>Ga0105045_10002483_pt1 | contig 15601 bp, 3 predicted proteins | sample MAT02_FD_78089 | JGI IMG/M metagenome (GOLD analysis project Ga0105045, IMG submission 78089) | Freshwater microbial communities from Lake Fryxell liftoff mats and glacier meltwater in Antarctica - MAT-02 (megahit assembly) | ecosystem: Environmental > Aquatic > Freshwater > Ice > Liftoff...
CACGCCGCGCTCGGATCCGTCGTGGTTCGGTTTTCCACTCACCCTCAAGCCCGAGGCCGGTGTGCAGCGGGTGGATTTGCTGAACTACCTGGACCAGCACCGCATCGGCACCCGGCTGCTGTTTGCCGGCAACCTGGTGCGCCAGCCCTACATGCAGGGCCGCAACTACCGCGTCAGCGGCGAGTTGACCCGCACCGAGGTGGTGATGCACAACACCTTCTGGCTGGGTGTGTATCCGGGCCTGGGGGCAGACCAGCTCGACTTTATGGTCGACCGGCTCGAAGAGTACTTCGGCCTCAACTTCTGAGTCACCGCACGCTCATGCTGCTGGTCGTTGCCGTGCCCCTCCGTGCACCATGAAAATCTTGCTCACCGGCGGCAGCGGTTATCTCGGCAGTGCGCTGGCCTGCCATTTGCTGGCTGCCGGCCACGCGATCGCCCTGTTGCTGCGTCCGTCGTCCTCCCTGGCGCGGTTGGGCGACGCAGCGGCCGCCATGGCCATCAGCCGGTCCAGCGGCGATGCCGAGATCAGCGCCTTTGTGGCAGCGCACCAGCCCGATGTGGTGCTGCACACCGCCTGTTGCTACGGCCGCGCCGGGGAGGCGCCGCTGCAATTGCTCGACACCAATGTTCGTCTGGGGCTGTTGCTGTTGCAGGCATTGCAGGCGTTGCAGGCCGGCACGGGCCGGCGCGGCCTGCTGGTGCACATCGGGTCGGCGTTGGCGCCAGACCTGAATGCCTACGCGCTGAGCAAGGTCCAGTTTGCTGCCTGGGGGCGTGCCATGGCGCAGGCCGGTGGGCCGCGCTTTCTTAACTTGCTGCTGCAGCACATGTACGGCCCGGGCGACGATGCGGGCAAGTTCAGCAGCCAGGTGCTGCGCGCCTGCCGCAGCCATCAACCCACGCTGGCCCTCACCGCTGGCGAGCAACGCCGGGATTTCATCCACGTCGATGATGTGGTGCGCGCCTGCGCGCTGCTGCTGCAACCACAAGTGCAAGCGCAGTTGAGCGATGCCGACGAACTGGAGCTCGGCTCGGGCGAGGCCCCAACCTTGCGCGAGTTCGTTGAAACCGTGCACACGCTCACCGCATCGCGCACCCAGCTGCAGTTCGGCGCGTTGCCCTACCGCGCCAACGAGGCCATGCACTGCCAGGCCGACATTCGCCGCCTGCGCGCGCTGGGTTGGGCGCCGCGCCTCGGCCTGCGAGAAGGCCTGCAACATACTCTGCACGACGAGGCCCTTCCATGAAGCTACTGATCACCGGCGGTTGCGGCTTTCTCGGCAGCAACCTAGCTGCTCACGCGCTGGCCCATGGCATCGAACTGTGCCTCTACGACAACCTGTACCGGCAGGGCTCGACCGACAATCTGGCCTGGCTGCGCAGCCAGGGCCGCTTTGAGTTCGTGCACGGTGACACCCGCCATGCGCAGGAGCTGGAGCGCGTGGTCAGGCGCTTCGCGCCGACCATGGTGTTTCACGTGGCCGGCCAAGTGGCGATGACGACCTCGATCGACAACCCGCGCATGGACTTCGAGGTCAATGCGCTGGGCACCTTCAACCTGCTGGAGGCGCTGCGCTGCCATGCGCCCGAGGCGGGAGTGATCTACTCGTCCACCAACAAGGTGTACCGTGATTTGGAGCAATACCGCTACGAGGCCCGGGCGACGCGGTTCCATTGCATCGACCACCCCGAAGGGTTCGATGAGCGCACACCGCTGGATTTCCAGTCGCCCTATGGTTGCTCCAAGGGCGCCGCCGACCAGTACATGCGCGACTACCACCGCATGTTCGGCCTGCGCACGGCCGTGTTCCGGCATTCTTCGATGTATGGCGGGCGTCAGTTCGCCACCGGCGACCAGGGCTGGATCGGCTGGTTCTGCCAGATGGCGGCCGAGACCGAACCTCTGGCTCGCCAGGGCGTGCAGCGCGAGCCCTTCACGATTGCCGGCAATGGCAAGCAGGTGCGTGACGTGCTGCATGCCGACGACATGATCCAGCTGTACTTTGGCACCGCCGCGCGCATCGGCGAGGTGGCGGGCCAGGCCTTCAATGTGGGCGGTGGCATTGCCAACAGCCTGTCGCTGCTGGAGCTGTTCGCTCTGCTCGAAGGCCTGATCGGCCATCCACTGCACTACACCGCGGGTCCCCCGCGTGAAAGCGACCAGCGCTTGTTTGTGGCCGACATCGGCAAGATCGGCGCTGCCACCGGCTGGTCACCGCAGGTCAGTGCCGCTGACGGCGTGGCGCGCATGCTGCGGTGGGTGCAGGCCATAGGCCTGTCCAGGCGCTGAGTTGCTGCCAGCCGCGTCGTTAACGCGGCCGCTGAGGCACCACCCGCCCACCCGACTGCCGCATCGCCGTTGGCGGCTGCGCCAGCGCGCGCCCGTCACCCCGCCCATGGCTGCCCTGCCGATGGCGCAGGCCCCACGGCACCCGGCCCCATGGAAAAGCCCACCGCATTTGCACGCGGCAGGCCCGGGGTGACCGCCGCCCGAATCGGCGGCAGCGTGCTGGATCAGAACAGCGGGGTCCGCAGACGCAGCAACTCGTCGTCCAGGTTGGTCTGCTGTGGGCTGATGCCGCTGGTCACGGTCCCGGTGCTGACTGAATGCCCCGTGTTGCCAACAAGCGCTGTCCCTGCATGTGCGGGCGCCACTAGGTCGGTCGGCGCTGGCGCCAGCAGCTCTTCGATCTGCGGCACTGGCGTCGTGGCCGCCTTGGCAAACCACACGTCGGCCATTTCATGGCTTCGCCCATCGGCCGTCTTGTAGCCCGAGATCATGCCCACCGCGTTGCCGTTGTCCATGCGGTCCGAGTGCACGTAGCTCAGGTCCAGCTCGGTGATGCCCATGTCCACAAGGCCCTTCAGCTCGCCGATGTCGGTCTTGCCGTCGTGGTTGGCGTCCACCCACAGCTTCAGCTCACTGAAGGCGGCGTCGGCGGCGGTCAGCTTCCGGTCATGGTTCAGGTCCAATGCTGCCATCGCGTTGTAACCGTTGCCTGCGCGTGATCCATCGGCCAGCAAGGTGGCGGCGCCCAACAGCTCGCTGCCATCGTTGATGATGCCGTCTTGGTTGAGGTCGCGCACCAGCAGCGCGTCACCGCCGGCCACCCAGCCCACCTGGGCGGAATTGCCGGTGGCGTTGAGGTCGAACATGACACCCTGGCTGGCTGACCGCGTCGAAACGCCGTTGCCGTCCAGGTCCAGCACGATGGGCGAGGTCATCACCATCGCGTCCCTCTGGGCCGGGCTCATGTTTCCGTATTGGGCCGGTGTAAAGGCCATCGACTGCACCGCTGACATGCCGGCGATATCTGCGGCGTCCAGCGCAAACACCTGGGCCGTGCTCATCGCGACGATCTGTGACACCGTCAGGCTGGCCACCTGTTCACCGGTCATCGCCTTGAAATCGGCGGTTTCCAGCCAGGTGATCTGCTGCGTCGTCAGCCCGGCAATCTGCGTCAAGGTCAGCGCCTCGACCTGACTGGTGCTCAGCGCCCTGATCTGGCCGCTGGTGAAGGCCTGCAGCTGTGCAACACCAAAGTCGGTGATGTCAGCTGCGCCCAGCGCCAGGATGTCGGCCGTCTCGATCGCCCGCACCTGGGCCGATGTCAGCGCGCCCATCTGCTCGGGGGTGAACGCCTTCAAGTCAGCGCTGTCAAAGGCCACCATGTGGGCGGTGGTGAAGGCGCGGATCTGCGTGGGGCTCAGCGCGGCCAGGTCCAGGCTCTCCAACTGTTCCGCCTGGTTGGTAGTGAAGGCCGCGATCTGAGCCGTGCTCAGCTGCTGGAACTGGGTGTCGGTCAGCGCGTTCAAATCCTCGGTCGTCAGGCCGGCGATCTGGGCCGTGCTCAAACCTCGCAGCTGCGCCGCGCTGAGGGCCTGAAACTGGTCGCTGCCCATCGCTGCCAGCTGGCCGGTGCTGAGCTGGGCGATCTGCGCACTGCTCCAGCCGGCCAGCGCGTCGACACCGATGGCGCCCATGTCTGCCGCATCGATGGCACGCACTTGCGCGGTGGTCAGCGCGGCCAGCTGGTCCACGGTCAGCGCGCGGATGTCGGCGCTGTCCATCGCCGCAATGTTGGCGGTGGTGATGGCGCGCACCTGCACCGCGCTCAGGGCCACCAGGTCGGTGCTCTCCAGCTGGCTGATCTGGGCCGTGGTGATGGCCGCGATCTGCGCCGTGGTGAGCAGCGCAAACTGGGTGTCGAGCAGTGCGTTCAGGTTGTTGGTGGCCAGCGAGGCGATCTGGGCGGTGCCCAGGCCGGCCAGTTGCGCGTCGTTCAGCGCCTGCCACTGGGTACTGCCCAGCGCGCCCAGTTGGCCGGTGGTGAGCTGGCCGATCTGGGTGCCGCTGAAGCCGGCCAGCGCATCGACGCCGATGGCGCGGATGTCAGCCGTTTCAATGGCCCGCAGCTGCCCTGAGCTCAGCGCCGCCAGTTGCGTGGCGGTCAGCGCTGCAATGTCGGCACTGTCCATCGCGGCGATGGCATTGCTGCTGATGGCGCGCACCTGCAGCGCGCTCAGCGCCGCCAGGTCATTGGACTCCAGCTTGCTGATCTGGGCCGTGGTGATGGCCGCGATCTGGGTGGTGGTCAGCGCCTGGAACTGGGTTTCGGTCAGCGCATTCAGGTCGTCGGTAGCCAGGCTGGCGATCTGCGCCGTGGTCAGGCTTTGCAGCTGTCCGTCGGTCAGCGACTGCAGTGCCGTAGAGCTCAGCGCACCCAACTGCGCCGTGGTCAGCAGGCTGACCTGGGCGTTGCTCAGGCCGATGATGGCGTCGCTGGTGATGCCCGCGAAGTCGGCGGCGTCGATGGCCCGCACCTGGGCGGTGGTGAAGGCGCCCAGCTGCTCGCCATTCAGCAATGCCAGGTCGGCGCTGTCGAGCGAGGTCATCAGCGCGGCGCCCAGGCCACGCAGCTGCACAGCGCTCAGCGCCTGCATCTGTCCAGACGTCAGTGCATTGAGCTGGCCGCTGTCCAGTGCGCCGATCTGCGCGCTGCTGAAGGCGCCCAGGCTGTCCACGGCGATCGCGCGCAGGTCGCTGTTTTCCAGGGCACGCATCTGGGCGGTGCCCAGGGCCGACAGCTGGTCGGCCGTCAGTGCCGCCACATCAGCCGTGTCGAGCGCGGCGATGTTGGCGGTGGTGATGGCGCGCACCTGCAGGGCCGTCAGCGATGCCAGGTTGGTGCTGGTCATGTTGCTGAGCTGCAGGCTGGTCAGCCCGGCAATCTGGGCTGTGCTCAGCCCCTGAACCTGCGTGTCGGTCAGCGTGTTCAGCGTGGCTGTGGTCAGCGCGCTCAGCGATGGCACGGTAATGCCTTGCAGTTGCTCTGCAGTCAGCGCCTGCAGCTGGCCACTGACCAGCGCGCTGAGCTGCCCGGTGGTCAGTGCGCCGATCTGGCTTCCGGTGAAGCCGGTGATCACGCTGGCGTCGATCACAGCCAGGTCAGCGGTTTCGAACGCGCGCATCTGGGCGGTAGTGAAGGCCGCCAGTTGCTCTGCCGTCAGGGCCCGGATGTCGGCGGTGTCGAGCGCGACGATGTTGGCCGTGGTGATGGCGCGCAGCTGCGCAGCGGTCAGCGCACTGAGGTCGTCGCTGGCCAGGTTGCTGATCTGGGCGCTGGTGAGGCCGGCGATCTGCGCCGTGGTCAGGGCCTGGAACTGCGTCGCTGTCAGGCTGTTCAGGGTGGCTGTGCCCAGCGCGGTGATCTGCGCGACCGTCAGGCCGGTCAGCTGGCTGTCGGTGAAGGCCTGCATCTGGTTGCTGCCCAGCGCGGCCAGCTGGCCGGTGGTGAGCGCACCCAGTTGTGCAGCGGTCAGGTTGGTGATGTTGCCAGCGCTGATAGCGCTGATGTCGGCCGTCTCGATGGCTTGCAGTTGGGCTGCCGACAACGCGGCCAGCTGGTCACCGGTGAGGGTGGCAATGTCGGCGCTGTCCATCGCGGCGATGTTGGCCACGGTGATGGCGCGCACCTGGGCGGCGCTGAGCGCGGCCAGGTTTTCCGTCCCCAGGTTGCTGATCTGCTCGGTCGACAGCCCGGCGATCTGCCGGGTCGTCAACGATTGGAACTGCAGTGCCGTCAGCCGGTTCAGGTCGGCGGTGCCCAGCGCTGCGATCTGCGCTGCGCTCATGCCAACGATCTGATCACCGGTCAGTGCCCGCAGCTGCAGCGAGCTGAGGTTGGTCAGTTGCTCGGTGGTCAGCGCAAACACCTGGGCCGAGCTCAGCGCCGAGATGTTGGCGGTGCTGATGCCGGCCAGGTTGCCGGTCTCGATGGCGCGGATCTGGATCGCGCTCAGTGCCTGCAGCTGGTCTGGCGTGAGCACGGCCAGATCGGCGCTGTCGAAGGCAGCGATGTTGGCCGCCGTGATGGCGCGAATCTGCGTGGGCGCCAGGCCCTGCAGGTCAGCGGTCTCCAGGTTGCTCATCTGCGTGCTGGTGAGCGCGGCAATCTGCGCTGTGGTCATCGCCTGGAACTGCGTGACGGTCAGCTTGTTCAGGTCAGCGCTTGTCAGCGACACCAGTTGCGGTGTGGTCAGGCCGGCCACCTGCGCATCGCTCAGCGATGACAGCTGGGTACTGGCCAGCGCTGTCAGCTGCCCTGTAGTGAATGCACCCACTTGTGCGGCGCTCAGGCTCTGCAGGTTGGCGGTGCTGATGGCCATCAGGTCGGCGGCGTCGATGGCGCGCAGCTGCGCCGTGCTCAGTGCGGACAGTTGCTCACCGGTCAGAGCGCGGATGTCGGCGCTGTCCATCGCGGTGATGTTCTTCACGCTGATGGCACGTACCTGGGCAGCGCTCAGGCTGCTCAGGTCGTCGGTGGCCAGGCTGCTGGCCTGCAGCGTGGTCAGCGCAGCGATCTGCGTTGTGCTCAGCGCCTGGAACTGCGGCACGGTCAGCACATTCAGGTCGTCACTGCTGAGCGAGGCAATCTGCGCCGTGCTCAGGCCCTTCAGCTGGGTGTCGGTCAGCGCGGTGAGATGGGCCGGGCCCAGCGCATCCAGCTGGGCGCTTGTCAGCGCACCGATCTGCGCGCTCGTCAGGGTGGCGAAGTTTGCCGCGCTGATGCCGCCGATGTCGCCAGTCTCGATCGCGCGGATCTGCGCAGTGGTCAGCGCACCGAGCTGATCGACGGTCAGCGCGGCGATGCCGGCACTGTCCATTGCCGCGATGCCGCGGGTGCTGATCTGCGCCACCTGGGCCAGGGTCAGTGCGGCCAGGTCGGTACTCTGCAGATTGGCCACCTGGTTGGTGGTTAGCGCGGCGATCTGCGTGGTGGTCAAGGCCTGGAACTGCGTATCGCTCAGCTCATTGAGGTCATTGCTGGCCAGTGCGGCGATCTGGGCGGTGCCCAGGGCGCGCAACTGGCCCGCAGTCAGTGCCTGCATCTGTGCCGAGTTGAAGGCCGCCAGCTGGTGGCTGCCCAGAGCCGCCAGCTGGGCGTTGCCCAGACCGGCAATGGCATCGATGCTGATGCCGGCCAGGTCGGCGGTTTTGATCGCCCGCAGCTGTGCGGTGGTGAAGGTGGCCACCTGGGCGACGTCCAGCGCGGCGAAGTCGGCGCTGTCGAAGGCAACGATGTTGCGCGTGGTGATGGCAGCGATCTGGGCCGTGGTCAGCGCGGCCAGGTCGGCGCTCTCCAGGTTGGCGGCCTGCAGGGTGGTGAGGGCGGCGATCTGGTCGGTGGTCAGGCTCTTGAACTGGTCGCTGGTGAACTTGTTCAGGTCATCGGTGGCCAGCGCGGCGATCTGGGCGGTGCTCAAGGCCCGCAACGGGGTCGTACCCAGAGCCTGCAGCGGGTCGGAGCCCAGCGCGCCCAGCTGGGCGGTGGTCAAGGCCGCCAGCTGGGCGGTGCTCAGGGTCTGCATTGCATCCGTGCCCAGGCCGATGATGTCAGCGGTCTGGATGGCGCGCACCTGGTCAGTGGTCAGCGCGGTCACCTGGGCCGACGTCAATGCGGCGAAGTCGGCGCTGTCGAAGGCCACGATGTGGCTGGTGGTCAAAGCGCGAATTTGCGCGCCGCTCAGCGCGGCCAGGTCGTCGCTCGCCAGGTTGGCCGCCTGCAGGGTGGTGAAGGCGGCGATCTGCCCGGTGGTCAGGGACTTGAACTGGTCGCTGGTCAGCTGGTTCAGGTCGTCGGTGGCCAGCGATGCGATCTGCATGGTGCTCAGGCCGCGCAGCGCGCTGCTGGCCAGGGCCTGCAGCTGGTTGCTGCCCAGCGCACCCAGTTGGCCGGCGGTCAGCGCCGCCAGCTGGGTGCTGCCCAGCCGTGCAATGGCATCGGTGCTGATACCGGTGATGTCGGTGGTCTCGATGGCGCGCAGCTGGGCACTGCCCAGCGCACCCACCTGCGCGGTCGTCAGCGCGGCCAGGTCGGCACTGTCGAAGGCGGCGATGGCGCGGGTGCTGAGGGCGCCGATCTGCGCGCTGGTCAGCGCCTGGATCGAATCGCTGGACAGGTTCACCGCCTGTGCGTTGGTCAGCACCGCGATCTGATCGGTGCTGAGTGCGCGCCATTGCGCACTGGTCAGGCTGTTCAGGTCATCGGTGGCCAGGGCCACCACCTGCGCAGTGGTCAGGCCACGCAGCTGGCTGGTGGTCAGCGCCTGCACCTGGTCGGTGCTCAGGGCAGCCAGTTGGCCTGACGTCAGCGCGCCGAGTTGGTTTGCGCTCAGGCCGCGGATGGCGTCGGTGCCCAGGCCGGCCACGTCGGCAGTGTCGATGGCGCGGATCTGCGCGGTGCTCAGGCCGCCCACTTGCGCAGAAGTCAAGGCGGCAAAGTCGGCGCTGCCCATGTCAACGATGGCGCGGGTGCTGATGGCCGCCACCTGGCTGGCACTCAGCGCGGACAGGTCGTCGCTTTGCAGGTTGCTCACCTGCAGCGTGGTCAGCGCTGCAATCTGCTCGGTGCTCAGGGCCCTGAACTGCGCGGTGGTCAGCATGTTCAGGTCAGTGCTGTCCAGGCTGGCGATCTGGGCCGTGCCCAGGCTGCGCACCTGGGCCGTGCCCAGGGCCTGCAGCTGGTCGCTGCTCAATGCTGCCAGCTGGCCGGTGCCCAGTGCTGCCACCTGGGCAGACGTCAGGGCCCGCAGCGCGTTGGTGGTGATGCCGGTGATGTCGGCACTGTCGATGGCGCGCAACTGCTCGGTGGTCAGCGCGGTGATCTGGTTGGAGCTCAGCACGGCCAGGTCAGCGCTGTCCAGCTCGGCGATGCCACGGGTGCTGATCGCGCGCAGCTGCAGGCTGCTCAGCGCGCCGAGGTCGTCGCTTTGCAGATTGGCCAACTGTGCCGTGGTCAGCACGGCGATCTGATCCACACCCAGGCTGCGGAACTGGCTGGTGGTCAGGGCGTTCAGGTCGTCGGTGGACAGGTTGGCGATCTGGGCGGTGCCCAGGCCGCGCAGCTGCAGCGTGGTCAGTGCCTGCAACTGGTCGCTGCCCAGCGCGCCAAGCTGGCCGGTGGTCAACGCGCCGAGCTGTGCGCTGTTCAGCGCACGCAGCGCATCGGTGCCGATGGCGCCAATTTCGGCGGTCTTGATCGCACGCAGCTGGTCGGTGGACAGTGCTGCCAGCTGGGCCGATCCCAGCGCGGCAAGGTCGGCGCTGTCGAAGGCAGCCAGGTTGCGGGTGGTGAGCGCACGCATCTGGGCCGAGCTGAGCGCGCCCAGGTCGTCGCTGGTCAGGTTCACTGCCTGGGCAGTGGTCAATGCGTTGATCTGCTCGGTGCTCAGCGCACGGAACTGCGCTGTCGTCAGCGCGTTCAGGTCATCAGTAGACAAGCTGGCGATCTGCACCGTGCTCAGGCCACGCAGCGCGGCCGTGCTCAGGGCGGCCATGTGGTCGCTGCTCAGGTCGCCGAGCTGGCCGGTGGTCAGCGCGCCGAGCTGGCTGCTGCCGAGGGCGCGCACCGCGTCAGTGGACAGGCCGGCCAGGTCGACGTTGTCGATGGCACGCAGTTGACCGGTGCCCAGCGCGGCCACCTGGGCCGAGCCGAGGGCCGCGAAGTCGGCGCTGTCGAAAGCGGCGATCGACCGGTTGCTCAGGGCGAGGATCTGGCCGCTGGTCAGCGCGGCCAGGTCGTCAGTCTGCAGGTTGGTCGCCTGGGCGGTTGTCAGAGCGGCGATCTGGCCCGTGCCCAGCGCGCGGAACTGGTCGGTAGTGAGCGCATTGAGCTTGCCGGAGTCGAGCGCGGCCACCTGCGCTGTGGTCAGGCCGGCCACTGCGGCGGTGCCCAGGGCCTGCAGTTGGTCAGTGCCCAAGGCGGCAAGTTGCGCGGTGGTGAGTGCGCCCACCTGGGCCACGCCCAGGGCGCGCACCGCGTCGGTGGACAAGCCAACCAAGTCGGCGGTGTCGATGGCGCGAATCTGGGCGGTGCCCAACGCCACGATCTGGGCCGAGCCCATGGCGGCAAAATCGGCGCTGTCGAAGGCATCGATGCTGCGGGTGCTGAGCGCGCCCACCTGGGCCGTGGTCAGTGCGGCCAGATCGGCGCTTTGCAGGTTCGCCGCCTGCGCACTGGTCAACGCGCCGATCTGGGCGCTGCTGAGCTGGCGGAACTGGTCGCTGCTCAGCGCATTGAGGTCAGCGGTGCCCAGGCTGGCGATCTGGGCGGTCGTCAGCGCACGCAGTTGCAGGCTGCTGAAAGACGCCACCTGGTCGGAGCCCAGCGCATCCAGCTGCGCGGTGGTCAGCGCAACGATCTGGCCGGTGGTCAGGGCCTTCAGTGCATCTGTGCTGATGGTGCCGACATCACCAGTCTTGATGACGCGCAACTGGTCCGTGCTGAGCGCGCCCAGCTGGGCCGAGCTCAGCGCCGCCAGGTCGGCGCTGTCCAGCGCCACGATCTGGCGGGTGCTCAGTGCCTTGATCTGGGCGGTGGTCAGGGCGGCCAGGTCGTCGCTGGCCAGATTGGCCATCTGCGTGGTGGTGAGGGCAGCGATCTGCGCCGTGCTCAGCGCACGGAACTGGTCGGTGGTCAGCGTGCCCAGATCGTCGGTGGCCAGGGTGGCGATCTGCGCGGTGCTCAGGCCCTTGATCTGGGACGTGGCGATGGCCTGCAACTGGCCGGTGCCGAGCATGCCCAGCTGGCCGGTGCTCAGCGCGGCCAGCTGGCTGCTGCTCCAGGCTGCCACGGCCGCAGTGCTGATGGCACCGATGACGGCGATTTCGATGGCGCGGACCTGTGCCGTCGTCAGCGCGGCCACCTGGGCCGAGGTGAGGGCAGCGATGTCGGCACTGTCGAAAGCGGCGATGCTGGCGGTGCTCAACGCGCGCACCTGGCTGGAGCTGAGGGCGGCCAGGTCGTCGCTTTGAAGCGCAACAGCCTGCGCCGTGGTCAGGGCACCGATCTGTACGCTGCTGAACGCTCGGAACTGGTCGCTGGTCAGGGAGTTCAGGTCGTCGGTGGCCAAGCTGGCCACCTGTTCCGTGGTCAGCCCGCGCAGCTGCACGCTGCTGAGTGTCTGCAGCTGTGCCGTGCTCAGCGCGTCGAGCTGGCCGGTGGTGAGTGCAGCGACCTGGCCGCTCCCCAGCGCGGCCAGGCTGTCGGTGCTGATGCCGGCCAGGTCAGCGGTGTCGATGGCGCGCACCTGGGCGGTGGTCAACGCAGCGAGCTGGCCGGTGCTCAGCGCGGCGATGTCGGCACTGTCGAAGGCGACGATGCCTGCGGTGCTGAGCGCGCGCACCTGGGCGCTGCCCAGCGCGGCCAGGTCGGCGCTTTCCAGGTTGGCCATCTGCAGCGTGGTCAGTGCGCCGATCTGGGCTGTGGTCAAGGCGCGGAACTGGTCGCTGGTCAGGGCATTCAGGTCTTCGGTGCTCAGACTGACGATCTGTGCCGTGCCCAGGCCCTTGAGCTGGGCAGTGCCGATGGCCTGCAATTGCGCCGAGTCCAGTGCGCCGAGCTGGGCGCTGTCAAGCGCGGCCAGCTGGGCGCTGCCCAGACCCTGCAGTGCATCGGTGGTCAGGCCAACGATGTCGCTGCCCTGGATCGCGCGGATCTGGGCGCTGGACAGCGCGGCCACCTGGGCCGAGCTGAGCGCGGCGATGTCGCTGCTGTCCAGGGCGACCAGGCCGGCGGTGCTCAGCGCACGCACCTGGGCGGTGGTCAGCGCGGCCAGGTCGGTGGTCTCCAGGTTGGCGACTTGCGTGGTGGTCAGCGCAGCGATCTGGGCGCTGCTCAGCGCCCGGAACTGGTCGCTGGTCAGCGTGTTCAGGGCAACGGTTCCCAGCGCAGCGAGCTGTGCCGTCGTCAAGCCGCGCAGCTGCGCGGACGCCAGCGACTGCAGCGCGTCCGAATTCAGCGCGTTGAGCTGGCCGCTGGTCAGCGCGCCGATTTGCGACGAGTTCAGGCCGCCGATGGTGCTGGTGCCGAGACTCGCGACCTCTTCGGTCGTGATGACGCGCAGTTGCTGTGAGGTGAGCGCGATCAGCTGGGCCGAAGTCAGCGCAGCAATGTCCGCACTGTCCAGGCTGGCCAGGGCCTTGGTCGACAGCCAGCGCACTTGCTGCGTGGTCAGTGCGGCCAGGTCGCTGCTTTCCAGGTTGCTGGCCTGCGCGGTGGTCAGCGCGGCGATCTGGGCCGATCCCAGCTGGCGGAACTGGTCGCTGGTCAGCGTGTTCAGGTCGTCGGTGGACAGGCTGGCGATCTGCGCCGTGCCCAGGCCGCGCAGCTGCGCGCTGGTCAGCAACTGCAACTGGTCGCTGCCCAGCGCGGCCAGCTGGCCGGTGGTCAGGGCGCCGATCTGCCCGCTGCCCAGGCCGAACAGTGCCGCAGTGCCAACGGCCTCGAGGTCGGCAGTTTCGATTGCCCGCAGCTGGCTGCTCGTCAGCGCAGCCAGCTGGCTGGAGCCCATTGCGGCGATGTCAGCGCTGTCCAGGCCGGCGATGGCGGCGGTGCTCAGGGCACGCAGCTGGGCGCTGCTCAGCGCGGCCAGGTCGGTGGATTCGAGGTTGCTGAGCTGCACACCGGTGAGCGCGGCGATCTGCGCACTGCTGAGGGCGCGAAACTGGTCGCTGCCCAGGCTGTTCAGGTCGTCGGTGGTCAGCGAGGCGATCTGCGCGGTGCCCAGGCCCCGCAGCTGCGCGGTGCTCAGCAGCACCAGTTGTTCGGTGCCCAGCGCGGCCAGCTGGCCGGTGGTCAGGGCGCCGATCTGGCCGCTGCTCAGGCCGGCGAGTGCAGCGCTGCCGATGGCGGCGAGGTCGGCTGAGTCGATGGCCCGCAACTGGGTGGTGCTCAGTGCGCCGAGTTGGGCGGCGCTGAGCGTGCCGATCTGGGCACTGTCGAGGGCGGCCAAGCTGGCGGTGCCCAAGGCGCGCATCTGGGCAGTGGCCAGTGCAGCCAGGTCTTCGGTCTGCAGGCTGGCGATCTGCGCCGTGGTCAGTGCCCCAATCTGGGCCGAGCTGAGGGCGCGGAACTGGTCGCTGCTCAGGCTGTTGAGGTTATCGCTGCTCAGGCTGGTGATCTGCGCCGTGCCCAGGCCGCGCAGCTGGGCGCTGCTCATGCTCATCAGGTTGTCGGAGCCCAACGAGCCCAGCTGCGCGCTGCTCAGCCCCGCAAACTGCGCACTGCTCAGGCCGCCCAGCGCATCGGTGCCGATGGCGGCCAAGTCTGCGCTGTCGATCGCGCGCAATTGGGCGGAGCTCAGCGCGCGCAGCTGCGCCGAGCTGAGGGTGGCCACTTGCGCGCTGTCCAGCGCGGCGATGCTGGCGCTGCTCAGGCTGCGCATCTGTGCTGTGCTGAGCGCGGTCAGGTCGTCGGAAGTCAGGTTGCGGACTTGCGCTGTGGTCAGCGCCCCGATCTGCGCCGTGCTCAGCTGCTGAAACTGGTCGCTGGTCAGCGCATTCAGCGCGCCAGTTGACAAAGCGGTGATCTGCCCGGTGCCCAGGCCGCGCAATTGCGCTGAACCAAGCGACTGCCATTGATCGGAACCCAGCGCGCCGAGCTGGGCGTTGCCCAGGGCTGCGATCTGCCCGCTGCCGAGCTGGTTCAGCGCTTCGGTACCGATACCGGCAATGTCTTCACTGGAAATCGCGCGCAGCTGCCCGCTGCTCAGCGCGCTGAGCTGCCTGGGGCTCAATGCCGCGATGTCGGCGCTGTCCATCGCCGTAATGCCTGCGGTGGTGATAGCGCGCAGCTGGGCAGAGCTCAGCGCGCCCAGGGCATCCGTGCCCAGGTTGCTGATCTGTGCTGTGCTCAGCGCAGCGATCTGGCCGCTGCTCAAAGCACCGATCTGCGCGCTGGTCATGGTGTTCAGGCCGCTGCTGCCCAACGCGACGAGCTGGGCGCTGCCGATGCTGCGCACCTGCGCGGCGCTCAGCACCTGAAGCTGGTCCGAGCTCAGGGCCGACAGCTGGGCAGAGGTCAGCGCATTGACCGATGCAGTCCCCAGGCTGGACAGCACATCGGTGCTGATGGCTGCCAGGTCGGGTGTGTCGATGGCGCGCACCTGTGCCGAGCTGAGCGACGCCAGCTGGGTTGGGCTGAGGGCGGCGATGTCGGCACTGTCCATCGCGGCAATGCCGCGGGTGGTGATCGCGCGCAGTTGCTGGCTGCTCAAGGCGGCGAGGTCGGCGCTTTCCAGATTGGCGACCTGCGCGGTGGTCAAGGCGGCGATCTGTGCTGTGCTCAAGCCCTGAAACTGGCTTTCTGTCAGCGTGTTCAGGTTGTCGGTGGACAGGCTGGCAATCTGCGCCGAGCTCAAGCCCCGCAACTGTTGGGTGCTGAACTGCTGCAGCTGCACCGCGCTCAGCCCGCCCAGCTGCGCTGAACTGAAGCCCGCCATTTGCGCGGAGCTCAGCTCGTCGATGCGGTCCGGGTTGAACGAGGTGAGCACCGTGGCGTCCAGCGCGCGGATCTGTGCTGTGGTCAGGGCCTTGAACTGTGCCGCGTTGAAGGCCGCCACATCGCCGGCGTCGAGCGCCGCGACACCCGCAGTGGTCAACGCACGCACCTGCGCCGTGGTCATCTGGCCAAAGTTGGATGCATCCATGGCCGTGAGCTGTGTCGGGCTCAGTGCTGCCCACCCTGCCGCAGCGATCGCTGGAATCTGTGCCGCGCTGAGCGCGGTGATCTGCTGGGGCGTGAACACCGACCAGTCCGTTGCCCTGAGCGCTGCGATCTGCGCCGTGGTCATCGCAGCGATTTCAGCGGGGGTCAAGGTCAGGATGGAGGAGGCCATGGTCGTCGTTCCTTCGGCGCAAGGGAAATAGGGTGTGCAAGTGCAGATGCAGGTGCGGGTGCAGCGGTTGCATGCGGCGTTGCTGTAGCGGGCTCGAATGAGCGCGGGCTACAACTTCGACACGTCTCTCGTTGGCATATCGGGTTGTCCTGACCACAACTTGAGGCGGAAATGCGATGGGCAGACGTCTCAACGCCGATTTCACGTTGCCCGCCACTCTGGGCCTTCAGGTTGTCTGCAAGGCGCCGATAACCGGGGGTTCCGCGATGCTTATCCGGCCCCCATGCGGGCGGCCCGCCGGCACCATGGCTGCACCCTGACGCATCTCCGTCAGTGCATCCATCCGTGCCCGCATCGCCATGCAAGACGCCCAGGACCGCACCCTCCCAGCCTCAGAGAAGAAGATCCGCAAGGCCCG
>Ga0105045_10002484_pt1 | contig 15594 bp, 14 predicted proteins | sample MAT02_FD_78089 | JGI IMG/M metagenome (GOLD analysis project Ga0105045, IMG submission 78089) | Freshwater microbial communities from Lake Fryxell liftoff mats and glacier meltwater in Antarctica - MAT-02 (megahit assembly) | ecosystem: Environmental > Aquatic > Freshwater > Ice > Liftoff...
GGTGTCATTCTTGCTCAATTCTTATTTGCCTTTGCATTTGCAACCATCTTCTTTTGCGAGATGTGGAACCCTCGCATCGATCGAGCTGAACAGTTGGTTAAAACTTTGGGTGGCGGGACATGGGCAGTATGGAAGCACGCGATTTTGCCTCAAGCGAAAGGATTGCTTGCCGCTTGCGCGATACAGACCGCTTTGTTCTCCTGGCTAGATTTCGGATTGGTATCCGTGCTAGGTGGTGGGAATGTAAACACAATCACCGTCAGACTTTTTGCATATATCCGCGAAGCGAGTGTCAACCAAGCGGCTCAGTCCGGAATTGTTTTGCTGATACCACCCGTGGCTGGATGCGTAATGACGGGGGCACTGCTTTTCCGATCGCGCCTACGCAGTGAACCTAAGGCGAGCGACAGACTAAAACCTAATTGCCCGCAATTCAAAGGTTCTTGCCTGCAATTCAAAGGGGAGAGCGAGGCTCCTGCCGAGCTTGGCGGTTATTCGGCAGGAGCCTCTCCCTCCCGTTGCTGTGGATCGGCAGGAGCCTCTCCCTCCCGGAAGAATTCATTTTGCCGAGCGCCTAAATCATGAGACAGGAACTTTTACCTGGGGCATCGCCCGATTCAAGTATTCAGCAGGCTTCGAAGGACACTGCCCTCACACCATTGTTGAGTGCTTGCGGAATTTCTCAGGCGTACGGACGAATTGAAGTCCTTAACGACGTTTCGTTTCAGCTCATGCCAAACGAGACGATGGTAATCTTGGGAGAATCGGGCTGTGGCAAGACAACGTTGCTTCGCGTTATAGCGGGTCTTCAACCTGCCAGTGCGGGCGAAGTAAAACTGAAAAACCAATTGCTCTCATTCAAAAACACACGAAACCCGGGCATCGTCTATCTCGACCAAGAAGCCATGCTCTTTGAGCATTTAGATGTCTTCGAGAATGTTGGCTTTGCACTTCGATTAGCGAAAAAACCTCAGCTAGAAGTAGAGCAAAAGGTTTTGGAAATGCTCGTAGCCGTTGGTCTAGAAGAGCACCGAGCCAAACGCAGTTGGCAACTCTCGGGGGGCCAAAAGCAACGAGTTGCTTTTGCTCGAGCCGTTTTGGCTCACCCACAGCTTCTCCTTTTGGACGAACCATTCTGTAGTCTTGATGGGCGCGGTCGAACCAGCATGCAAGATTTGTTTCTCTCGCTGCGAACCCGATTTTCGATGACCTGCATTTTCGTAACACATGACGTTAAGGAAGCATTAGTGGTCGGTGATCGATTCTCGCACATGTCAGCGGGCAAACTCCGACTGTATCACGATCGTTCGGAGTTCATGCGCGACGAAGCTACCGGTATTCCCGAAGAGATGAGTTTTTGGCAACAAACAAGGAGTGAATCATGAAGCGAGCTTTGGTAATCTCAAATGGTATTGGTGCCGAACGCGCGTTCCCCAATCGCGAAGACGTCTGCTTTGAAGTTGCTCAAGTCGGCCCAGATTTTTCAGTCGACTTGGCAGGTTATGATATTTTGATTGCCCCTAATGGAACGGACCATGTCGCCCTGTACCGAATGCGTCAACAGATACGGAACTTTCTCGATGCAGGAAACTCCCTGCTCTGCTTTTGCGGTTGGTTCTTAGACTGGGTACCTGGCAACCGCTGGATACACGACAATTCGAAACCCACACGCGATGTGCGGCATTTTGTTGGCGAAGATCAACTTGGTTTGCTAGACGGAGTGAATGTCATAGCTTTGGATCACAATCGGCATGGCATTTCTGGCTGGTGGGCCTGCGGGTTTATTGAACCAGCTCCAGGTGCAACAATACTAATCAAGGACACATGGGATCGAGCCCTGGTTGTTGTTGATACGGTAACAACAAACGGACTTATGATACTCACGGCTAGTGGACCATTGGGCGACTATTCTCACCGTGGCCGAGGCACCAGTCCGTTGTCTTGCTTGTACGACAATGTAATGTGCCATTGCGCCAACCGGGAGGGCGAGGCTCTCGCCGAGCCATTATCCACCCAAGGCTCGGCAGGAGCCTCGCCCTCCCGAAAAACTCGCCCTCCCGAAAAAACTTTTTAGTAACTAAGGAAAAAATCATGTTTGGAAAAATTGGGTTGATCTTCAATGGTGTGTGGTCTCAGTATGCGATGGCAATGGCTCCCAAGTACCGAGACATTTATCAATTGCTGTACATTCACGATTTGAATGATAATCAACTGAAGGATTTGGATGCACTTGTGATTCCATTTCAATCGCATCAAGCATCCTTGGCGTTGCACAAAGACGCTTTGTATCGATTTCTGGGCACAGACCGAAAAATTGCAGTATTCGGAGATAGCACGCCACTTTGGATCGACGCACGGTGGGAGGACCGGCCCGTGAACAATTACTGGTGGGTCGCGGATCCAACGAAGCCACCGATCACGCAAACGGATTGTTCACATCCAGTCTTTGCACCTCTTGAGCCACGTCATAGCTGCTGGCACACGCATGGTGCGTACACTCGCATTCCGATTGGAGCGGAAGTCGTTCAACGCAATGACGCCGGCGAAGTCATTACCTGGCAAACGTCGGAGCATGGAGGAACGCTTTTTGTATCAACGCTCGACCCAATTGTAGAGCACGGTATCCAACAAATTCGCCACTTGGATCATTTCGTCGATAGTCTTACCGAGTGGCTGTGCGGTAAAAAACCGCACGGGAAGTTCGAAGTATGTGCAGACGCATACGGTGTGACTGAGTATTCGCTAGCCTAGTGCTTCGTTGTCACAAAAGCAGAATTCATCGCAGGGTGAAAGAATTGGGAGGGCGAGGCTCCTGCCGAGCCACAATGTAAATCTCGGCAGGAGCCTCGCCCTCCCGGAAAACCGCCCTCCGGAAAAACCGCCCTCCCGGATTGTGTTAGTTGCTTGCAGGCTTCATAAATCGCCACGAAAGACTTGTGAGGCGATTGCGATTCGAATTGCAGTCGTTAGCCAACAAAGAGAACCGAACACCCAAGCAAGTAGGGGGAAATGAAGTGGTACTAAACAAACTAGAAGCAGAAACACAACGGTCTCAGTCCCTTCGATCAGCCCAGTCGAATAAAAGAACGATTTTTTGCCTTCACGATCTGCAGTTAGTCCACGCTTCGCTGAAATGATTGCGAAAGCTAAAAATGAACAGCCCGTGCCGGCAAAACTGAAAATCAGAAATGCGGCAGGTAGTGCGTTGATCGAGCTAGCCACCGCGAATCCAAATGGGATGCTCGAATAGAAAATCATGTCCAAGGCAATGTCCAGGAAACCACCCAAATCGGAAGGGCCTGAATACCGAGCAACACACCCATCTAGTCCATCGCAAATTCGATTGATGAGGATCAACACGAACGCTGCAGTAAATCCCCCATTTGCCACGCAGACTGAGCCCGCAATTCCAACGACGAATCCAAACCAAGTGATCGTATTCGCTTGGATTCCCAAGCGAACGATGCCTAATGCAATGCGATCGAGCCACGGGTCGATTTTTTTACGAATTCGAATATCGAACATAAGTCTATGTCCTCAACTATCAAGGAAAGCGACCGCTAAGGTATAACTACGTTTCGAGGTTACGTTCATTCAAGGAAGGCAACTTAGGCCGATCGTATTGATAAGCCAGTTTGCCGATAGATCCCCCCGTATCGATGTTTTTTGGGACGAGGATTAATCCATTCCATTGGTCTGACATGGCAATTGAGACGTTCTTCAAGTATGACGATCGATGGGGCTTGGTTGATGAAATCGGTCGTAATAATACTTTAGAACAATCGGTAACATTGCCAATATGGCCATACCTAAGGTGAATTGCCAATTCAGAACACCTCTGGCTCCCTGCGATTTCAGGACTTCGAGTGTCGGGATGGTTGAACCAACGTATACGTAAGCAATCGAAGCAGGCAACATCCCAATCTGGCTAACGATCCAAAAGGGGACGATCCGAATGGATGTCAATCCGAACGCAGCGTTTACAGCAAAAAAAGGTAGGCCTGGCATCAATCGCATGCCCAATAGATACGCTAATCCTTCGCGGTTCATCTTGGAATCAACCGTCTCGAGCAAACTACCAAAACGCTGGAGAGCCCATCGCCGTAGTAAATACCGACTATAAAGCAATGTCAGAATTGCCCCTCCTACAGCACCAAAACTAACGATTCCGGTTCCCAAGTAATTACCAAAAAACCAGCCACAAAGCAAACTGAGGAAAGCTGCTAACGGTACTGGCAACGAAGTAAGAATTGCATAGACAGCACAAGCAATGAATGAAGCGGCAACCGGGTATGTTGCGACGGCGCTGCGTAAAATTTCGTCCACGTGTTCGAGTCCAATTTATAAGTTGCCACTTGCTGCTACCAAAGCCTGGACGGGCGAGGCTATCTTACGGCTGCATTGTTCGATGGAGAAGGCTTTTCCTTGCAAATCCGATACACTCTGTACGACGATCTATCGCGTCAACAACTGACCCGGCAAGTGACCTATCGAGCTCCAAAAGTCCAACTGCCAATCGTCGCCAGTCCATGTTAGTTGAGTTACGGATGTGTTGGCAACCTCGCTTAGATGCTCGAATGTTCGTTCACCGAAATGCGATTTATCGTTGAGCAGTTTTCTTAAAAGCAAGGCTTTGAAATCCGCATGGATAACCAAAGCGATTCTCGCAGACGCAGGCTTGCAATCCGATTCGATGCGAAGGTCCTTAAACATCTTTCGAAGCCACTGCGATACACGTATTGAACGTGCAATCGCCATTTCCGTTGTCTCCATCATCGGTTCGGCATACCATCCTTCATCACCGATCCGATCATCTATCTCCCAGTCAGGAAAACGCTTTTTGATTTCGTGCCGATTCATGCCCGGCGATGGCTTCATTTCGCCTGGAATGTAGCCTTCGTAACATCCGCCCCATTCGAAAATGTCCTGTCGGATGATCGGTTTAAGGTTGGTGGACTGAGCAATCGGCCTCGTTGTTTCAAGCGACCTCCGAAAGGCGCTGCAATAAAGAACCGTTGGTGGGTACGTCTTCAACCACTCTGCCAAACAAGCCGCTTGTTGCTCTCCTACTTTCGTAATACCTGGATCGGGCACACGCAGCGATTCGTGCAATGCATTGTTCGCTGATTGAGCATGACGTATCAAAAGAAGTTCAAGCACTAAAAATATCTCGCATAGGGAAGGCCATTGTACAATCGCCCGTCTTCATGGCGTAATCTTCATAGCCTAATCTTCATAACGTTATCGATAAGTCCTAAATGGTTGTGTCAAAAGGTCATATAAATACCATTCGAGGAAAAGAAGCAAAAATGGGCCTAACAGCAACACAAGCTGACCAATCTGCTTTGAAAAACTTTCCGGAATGAGGATCGCGAGACCGGAGTACAACGAGTAGACCATGCCAACGTTCAGCAGCAGCAAGAGGCTACTCAAGATAACATATCCGAGGATATAAATCGCAAGAAATCGACGAGCACGCCGAGATGCTGAAAGGTCGTTATCAGGTATGTTATTCACGGTTGCTTCTCAATAAACGCACGTTGCCATTCTAAGTAGGATAGCCTTGCGATCTCAAATGGTTGATCCGTACAGCAGTAACCACCACTACCTCCCATCCGCCCAACCAACTTCATCGCAGTAGAATCTACATAATACCTACTCGAGTCCTTCATAAACTCGTCTCGGACATACATCGCGAGAATTTCGCCGAGAATTAATCGGTTTTGACCTATTTCCAAAATCGAATGCCGTCGGCACTCCATGGCTGCCGGCGTGGCCTGGAGGCGTGGTACCAGGATGCGAGTCGAAGGCTCCGTCTTCATTCCTAATAGGTCGACTTCGCTCAAGCCATCTGGAAAATCGGTTGCCGACAGGCTCATTTGTTGGGATGACTGAAAGTCAACCATGTTGACGACAAAGTCATCCCGAAGCTCAATGTTGGTAGCCGTGTCCTTGGGGCGATCAGGATGGTTACCAACACTCAAAACGACCAACCCCGGATCGGCACCAACAACATTGAAAAAGCTAAATGGCGCTAAGTTGACATTACCATTTGAGTTGAGGCTAGTAACCCAAGCGATCGGTCGAGGAACCACGACGCCTGTAAGCAAATTGTATCTCGCCTTCGCAGGTAATTCGCGAAAGTCAAAAATCATCTAATCACCATAAATGATAGGGTTAAAGGAACTGCCCTGATAATAACTTCCCAATACCAATACGCAGTTCAAACTGGTGAATCTTGACGGTTAGGTGATCCACTCGCTTGCGATGCGTGTTAGTAATCGAACAAGATAGGGAGCTTAATTCGACACTTCTCCCTGATTTTGGACAATTTTTAAGGCTTAAGTAACAAGCCTTGCTGCTTACTACTTGCTACCCTCGTTCCCGGATTCAAGAATCGCCATAAAAGCTTTTTGAGGAATGTCAACCGATCCGATGGACTTCATTCGTTTCTTGCCCTCTTTCTGTTTCGAAAGCAACTTACGTTTTCGTGTAATGTCGCCGCCGTAGCACTTCGCTGTCACGTTCTTACGCATGGCAGGAACCGTTTCACGAGCGATGACTCGAGCGCCAATAGCCGCTTGCACCGCCACTTCAAACATGTGTCGATCAATTTCTTCTTTGAGCTTCTTGACGACAGCGCGACCACGGCGATCCGAGTCACGGCGATCGCAAATAATCGCCAGCGCATCAACTGGCTTGCCGTTGACTAAAATATCCATGCGAACAAGATCTGCATTCTCATAGCCGATAATCTCGTAATCCATCGTGCCATAACCACGCGTTGCACTTTTCAGCTTGTCATGCAAGTCATAGATTACTTCAGCTAGGGGAAGATCGTAGGTCACCAAAGCTCTCGTTGCCGAAAGGTACTCTTGGCTCTTTAAAGTGCCTCGACGGTCCTGACAGAGAGTCATCACTGTTCCAATAAACTCGATCGGCAAGACAAAGTTGACTCGCACAATGGGTTGTTTGAACTCTTCAATTTCGCCAGAGTCAGGTACTTCTTGGGGTCGGTGGATATCGATGACTTCACCACCACGCTTGATGATTTGATAGGTCACATTGGGTGCGGTCTGAACCAGATCGATATTGCATTCGCCCTCGAGTCGCTGCTGGATGATCTCCATGTGAAGCATCCCAAGAAAACCGCAGCGAAAACCGAAACCGAGAGCTTCGCTCGTCTCCGGTTGAAACTCAAAACTGGGATCGTTGATCGCAAGCTTTTCAAGTGCATCTCGCAGTTCGGTAAACTCCTGCCCATCGCTCGGGTAGAGCCCACAGTAGACCATCCGTTTGGGCGGTTGATAACCTTCCAGCGGAAGTGTCTCTGTGTCGCTGGCTAACGCAACGGTGTCACCGATAAAGACATCTTTGAGCGACTTGATATTGCAAATGAGGTAACCCACTTGTCCCGCTCGCAAAAGATCAGTCGATTTTCGTTCGGGAACAAAGTGCCCAAGTTCGAGACATTCGTGCACCAATCCACCGCGAAGGAATCGCAATTTCTGACCACGCCGTACACTTCCCTGCATTAGCCTGACGTAAGTAATCGCGCCGCGATAGTCGTCATAGTGTGAATCGAAGACCATTGCTTGAAGAGGTTTATCTGGCTCGCCTAACGGCGGCGGAACGCGGGTGATAATCGCTTCAAGCAATTCATCAATACCAATACCTGCTTTACCGCTACACTTGACAATCTCAAACGGATCGATGCCAAGAATTTGCTCCATCTCTTCGGTAACTTCATCGATTCTCGCGTGTTGGAGGTCGACCTTGTTGATCACCGGAATAATCTTTAAGTTATGGTCCATGGCTGCATAGGCATTCGCAACCGTTTGAGCCTCGACGCCTTGAAAGGAGTCGACCAGTAGGAGTGCGCCTTCACAGCAAGTCAGCGACCGCGACACCTCATATTGGAAATCGACGTGCCCGGGCGTGTCGATCAAGTTAAGCTCGTACGTTGCACCTTGATAGTCGTAATGGAGAGTCACTGCCTTCGCTTTAATCGTGATTCCCCGTTCGCGCTCGAGATCCATCGCGTCGAGCAACTGGGCCTTCATTTTGCGGATTGAAACGGTTCCCGTCCGCTCCAGTAACCGATCTGCAAGAGTGCTTTTGCCGTGATCGATATGGGCAATGATGCAAAAGTTACGAATATTTTTTAGGGGAATGTCTGCCATACGGGCTTTATGTTAATCCAGTTCCTTTAGTCATACTTTTAAGTCAGCGAAACTCGTCAAGCGTTTCGGATAGCCTAGGAATAACCGAAAGTCTTGGCGACTTTCGCTACGTGATCAACGGTAATTCTGAGCCGTAACAAACCATTAGATCGCCAAAAGCAATCGGCTGGGCGCTTCTAAGTAACCGATGATGTCATTCAAAAATCTAGCGGCCGTTCCTCCGTCCACCAAGCGATGATCGTAAGCGAGACTGAGGGGCATCATCGATCGTGGCTTAATCGAATCGTCGTCCATGACAACCGGCATTCGTCGGGTCCTACCAACAAGCAAAATGGCAACTTCCGGAACATTTACAATTGGTGTTGAGTAGGTTCCACCGATCGCACCAAGGTTGCTGATCGTAAACGTCCCACCACGCAGGTCGTTCACACCGAAGTCATTGTTTCGAACCCGTGTGGAAAGATCGCCTAGTCCTTGAGCAATCTCAGGTATTGACATCCTTTCGACGCTCTTGAGTGTCGGCACAACCAATCCTCGGTCCGTATCGACTGCGATACCAATGTTAACATAGTCCTTGTAGATGATCTGTTCGTTCTCCATGTCCACTGTTGCATTCATCGAGGGATGATGTTTCAGAGCAGTTGCAACGGCCTTGATCAGGAATGGCATGGTTGTCAATTTGATTCCACGAGCCGCGTAGTCATCTTTGCTCGACTGACGGAAGATTTCCAAGTCGGTTACGTCTGCGTCATCAAAGTTAGTTACACGTGGGACATTGGTCCACGAGCGATGCATTTGAGCAGCAATCGTCTTGCGAATCTTGCTCATTCGTTCAACACGAATAGGACCATAGTCGTCTTGTGCTTCCGTCCCCGGGAGGGCTCCCGCAGGCTTAGCGGTAACACTTTTTCCTGCTGCGGACGGTGGAGCGGATATAGTGGTGCTAGCATCGCTTCGAGGACTAGGGCTCGCAATTTTGGCGTTTTGTTGGCCTTGCCGAACTATAGCCAATACATCTTCTCGAGTGATTCGACCACCCTCACCCGTTCCGACCACATTCGAAAGGTTGACTCCAACCTCGCGAGCGAACCTACGTATCGCCGGACCGGCTGGAATGACCCCTTCGTAATCCGCATCGTGATCGATTGCTTCAGCCGTTTCCGTCGGAGCCGACGCCGTAGGCTGGTTAGTCGATGGGGCACTAGGTGGGGTAGTAGGTGGGGCAACGACAGTTTTCGCCACCGGTGGTGGAGCAACGACCTTCGAAGGTTCTGGCGAGGCAGCAGCTACCGGAGCAGGAACTGCGACTTGTGCCGGTGCAGCAGGTTCCGGCGCAGCGGGAGGAGGTGTTTTGGGAGCCGCAGCAGGCGCACCGGCGGTTTCCATTTCTCCGATAACCGAACCAACGGCAACTGTTTGGCCAGCCTTTACTAAGAGCTTGACGATCTTTCCTGCAAAGGGAGACGGAACTGTCACGGTTGCCTTATCAGTCTCGAGCTCCATTAAGCCTTGATCTTTGGTAACCGTATCCCCTTCGCTGACAAACAATTCGAGAACGTCTGCTGAATCGATTCCATCGCCGAGGGAAGGGAGTTTGATTTCTGTAGCCATGTCAAAAAAAATTTTATCGCGTATAGGATTGTTTTGAATTATATCGTAACTGGTTCGAGGCTCAGCCTGGAATCCTCTTCCCGCAAGGCTATGCCTCGAAACCTGCAGAGACTGCTCTGTAAATTTCCCGTGGATTGGGTTTTGTATCGAGCATCACCGCAGAATTTGCAGGGATTTATTAACGGAGCACTAAACGTTTAATGGATTGGGTTTATCAGGGTTGTAGCCCAAGTCTTGAATTGCTTGTTTGACTTCGTGAACGTCAACTGCTCGTGCAGCCAATAGGCGATACAGCGTTGCGATGACGACCGATGCCGCATCGACCTCGAAGTGACGACGAAGATTCTCACGTGACTCGCTTCGACCAAAACCGTCCGTTCCGAGCACAAAATAGTCACCGGGGATGTAACGAATCAGTTGCTCTGGGACGGCTCGAACATAGTCACTTGCCGCTATAAACGGACCTTGAATGCCTGCCAACGTCTTTTCGATGTAGCTTTGCCGAGGTGATTGATCTGGGTGAAGCATGTTCCAGCGTTCGCAGTCTTGTGCGTCGCGACGAAGCTGGGTGTAACTAGTTACGCTCCACACATCCGACGCGATTTTGTACTTGTCGGCTAAGATCTGCTGAGCCTCCAGAACGGAATTCAAAATCGCACCCGTTCCGAACAACTGGACACGTGTTCGAGCTCCTTCGCAATCCTGGCTCTTGAGTTTGTAGATTCCCTGAATGATGCCTTCTTCGACACCTTCCGGCATTGCAGGCATATCGTAATCTTCATTGCCAACGGTGATGTAGTAGATCGCTGTTTCGTCTTCTTGATAGAGACGTCGCATGCCATCGAAAATAATCACAGCGGTTTCATAGGCGAATGCGGGCTCGTAAGAACGAACCGTTGGAAAAGCGATCGAATTGAGGTGGCTGTGTCCATCTTGATGTTGAAGCCCTTCTCCGTTGAGTGTTGTTCGTCCAGCCGTACCGCCGATCAAAAACCCCTTGGCTCGCATATCCATTGCAGCCCATATCGAATCACCCACTCGCTGGAATCCAAACATGGAGTAATAGATATAGAATGGAATCATGTTGATCCCGTGACAAGAGTAAGCTGTTCCGGCCGCGTTGAAGGAGCTCATCGAACCGGCTTCGGTGATTCCTTCTTCTAGAATTTGCCCATCTTGAGCTTCTTTGTAATAAGACATTTGATCTGAGTCGACTGGTTCGTACAGTTGGCCAGCGTGGGCGTAGATTCCGATCTGTCGGAAAAGTCCTTCCATACCGAAAGTTCGAGATTCGTCAGGAACGATCGGGACAATAATCTTGCCGATCTTCTTGTCTTGAACCAAGCGACCGAGCAATCGCACGAAGCCTTGCGTGGTGCTGATTTTTTTGTTGTCGAGCTGTTTACTCATGAAGTCACGGTAGTCGGCAAGCGTCGGGACTTCAGTTTTTGGGTGCACTGTAGGACGACTGGGAACTGGGCCGCCGAGTGCCACTCGTCGTTCCGCAAGATACTTCATTTCGACACTCGATGCGGGCGGACGATAGAAAGGAGCCTTACCCACATCTTCGTCGCTGATCGGGATTCCGAATCGCGATCGAAACTCAAGCAGCTCCTTTTCATTCATCTTCTTGGTGTTGTGAGCGACGTTTCGGCCCTCGCCCGCTTCGCCGAGTCCGTATCCCTTGATTGTTTTCGCAAGAATAACAGTTGGCTGCCCCTTATGCTCAACAGCTTGTTTATATGCCGCATAGACTTTCTCTGGGTCGTGGCCACCGCGTTTCATCTTGAGCAGTTTTTCGTCCGAGTAATTTGCGACCAACTCGAGTAGCTCAGGATACTTGCCAAAGAAGTGCTCACGGATGTAGGAGCCTGGCATCCCGGCATATTTCTGATATTGCCCGTCGACGACTTCGTTTAGACGTTGAGTGAGCAGTCCCGATTCGTCCTTCTCGAGCAGGGGATCCCAATCGCTACCCCAAACCACTTTGATCACATTCCAGCCAGCCCCACGAAAAATGGCTTCCAACTCTTGAATGATCTTGCCGTTTCCACGAACTGGTCCATCGAGTCGCTGGAGGTTACAGTTCACAACAAAAATTAAGTTGTCTAGCTTTTCCCGTGAAGCGAGCGTAATCGCCCCAAGCGTTTCTGGCTCATCGCACTCACCGTCACCCAAGAAAGCCCAGACCTTACGTCCGGTAGTGTCTTTAAGTCCGCGATCGTTGAGGTATTCGTTGAAGCGAGCTTGATAAATCGCCATGATGGGGCCAAGCCCCATGGATACCGTGGGGTACTCCCAAAACGCAGGCATGAGCCATGGGTGTGGGTAACTCGAAAGACCACCACCGGGGGCGAGTTCGCGTCGAAAGTTGTCAAGTTTTTCGTCCGAAAGTCGCCCTTCCACAAAGGCTCTGGAGTACATGCCCGGCGAAGCATGACCTTGGAAGTAAATGATATCTCCTGAATAACCATCTTCCCCGCGACCACGGAAGAAATGGTTGAAGCCGACTTCGTAAAGCGTGGCTGAGCTGGCAAAGGTACTGATGTGGCCGCCAATTCCGTCTAAACGCGTATTACCACGAACCACCATCGCCATGGCGTTCCAGCGAATAATGCTCTTAATTCGGCGTTCAATCTCGCGATTGCCAGGGTAAGCAGGTTGCTTCGTGACAGGAATACTATTGATATACGGAGTATTCGTCTCAATTGGGATATCGACACCCTCTTGGCGAGCACGATTTTCAAGAGCCTTGACGATATACCGAACGCGTTCGGGTCCTCTGCTTTTCAGGACATAGTCCAACGACCCTAGCCATTCACTGGTTTCCGCAGGATCAACATCAATCGGAGTTTCTACCTCACCAAGAGTCTTTGCTTCAGACATGCCAATGCAACCTTCCAAGACGTGTTTTAAGTACCGCCAAGTCAAACTTTTTCAAAGCCCGCATTGTCGCGAATCCTCGTCTCCACGTAAAGGACGCGTTATCGCTTTTCTTCGCGGTCTTTCGCCCGTCCATCCTTTCGGGGTTTAAACTTTCATTTGCAAGCTTTCCGGTGTTTTTCGGCCCCTCACTGTCTTTCCGGCAGATTACTGAGCCGATAGCGCTAGCCACGGGTGACGCGCGGCGAGGGTTCGCATGAGTGTTCCGGCCGCATCGCGTGCAGAAGGAACTTCCGGCTTGTGGCACTAGCTCCACCTATCGCCAGAATCGGTGCCATGGCGGATCGCTCAATAAAAAACCTATGATTACGTTCAAGAAGTAAGAAATATTGAAAGAGAACCGCTGTTTCGGACTCCGCTGGCTTGGATATTCGTGAATAGTCGTCATATTGAGTGGCTCTGTTGCTGACTTCTAACAGCAGCGTCAACTCTCCATACTTTGAGAAAGTCTCCTCTTTCATGACTCGCGTGTTTATCAATCAAATCCAGCCACAATCCGCGATCGATGAAGTCTTTCGAGTATCGGACAAGCAACATCGAGCCAACCGTCAAGGCAATATGTACTTATTGCTTCAGCTAACTGATCGGTCTGGTGCCATTTCTGGCATGCGATGGAATGCCGACGCCAGAATGTATGAATCGTTTCAGAAGGGTGACTTCCTTCGAATCCAAGGTGCCGCCCAGCTTCACAATGGTCAACTGCAGTTGATCGTCAATCAATTCCAGCTGGTAGATCCATCGACCATTAAGCCCGAGGATTTTGATCAGCTCGATCGCGATAAGGTCGATCGGCTTTGGAGCGAACTCCTAACGTTAATCGAATCGTTGGAGTCGCTAGAAGCCAAGGCGATTGCGATGGCCTTTTATAACGATAGCGAGATCGCACGGAAGTTTCGCTTGGCACCGGCAGGCATTAAGGCCCATCACGCTCACGCCGGCGGTCTGCTGGAACATGTCGTGGAGTTGATGCAAATCGCGGCCCTGCTAGCAACACGATACGTTCAAATTGACCGAGACCTACTCCTCGTTGGAGCGATGCTACATGATATCGGCAAGCTGGAGGAGCTCGTTTTCGAGGACGAAATGACCTATAGCGATCCCGGGCAATTGATCGGCCATTTGGTCCAAGGCGTACAAATGCTCGATCGCAAAATTCCGATTGCCGAGTCGGCCATCGGCTCGGCAATCGATCAGAAGTTCATTTGGCGACTTCAGCACTTGATCGTCAGCCATCACGGACAGCTTGAATACGGTTCGCCTCGCGTCCCTCAAACGCTCGAGGCAATCGTCTTGCATTCCATTGATGACATGGATGCGAAAGTGAACGCAGCAACCGAGTGGATCCGCGCTGATCGAAACGTAGACACTCCCTGGACTTCGTTTAACCCCACCATCGGCCGAAAATTTTATAAGCCCTCGGACAATACGCCTCGCTGAGTTGAGCGGCAGTATGAAATCTACCGAAGTCGGCTTGGCCAACTCTACCAGAGCCCCCGATACAACAAGAGCCAATCGAGGACATCGATGAATGATTCGAAATCAATTTGTTGGCAGTGTGTCCATCATCGAGAAGTCGTTTCCGGCAAGGGGTCTGTGTTCTTGCTTTGTCGAGTCTCACAAACGGACGAAGCGGATCTAATCCTTCCCGAGATCGACGCGCTTCTCAAGACGGAATTGCTCAGCTATCGAAGTCGCTGGCCAAAGTATCCACCGCAGCCTCTCGCGATATGTCCGTTTTTCGTCGAACTACCCGTTTCTCGTTGAACTACCCGTTTCTCGTTGAACTACACGTTTTTCGTCGAACTACCCGATATCTCGTCGAACTACCCGATTCTCGTTGAATTAGTAGTCGCTGACTAAGTCCGCGTTAAAACGTGTACCCATCGCACTCCAAGTGTCACGGTCTATCGAATCGCTAATGAAGTCCGTGTGCCCGTCTGCAAAAACCAAATGAGCACCACCAAGATGCCGCGACGAGAACCCCAGTTCAATCTCTTCGATGAACTCCTGCGGTTTGAGCACCCATGCGTTTATCCGACACGCAGTCGACCCGAAAGCTTCCGATAGCTCGCCCGGACCGATCGTTGGGCTCCCGACCGACCAGTGGTCGACCAACTGTGGATTGCTGTTAAAGTCAGGTCCGGTAACTGTTTCTAGAAAAAGCGCTTCACCAACAAGGATCGTCTGTGACGTACCGTCGCCGACCGAAGCGTGCTTGGTCCTGCTATCGGTGTAAAACATCCCGTCTTGCTCCGAGTCGTCAATGATCCGACTCGAACCGGTCTCACGGTTATTCAAGCCCGATACACATGCCAGATAGTTGCAAGGAACCCTCACTACACCGTCGTGATCAAAACGAACGGGGGCGTTCCCGGAAGGACATCGAAATATAGGCAACTGCACTAGTAACGCCTGGGGGTTGTTAGAAGTCGGGTCATTCCATTCTTTGTTCAGGTCGATGCTTTCTCGAATGTTCGCCTGCTCAAGAAACGGAAGAATGTGGCCGCTCCAAAGCAAACGCTGATTGATTGCGAGAGTCGCAGGTCGTGAGCACCCCGGCGGATACCGTTTATAGCTATACTCAAAGTTCGTTAGAGCGATTCCGATCTGTCGAATCGAGCTGGTACATTGAAGTCGACGAGCAGCTTCGCGGGCGGCTTGTATCGCCGGAAGAAGTAGGCTCGCCAAAACGCCTATGATTGCAATAACAGTGAGTAACTCAACCAGCGTGAACCCAACCTTTTTTGCCCCAGCAGGCTTTCGACTGGAATAGTAGCGTAGCGGATTCAATTCTTTTTTCCCGCAAGGTTAAATGTTGGTCGACATAATCGCAATGTGAGAAAGCAAGGTGGCAGTA
>Ga0105045_10002485_pt1 | contig 15593 bp, 21 predicted proteins | sample MAT02_FD_78089 | JGI IMG/M metagenome (GOLD analysis project Ga0105045, IMG submission 78089) | Freshwater microbial communities from Lake Fryxell liftoff mats and glacier meltwater in Antarctica - MAT-02 (megahit assembly) | ecosystem: Environmental > Aquatic > Freshwater > Ice > Liftoff...
AACAGGTGACACAGGAGCAACGGGAGCAACAGGCTTAACAGGTGACACAGGAGCAACGGGAGCAACAGGCTTAACAGGTGACACAGGAGCAACGGGAGCAACCGGCTTAACAGGTGACACAGGCGCTACGGGAGCAACAGGCTTAACAGGTGACACAGGGGCTACGGGAGCAACCGGCTTAACAGGTGACACAGGAGCTACGGGAGCAACAGGCTTAACAGGTGACACAGGTGACACAGGCGTAACGGGTGTAACAGGTGCAACAGGTGTGACTGGTGCAACAGGTGGTAATGGGACCTTAATAAGTACATTTCTTTCTTTATATTTAAATGTAAACCAAGCTGTAATAAATAGTTCTACTGGTCCTATTGCAGGTATCGCTTGGGGAGCCATCTCTGCTAATAATGGGTTTATATACACAACTCCTTCTAGAACCATTTCCATACCTAAAACAGGGACGTATAGAATTCATTATGGAATAGCCACTGCAACCGCAACTACATTCTGGGGACTTTCAAACAATGGAGTCATTATTCCTGGCGGCAGAATTAGCGTTCAAAGCCCAGGCATATTTTCAGCTTGCATTGAACTTCCCTTATTTGCAGGAGACTTAATTCGACTCTGTAATTTAGGAGCTGTGGCAGCAACTTTATCTCCTGGCCCTGGCGCTCCTGCGGGTACACTTACCGCCTATATAGTCATTGATCAAATTCTTTAACATGAAGGTCTAACATGGATATTCAAATAATAAGCTCTACAAAAAGCGTGAAAATTTGGCTGGGCTACTTGATTTACTTATGTTTGCTTGTAACATCACATGTTGAAGCTGTGAACAACTTACAAGAAATTAAAACTATAAGTGATGATGAACTGAATACAATTGTCTTTAGTACAACCCTTATTAATCAGAAAATGCAAATTTATCAGATAAAGAAGCTTTATGGAGATGCTCAGTGGGGTTCTCGTGAAATGATTTCAGATCCAGAGGTTGGGGTAAATAGTTATGAAGTAAAAAAAGATAAAGATTACAATATAGTTGTTACTTGGCTTGGTGAAGATACAGTTTTAGGAATTTATTGTTTGTATATAAAGTATTTTGTAAAAAGTACAGAGAATTGGTCTCCAATTATTAGAGTTTCTGATCCCTCTCAAAATTTAGCAGGATATTTTTCTTCAAGCATCAATACTCAAACCATTGAGGTGATCTGGACAGCATATGATGAAGACTTTAATCTAGAAAATTATTCGACTACCCTTAATATATAATTAAAAAAAAATATGCGATAATTTTTGGACCATACATGTCTAATTTGTCATCTATAAAAACTGTAAATTATACTTTTAAAATTTTTTATTAATTCAAGTTTATAAGCTTTTTTTAACACTACTGTTTTTTTGTAGTTTTTTGATGTATTTACTTTATATTTAAAGGCGATCTATTTAAAAGAGCTTGCCATAAATTCATGCTGGTCTATAATATTTTGTTTTTCCCATTCCTACATTTGAAAGAAATTATAAAGGTTTTTTGTGAAGGTTAATCCAAATTTACCGGTTCGTTTTCGTAAGCAACGTACGATACGTCAGTCAGTCGTTTATTCCGGTATAGGTATACACACATGTCAAGAAGTGTACTTGAAATTCTGTCCTGCAAAGGCAGGAACAGGTATTGTTTTTAAACGCGTGGATTTGCCAAATCAGCCGATTATTCCTGCATTGGTTTCTTACGTAAAAGATACGGCTAGAAGTACAACACTTGGAACTGAGAATGTCCGCATACATACAGTAGAGCATGTGGTTTCTGCTGTCAAAGCATTTGGAATTGACAACTTATGTATTGAAATATCAAATATTGAACCACCAGTAGGTAATGGAAGTTCAGACATATTTGTTGAAATGCTTGAAGAAGCAGAAGTGGTTGAACAAGTAGAAGAAGTCCCTGTCGTGAAGATTGTAGAGCCACTTTACTGGTCTGAGGGAGATATTCAGCTCATTGCTTTGCCTTCAGATGAATATCGAATTAGCTATACGTTGAGTTATCCAAAAAATTCTTTTTTAAAAGCACAATTTTTTTCTTTAGCTCTTGATGCTGCAACTTTTAAAAAAGAAATTGCACCCTGCAGAACTTTTTCTTTGTATGAAGAACTTTCTTTTTTGATAGATAGAGGGTTGATTAAAGGGGGAAGTCTAGATAATGCTGTTGTTATTAAAGATGATGCGATTATAAGTAAAAATGGACTATTTTTTCCTGATGAAATGGTGCGTCATAAAATTCTAGACTTAATTGGAGACCTTTCGCTTGTAGGTTTTGATTTTTTAGCTCATATTGTGGCTGTTAAATCTGGGCATCCTTCGAATTATGGCATGGCTAAAGTCCTATTTAATTATATTGCAACGGAGAATAGTTGATGGAAAATCTCGATTATAAAAACACTATGTTGGACATCAGTCAAATTCTTAAAATTCTTCCTCATCGTTATCCTTTTTTATTGGTTGATCGTGTTTTAGAAATGGATTTAGATAAAGGATATATATTAGCTCAAAAAAATGTCACAATTAATGAGTCATTTTTTCAAGGGCATTTTCCAGACTCTCCAATCATGCCAGGTGTGTTAATTCTAGAAGCGTTAGCGCAAGCCGGAGCAATTTTAGTCCATTTAAAAGGCAAAGAAGACAAAATAGCCGTTTTACTCAATGTAAATCATGCAAAATTTCGTCAACCTGTTAAGCCGGGTGATGTTTTACATTTGCGATGTCAAGGTTTGCATTTCAGTAGCAAAGGTGGTAGGGTAAAAGCCGAAGCACTTGTAGACGGGAAAATAGCAGCTGAGGGTGAAATCGGATTTGTTTTTGTTGATAAAAGCCAAATTTGAGAGATGGATATGAATAATAAATTTTTAGATAAGACGACTTTTATGAAAAAAAATTCCCAAATTCATTCGACTGCAATCATCGCGCCAGGTGTAACAATTGGAGATAATGTTGTCATTGAACCTTATGTTGTGATTAACTCACCCCATGTTGTATTAGAAGATAATGTGACTATCAAAGCTCATGTTTATATTGATGGGTATACGACAATCGGTACCGGCACAACCATTTATCCTTCTGCTGTCATTGGCACGAAAACACAAGATTTAAAGTTTCAAGGCGAAAAAACGTATGTTAAAATAGGAAAAAATTGCGATATTCGTGAGTTCGTCACAATTAATTCCTCTTGTCAAGAAAATTCAAGTGTTGAAATTGGTGACCGTTGTCTAATCATGGCTTATTGCCATGTTGCTCATAATTGTACAATTGGTAACGGTGTAATTTTAGTCAATAATGCGACTTTAGCTGGTCACGTCACTATTGAAGATAATGCAATTATTGGAAGCATGACACCAATTCATCAATTTACAAGAGTTGGTCGTAATGCGATGGTTGGTGGAATGAGCCGAGTCACCCATGATATTCCGCCCTACACAATCGGAGCGGGTATTCCTTACAAATTTGGTGGATTAAATATTATTGGTTTGAAAAGACATGGATTTTCTTTAGAAGTTCGACGAGAATTATCTAAAGCTTTTAAATTGCTCTATCGCTCTCAATTACGTTTCGAAGAGGCCCTAGATAGAATTGAAAAAGAACTGATTTTATTTCCTGAAATTCAACATTTTATTTCATTTTGTCGTAGTACAAAAAGAGGTTTAATGGGTTTAAATAAATTAGATGATGAACTTCCGGAAATAGAAGAAGAAGAAGAAGAAAAAACATTTGCCTATTCACCTTCTAGATAAAAATTAATTATGAAAGTCATTTTTTTTGGTACACCTATATTTGCTGCGGAAGTCCTTGAATTTCTTATGGAAAAACAAATCGACGTCGTAGCAATTATTTCTAAACCTGACCGAGCAAAAGGTCGTACCAAAAATCCTGTAGCTACACCTGTAAAATTAGTGGCTCAAAAATATCCACACATTCCTCTTTACCAACCAGAAATTGTTTCAGAATTAGATTTTGCCCAGACTCTTAAAGACTTACAAGCAGACTTATTTGTCGTGGTTGCTTATGGCGAAATCATTAAGCAACATTTGTTAGACATGCCTCCTTCTGGTTGTATTAATTTACATGCTAGTTTATTACCAAAATATCGAGGAGCAGCTCCCATTCAACGCTGTATTATAGATGGCCAAGTAGAAACAGGTGTCACTATTATGCATATGGTAAGAAAGATGGATGCAGGCGACATGATCCATAGTGTCAAAACTCCGATTGGTCCAGAAACAAATTTTGGAGAGGTTGAACAAACACTTTGCGATATTGGTAAAGAAGCTTTATTACATGTCATACTCAATATCAATTCCAAAACTTTACCTCAAGAAGCTCAAGATCATTCTTTAGCAACCTTAGCACCTAAAATAGAGCTAGAAGATTGTGAAATTCAATGGAATCTGCCCGCGGAAACAATTCATAATCTTGTGCGAGGCGTCTGCCCTTATCCAGGAGCTTGGTGTTGGGTTAAGTTGCGTCAAGTGCCAAAACGTTTAAAAATAAATAAAACGCGTGTAATTCCTTATCCTCATCACGTGCCAGGAACAATTCTAAATCCTGAACATCTCAATGCTAATTTGATCATCGCTTGTGGAGATAATGCGGTCGAACTTCTAGAGGTTCAATTAGAAGGACGTAAACTTATGTCTTCAGCAGAATTCATGCGCGGTGTTTCAAGAGACCAACTTCAATATTAGACCTCTTTCGAAACTCCATTTGCTTGTTAAAACAGCCCTTTTTGGCATCTTTAACATCCAATTTTTCAGCCATATCTTCGGATATGTCTTCAAAATTAGCTGATAAATCTGCACAAAAATTGCTTTTTTTAACGAGCAAAGCGAGTTTCGAAAGAGGTCTGTTAATAAATCTTTCAATATATTTGATTAATTCATTTAACCCACATTGAGCAGTTTGGCGATTTGAGATGTGGATTTAGCGATTTTCAGGAAGAATTTGCAAAATTGACGGGAATATTGGTAAATATTTTCTCGATTTTGTCAAATTTTTCATGGAATTTGATAAATTCACAGATTAAATCGCCAAACTGCTCAATGTGGGATTTAATACCATTTCCTGAAAATAAAGTCATAAATTACCGTGATCTCTTTGGCATCTTTCGATCAATCTTTTCTCATTAATATTCCGATTTATTTCAACTTAGTAATGCCGAACCTGAATTAAATATTTGATAACATAATTAATTTTTTAATGTTGATATGTCGTTAATATTAAATTAAAATAGTAATTTTGATATTAAATTGTTTTTAAATAGTTGTAATTGTTATAATTGATGCTTAATAGATTAATTGTTGAATTGTTTAAAAGAATATAAGCATCAAATATAAGAGGTGTTATGAGTATATCAGTAGTAAGTGGCAGGAGTACAAGTTTTTATACAGACGTCCGTGAGAAAACCGAGTACACTAAAGGCAAGGTAATTAAAAATATTATTATGCTTACCGAGCCTTTAAGCTATTCAAAGCCAGTTTACTTGATTATAAGCATTGCAAAGAAATGCCTTAAATTGGGGGATTACTTCTGTAAAGTTTCTTTTCTTCCTCTATTAGCAAAATCACTAGATGGACTAAGTGACATTGCTGGAATAGGAGGTTTTATTCATATGAGTATTAAGTTGATTCCTTGTTTGACTGCAACAACATTGAATGAAGCTGCTTTAGAGAAATCGATAAAAGCGGAACTCATTGATGATAGAAATGATCCCATCACCAATCAAAAAATATGGACTAAGCGAATTCTTAAACAGACTAAACTGAGTTTAAAAAATAGACATACTACAAAGGCAGTAAGAAAAGAAATTTCGGAAATGATTATAAGAAAACTGGAAAAAGATGGCGTGACTAATTTAAGCGAGAGTGAAAAAAAAGCACGTTCTTATGCTGTTGTTCAACTATTAGATATTAAAGCAAAACATCGACCTCTTGTAGAAAAAATTTATACTTCTTTTTTCTTTTTTGCCAGCTGTAATGGGTTTTTAAACACTTTGAATAGGTTGGCCATTATTAATATGGCTAAAATATCGGCCACGATTGGAAAAATCCTAGTGGCAACTAAAATCCCAATGATTTTAGGTTCAAAAGTTACAAAAACGATTTGTAAGGTAAGTTTAAATCAGTTAGCTCGAGTAGCTGGACTTATTGGTTCAAGTATTCAAGTAACTTATGATAGTTATAAACTCTTTAAAATATTTAGAGATATAAGTAATACTACTGACCCTACTGAACGTGCAAAACTTGCAAAAGAAAGAACTAAAAAGATTTGTTCTTTAGCTTTGGGGATATTGTCATTAATCGGTGGAATTGTACCGCTATTCTTAGCTGTTAATCCGGTGGCTTTGCTTACTTATGAAATTGCTATAGTAACCCTAGGACTTGTAAGAGCTTTAGTTTTTGACTAAATCTTGAGAAGCCTTCAAAGAGTTAGGTTTTAAAAAAGCTAGTTATTTTTAATTAGCTTTTTATCAATTATCTTTAAAAAATAAGAAAGTAAAGTAAGGTTTTCTCCATTGTAAATTTTTCGTAAATAGAGTAGTCTCTATGAAAAACAAATTTTTCAGTTCAGTAGGAGTACAAATGAGCACCAGCGTTGGATTACAAACGAAAAGCTATTATCAAAATTGCTTAAATAATATTGGAAATGCAACAACACATGCAGAAAAATTAAGGGGTGAACAAAGCATTCCTATATTAGGTCAAGCGTCTATTCAATTGATGAATGCCTTGCGAAATACAACGCAATTGGTGGGTTTAGCAACAAAATTAGGGTCTGCGTTTGTGACAGACTTCTTTGGCTTTATTCCTTCAGCTTTATCTTATTTGAAGCCTGTTAACATTAATACTGTGCATGCACCCGCTTTGATTGAGAAACTTTGGCAAATAATAGACTCTCATAGAATTTCTCTTGGATTAAATAGATTAAACGAAAAAATTACTAAAAACGACCTTAAATATTGTCTCAAAAAATTTATAGGCGAATTATCTGATATCAATCATGGCCAACAATTTGGTTATGCAACGGAAGAAGAATTCTTAGATAAATTTCAAGGTTCTTTGAGTGTTGGGAAAAACGCTCTTTATTTTGCAGATTTAAAACTTGCAAAATCTACGACTGTTCCAAGAATTCATGTACAATGGGCAGAATTCTTTACTGCTAAAGTTTTTCAAGTGATTGGAGCAACAACCGTTTTATCCTATTTAAGAGAGTGGGATTTAATTAATACTGCTGCTTGGGCAGCAAAAATTGGTAGTGTAAGAGGTTTTGGCTGGGTAGCTCAACTTCACTTTGGAACAGTATTTGCAGGTCTATTGTTAACGGGTTTTACTCTCGCACTTGTTGTTGCGGTTAAAAAAATATATGCTGCATGTAAAGGTGATCAATCTGTAGGACCTAAAGCTAAAGCGCGCGCGCCTTATGAAGCCACCAGTGCCTTGGCAGAAGCTGTTTATTTTAAAAGAGGGCTTTTGACAGACTTGGGTGTAATAAAAAATAATCCTCTATTTAATGCGCTAAGTTTAATGGTTGCAAAAGGTGTTGGCTTATTCTGTACAGTTGAAAAGCCTTCAATAGATTGTTTTGATACACCTATGGTTCAAGTGGCCCACCCTGAATTAACATTGAGTGGTAAAATTCGTAATCAAATGAGTAAAATTTTTACACCGATCACTCGTTTGCCAATTGTTCAAGCAACTGCTAAAACAGTTCATCATTTTGTCACAGAAGTATTGGCAATACTCAACGACTTCTTGAATTTTAGCAAAGATGGTTACGATAAGCTTTACAAAATTTTATTGCCGACACTGTCAATTATTGATCGCGCATTGAGAAATGCAGAAGTGACTACAAGTGCACTATTTCAAAAATGCATGACAACATTTAAATGGCATAGAGATCTAATGTATGCGACAAAGATTGTCACTGTTTTCCCTCAATGGATTACTAAAAATCCAGCGACAAAAAATTACCGTTGGACAACACCTTTTCACGTTTATAATCCGGTGAAAAAAGAGTTTGAGTTTAAATTCAGCATGGATGGAATATCAAAAGTACTTTTAGGTATTTGTGCTGCGTTTGATACGACTAAATTTATTCATACAAATGAAATTTATCGTTTTGATAAACTGGTAGAATGGGGGAATCAATTGGCTCAAAAGCAAATTTCTGTATTTGGATATACTGCACAAGTTAAAGATATTCCAATTCTAAGAGAAGTTAATGGAACATTCAAAAATATTTTTGCCGCATTAAATTCAGTCCTATGCATTGTCGTGCAAGCATGGCAATTTGTTGTGAATGGAGATAAGACACAATTAGAGCTTAAAAAAGTTTGCGAATTCATTTCGCATATTGGTAAAGTAGCAGTTTGCTACATGTCCTATGCAGACACTTACCTCTTTGATTTCTGGTTGTTAGTCGTGGGGAGTCCATCAGGTTTGAGCTATATTATTTCTCAGCGCAAACTGAGACAAAAGATAGAGCATCGAGCCCTAGCAAATGCAGCAGCAGTAGCAGTATAAATTCTTGGGCACCTACTTTATAAAGTAGGTGCCCAATTTCTCTAAGTCGATTACTTCTTTATTTTGATGGTGCTCATTGTCAAAGCTTCCTTTTCATGAATGGATAATTATTGCGTTATTAATTGCAACATTGCTAATGCTTGCTTCTATCACTCTGCTCAAAAGTTCTCATTTACCGCCTGTGACAATAAAATCTCATGAACTAAATAATGATCTTATTCAGATAGTTGTGAAAGGAGCGGTGCATAAAACGGGGAATTACGAAGTTAAAAGAGGGGCAACGATACAAGATGTTCTAAATCTTGCCCAGCCCTTAGAGCAAGCGGACCTCAATAAATTGAAATTAGCTGCGAAACTACGCAACCATCAAACGATCACAGTGCAAGAACGTCGCAAAATTACTGTCCATATCACTGGAGCAGTGACTGAGCCAACTAGTTTAAGTGTGGAGCAGGGGATGATGGTAAAAGAACTTGCACCTTTGTTGTCTTTCTTACCAGAAGCAGATAGTGAGAAGCTAAACAGAAAAAGAAAGTTAAAAGATGGGGAAACGATTTCTGTTCCTGCGAAAAAAACAAATAGAAAAAAAATCGCTTCAAAATCTCCAAATAAAATTAAAGAAATTAAATAGTTTGAAAATTTTTTTTAAATGTTTGAAATTTAAAAAACACATAAATCGTTAAAATACAGAGGGTTTATCATCCCTATTTTGCGGGATAAAAAAAGGGATATAAAATAATGAACAGGTTAAGTAAATTGAAAAATAGAAGAATGCTCAAATGAGTTTAGAGAAAAAAAGAAATTTATCAATTTTCACTTGTGTTAAATATCCTTCTTTGATAATCTCAACGTTTTAGCTTTCAGAAATGATCGTTGATCGCTCAAATTGCTTCGTTAACCCTGATTAGAACGCATTTCATGCGTACCTAGTCACATGTGACGTAGCCGCAGTTTAAGTTTTTATTATTGCAACAACCTAAATGTTTGTTGAGAAATACATCAAATCAAGTTTGATTAAGGAATGAATTTATATGTCGCTTACAACGATGAGTAAAAAACGTGGGTTGACTCAGCTTTTGGGTAAAAAGCGTGGAATGACTCAGCTTTTTGATGATAAGGGCAACATTGTTGTCTGTACAGTTATCGAAGTTGAGCCAAATGTTGTCACCCAGATAAAGACAAAAGAAAAAGATGGATATAATGCTATTCAGCTAGGGTTTGATAAAGTTCGAGGTAAAACTCAGTATACGATTTCATCTCGAGTATCGAAACCTTTGCTAGGACACTATAAGAAAGCGGGCGTAGAACCTCGCAAACACTTAATTGAATCGAAAACTGATTTCACAGAAGAGTTTGGCCTTGGTCAAGAAATCACTATTGGTGCATTTGAAGAGATTAAATTTGTTGATGCAACTGCAGTTTCTAAAGGTAAAGGTTATCAAGGTGTAATGAAGCGCCATAACTTTGCTGGTGGTCCTGCGTCTCACGGTTCAGGTTTTCATCGTCATGCTGGTTCGACTGGTATGCGTTCAACTCCTGGAAGAGGTTTACCTGGTGGAAAAAAAGCTGGGCAAATGGGGAATGAGAAGGTGACAGTGCAAAATCTTCAAGTAGTTAGAGTGGATGTTGAGAATCAATTGATTTTGCTAAAAGGTCAAGTTCCTGGTCCGCGCAATGGTTTGGTACATATCAAACAAGCAGTCAAAAAGACAGCGAATAAAAAGTCATAAGTAAAAAGATCTTGTGGAGTTGAATTGTGAGTGCATTAAAAAAGTACAATCTTGCCGGTGAAGAAATTGGCAATGTTGCTGTAGAAAAAAGTTTAGCTGAATTTGTGGCTAATAGTCAAATGGTCAAAGACTACATTGTTGCAGTGCGTGCAAACGCGAGACAGTGGTCAGCTAACACGAAGACACGTGCTGAAGTTAAGCATACGACGAAAAAACCACATCCACAAAAAGGTCAAGGCCGCGCGCGTCACGGAAACTTGGTAGGGCCTCAATTTAGAGGTGGTGGAAGAGTTTTTGGGCCTAAGCCAAAATTCGATCAACATGTGCGTATTAATCAGAAAGAGCGTAAAGCAGCTATCCGATTTTTAATTGCAGAGAAAATTAAAGCCGATCAGCTATGGGTAATTCCAGATACTGTAATGGAAGCTCCTAAAACAAAAAATATTGTGCATCTTTTGAAAACATTAAAATTTCATGGTCGTACACTGTTTTTAGGTGAAAGTACATTTGCAGAAATTAAAACAGAAGATAAAGTTCAACGAGTAAGTGTAAGTAGTGATAAACATACTCACTTTATAAAGAGTGTGCAAAATTTGCCACGAGCAGAATTTATGTTAGCTTCCAATATAAGTGGATATGATGTCATTGTTGCCAGAAATATTGTTGTAACAGAATCAGCTCTTCAAGAACTTACTCAATGGCTGAAATAAGGGGTAAATGATTATGAGCGAAAACAAAAAAAGTCCTTATCAAGTTATTAAGCATCTTTACATGACAGAAAAAAGTATCATGCTTCAAGGATTAAAAAACGCAGAAAGTAATGCATCTTTAAGACGTTTTAATTCTCCGAAATATGTCTTTATTGTAGATCGCTTGGCTAACAAAAAAGAGATTGCGACAGCAGTTGAAGAAATCTACAAAGAAGAAGGCATTCAGGTAGTTTCGGTTAATACTATTAACGTCAAACCGAAAGCGAAAAGAGTGCGGGGAAGAGCGGGTTACACGAAAGCTTTTAAAAAAGCCGTTGTTACACTCCGTCCTGACGACAAAATTGAGAACGTTTAATAGGAGCTTGAAAAGCAAATGTTTAAAAAATTTCGACCTGTTACACCCGGTACTCGTCAATTAGTCTTGCCGACTCATGAGCAATTAACGCGCACTGGTGTTAATCTACGTGCTACTGTGAAGCCGACAAAATCGTTGATGCTTCCAAAACGTCGCACAAACGGACGTAACAATAATGGACATATCACCTGCCGTCACAAAGGTGGTGGACACAAACAGCATTATCGTATTATTGATTTCAAGCGTGACAAAGAAAATATTCCTGGAAAAGTAGCTTCAATTGAATACGATCCAAACCGTACAGCTTATATTGCTTTAGTCAATTACGCTGATGGTGAAAAACGTTACATTTTAGCTCCGCAAGGCTTAAAAGCTGGCGATATGGTCCAGACAAGTGACTTGCCTCCATTTAAGGTTGGATGCTGCATGAAACTTAAATTCATGCCTTTAGGTTCGATTATTAATAATATCGAACTTTATCCTGGCCGTGGTGGAAAAATGGTAAGATCTGCTGGTCTGAGCGCTCAGTTGATGGCTCGAAGTGGGGGGTATGCTACAATCCGTATGCCTTCTGGTGAAGTGCGTAATATCAATGAAGATTGCCGAGCAACTTTCGGTGCGGTCTCTAATCCGGGTCATAATCTTCGTGTAGAAGGTAAAGCTGGAAGAAAACGTTGGAAAGGTATTCGCCCAACAGTTCGTGGTACAGCGATGAATCCTGTTGATCATCCGCACGGTGGTGGTGAAGGTAAGCATAAAGGTAATACTCCGCAAACACCTTGGGGACTTTATACTAAAGGGCTTGTCACAAGATCCAATAAGAAATCTAACAAATTTATTGTTAAAGCTCGAAGGAAGAAATAATCATGGCAAGATCATTAAAAAAAGGTCCTTTTGTTGATCATCACTTACAAGTTAAAGTTGATCGTCAAAATAAAGAAGGCACAAAGAAATTTATTAAGACATGGTCTAGACGTTCAATGATCACACCTGATATGGTAGGACATACGTTCTCAGTGCATAATGGCCGTAAACATATCGATGTATTCATTACAGACAATATGGTAGGGCATCGTTTGGGCGAATTCGCTCCAACACGAACTTTTAAAGGACACCCAGTTAAGAAATAAGGTTGCGAAGATCATGAATAAAGCTCAAGCTATAACAAAATATGTTCGCATTAGTCCACGTAAAGCAAGATTAGCAGCGGGTTTAATTCGCGGATTATCAGTTTCAGAAGCTATCAGCCAACTGATTTTCAGCAATCTAAAAGCCGGTCGTTTGTTGAAGAAGACGTTGGAGAGTGCTGTTGCGAATGCGGAAACTTTGTTTGATATGAGACGTGAAAGTCTCAAGGTACTAGAAGTACGCGTTGATGCAGGCCCAACCCTAAAAAGGGCAAAGCCAAAAAACCGCGGTGGTAAACACCCAATTATGAAAAGAACCAGTCACTTTACTGTAGTCGTAAGCAATCTTTAAGGAGTATTCGAATGGGACAAAAAGTAAATCCAATCAGTTTCCGCCTTGTTTGCAAGCGTGACTGGCGGTCAAAGTGGTACGCCAATAAAAAAGAATTTGGCGATATGGTAGTTGAAGATTACAGAATTAGGGCTTATTTGTTAAAAAAGCCTGCTCTAGTTGGCGTCTCTTCAATTAGAATAAAGCGTATGAGCGGTAAAATTGAAGTCACTATCATTACAGCAAGACCTGGCCTAGTTATTGGTAAGAAAGGTGCTGAAATCGATGTGTTGAAAAACGAATTAGCTAAACTAACAGGAAAAGAAGTTTGGGTTGCTGTCGAAGAAGTTAAGCGTCCAGATATGGATGCTCAGATTGTTGCCGATAGTATTGCAAAGCAACTTGAAAGAAGAATTCCTTTTAGACGCGCGATGAAAAAAGCGATGCAGTCTGCGACAGATGCCGGCGCATTTGGAATTAAAGTCCAATTGTCTGGCCGTATTGGTGGAGCAGAAATTGCACGAACAGAATGGTATAAGGAAGGAAGCACTCCTCTTCATACTTTACGTGCTGACATTGATTATGCAATCGCTAGAGCAGAGACGACTTATGGTAGCATAGGCGTTAAAGTCTGGATCTATCGTGGCGAAGACAATTTGAAAAAGGAGGCCTAACCATGGCTCTAATACCTAAGAGAACTAAATATCGCAAAATGCAAAAAGGCCAATTTGCTGGTTTAAGCAAAGCAGGTAATTTTGTTCATTTCGGTGAATTTGGAATTCAAGTGCTCGAAAGAGGATGGTTAACGAATCAACAGATTGAAGCTTGTCGTATAGCAATTAACCGTTACTTTCAAAGAAGAGGTAAAGTTTGGATTCGTGTCTTTCCTGATAAGCCAATTACAAAAAAACCAGCCGAAGTTCGGATGGGTAAAGGTAAAGGAAGCGTGGATCACTGGGTTGCCGTCGTTCGGCCTGGTAGAATTCTTTTTGAAGTTGCGAACGTGCCAAGAGAAATGGCCCAAAGTGCTTTAAGACGTGCAGCGGCAAAATTAGGACTGAAAACACGCTTTGTTGAACGCGTAGAACAAGTTTGAGGAAATATGAGTAAAGCCAAAGAATTTAGAGATCAAAGTCTTGAAGAACTAGAAGTCACTTATCAAGCACAGCGTAAACAACTTTTTGAACTGAATCACACATTCAGATATCAAAAAAAGAAAGAAGAGCCGCATAAACATAAGCTGGCTCGCAAAAATATTGCACGTCTGTTGACTGTGATGACAGAGAAGCGAAATGCAAATAAAGATCAGTCACCTAGAGGATGAGTATGGAGCAAGAAGATAGAGGAAGACGAAAGTTAAAAAAAGGCATTATTATCTCTGATAAAATGCAAAAAACTGTTGTTGTAAAAGTTGATCGCACCATGCGTCATCCTGTGTATGGTAAAGTAGTCACTCGTAGTAAAAAATACTACGCTCATAATGAAGATGAGCAACTAAAAGTTGGCGATGAAGTGCAAATTATGGAGACCCGTCCTTTATCAAAATTAAAGAGATGGCGCGTTGTTCCCCAAGTGGGCTAAATACATGAAACATCTGTTTCATATAGTAAATAAATTAGTTGAAAATCTGTGGAGTTTGTAAGTCATGATTCAACAAGAGAGCGAACTGGAAGTTGCTGATAACTCAGGCGCAAAACGAGTAAAATGCTTTAAAGTACTGGGTGGTTCAAAACGTCGATATGCTCACGTTGGAGATATCGCTATTGGTTCTGTCCAAGACGCTCATCCAGACGGTAACGTGAAAAAAGGTGACGTTGTCAAATTTGTTATTATTAGATCCAAATCTTACATTAAACGTAAAGATGGAACTAAATTACGATTTGATAAGAATAGCTGTGTTCTCATTGACGATAAAAAAAATCCCCGAGGAACACGTATTTTTGGACCAGTTGCCCGAGAAGTTAGAGAAAGAGAATTTGTGAAAATCTGTTCTTTGGCTCCTGAAGTGATATAAATTTAAGAGGCGAAGATGAAAAATAATCATTTAAAAGAAAAATCCCTGTCCAGTAAAATCCGTAAAGGGGATAATGTCGTCGTCATTACAGGAAATGACCGCGGAAAAACAGGAATCGTTAAATCTACTGTAGGTGATCGCATCGTAATTCATGGAATTAACATGCGTAAAAAACATATCAAGCGCACGCAAGATATGCCTCAAGGAAGAATAGTCGATTTCGAATGCCCAATTCATATCTCTAATGTAAAGATTTGTATTGGTGAAAATCAGGGTGTAAGATTAAAAGTTCGGACAGATGAAAACGGACAACGCCATTATGTTTACAAAAATGGTGAAGAAGAAGTTGTTTATCGTTCAGTTAAAAAACCTAAGTGAGTGAAATAAGATGTCTAGGTTGAAGAAAAGATATCAATCGATAATTAAACCACAACTGCAAGATAAATTTGCTTATGCAAATCCCATGCAAGTTCCTGGTTTAAAGAAAATTGTCATCAATATGGGAATTGCAGAAGCATCTAAAGATAAAAATGCTATCCAAGACTGTGTTAAAGAATTGACAATGCTTTCCGGCCAAAAGCCTATTATTACTAAAGCTAAAAAAGCGATTTCTAATTTCAAGTTGCGTGAAAAACAACCTATCGGAATTAAAGTTACTTTACGCAATGTAAGAATGTACGAGTTTCTGGACCGTTTTACTAATATCGTATGCCCACGTATACGAGATTTTAGAGGCTTTTCAGTTAAATGCGATGGCATGGGAAA
>Ga0105045_10002486_pt1 | contig 15589 bp, 14 predicted proteins | sample MAT02_FD_78089 | JGI IMG/M metagenome (GOLD analysis project Ga0105045, IMG submission 78089) | Freshwater microbial communities from Lake Fryxell liftoff mats and glacier meltwater in Antarctica - MAT-02 (megahit assembly) | ecosystem: Environmental > Aquatic > Freshwater > Ice > Liftoff...
GCTTTACGCTCGCGCGCTGCGCCTTCGGCAACATCGGCTGACGTGGCGGGTCCGGCGTCGTTCCCATCACTGGACCACCCCCTTCCGCTCTGAGGTCGCCCAGTTTCCGATGCAAGGACCACAGCGATCTTGATGCTGTCATCCTTCTGTGGAAAACTGTGCGACCTCAGAGCGGGAGGGTGACTTCCATTGACGGCAACGACGACGGACTCACCATGGCAGCCATTGTCGCCTAAGACGCTGCGCGGGAGCGTAAAGCGTGAGAATCAATGGGCGGAAAGCCTTAGCATTTCCAGCACAGCGTCTGCGGCTTCGATGCCTTTGTTGCCGACATCACCACCGGCTCGCGCGGTTGCCTGCTCAGGCGTGTTGCACGTCAATAATCCGAAACCGATCGGCTTCATCGTGTCGATGCCCAATTGGACAAGCGACATGCTGACCGCTCGGTTGATGTGTTCGTCATGAGTGGTTTCGCCCTTGATGACGACTCCGAGTGCGATGACCGCGATGACTTTGGGGCGATCGAGTTCGCGGGCGGTTTGCAACGACAACTCCCACGCACCGGGGACACGGACGACTTCGATAGCGTCGCGGCTGACACCAGCGTCGATCAGCGTTTGGACCGACGCGACCATCATCGCATCGCAGACCGCGGCGTTATATCGCGAGGCGACGACAACGATGACACCGCGAGGTATCGCGCCGGACGTACCGGTCCGCTGGAGCAACCAATCAGTCGCACCGGAGTTAAATTCGTCGCTCGGTTTCACTTCGCTTCTCGCAGACTCATCAGGAATTCGGCGTTGTTTTGCGTCTTACGCAATTGACCCAGCAGCGACAGCATCGCGTCGGCGGGCGACATCTCGGCGAGCGCGCGTCGCAGCAAATTGGTGCGGCGATACTCTTCGGGATCCATTAACATTTCCTCTCGTCGTGTGCCGCTGCGGCTGAGGTCCACCGCGGGCCAAATTCGGCGGTCGACCAGCATTCGATCGAGCACGATTTCAAGGTTACCGGTTCCCTTGAATTCTTCAAAAATGACATCATCCATTCGGCTACCCGTATCGACCAGTGCGGTTGCGATGATCGTCAACGAACCGCCCTCTTCGACCTTGCGAGCCGATCCGAAGAGTGCCTTTGGTTTTTGAAGCGCGCCGGAGTCGAGACCGCCGGTGAGCAGTTTTCCGGTCGTTTCACCGTCGCTGTTGTGGGCCCGGGCGAGCCGAGTGATCGAGTCGAGAAAAATGATCGCGTCGACGCCCGACTCGACCATCCGCTTGGCTTTTTCGATCACCATCTGGGCGACCTGGATGTGTCGCTGGGCCGGTTCATCAAACGTACTGCTGATCACCTCGCACTGCGGGCCGCGGACTTCGCGTTCCATATCGGTGACTTCTTCGGGACGTTCGTCGATCAGCAACACAAAGACGTAAGCCTCGGGATAATTGAGCAACACGGCGCGAGCCATTTGCTGCATCAGTACGGTCTTGCCGGCGCGTGGCGGGCTGACGATCAGCCCTCGTTGGCCAAACCCGATCGGTGTCAGCAGGTCGACAACCCGCGTGCTCATCTCGTCCGTCTTGTGCTCCAGAACGATGCGTTTGTTGGGGTGCAGCGGCGTCAGTTCGTCAAACGGCGTCGTCCGTCCCCGTCCACCCGGATCGGCGCGATTGATCGCTTCGACTCGCAACAGCGCAAAATAGCGTTCGTTCTCTTTGGGCGGACGAATCTGGCCGGCAACGTGGCTTCCCGTTTGCAATCCGAATCGACGGATCTGGCTGGGCGAGACATAAATATCGTCGGGGCACGAAAGGTAGTGGTACGTGGCGCTGCGCAGAAACCCAAACCCATCCGGCAGGATTTCCAGCGTGCCCTCGCCGTACATCAATCCGTTCGCTTTCATCCGCTGTTTTAGGATACCAAATATCAATTCCTGACGTGATATCGTGATCGGGTCGGCGATGCCTTCGGCGGTCGCTAATTCGTTTAACTCGTCGCGCGACATCGCTTGCAAGTGAGCGATGTTCAGCGTCGGTCCGTCATCGACGTTTTGGGGGATACCGACGCGTTGGCCCGCTCGGTTCGCCTCGCTAACGATCTCCTCGGGCAACGACAATGGATCGCGTTCGGCGTCGAGTTCACGAATCCGCTGGTCGACCTCGGCGTCGGGGTGTCGGGGGCGAGACGTCGAATTGCCGTCTCCTTGGTTGCGTGACGAGAAGGGGCGACGACCTCGTGAATCGTCGCGGTTGCGATTAGGTTGCATGACAATCCCTTGAACGGTCCGGGAGTAGATAAGTGGGTTGGCAGTTCGGTGACCTCGATCAGCAAGCAATCATGCCAGCGGCATCGGGGTCAACGTGGGAACGAATGGTGGAGGCGGGAAGAGTGAGTGTGCCGCCGTACGCTGGCGGATCGCGGGGGGATTAGGCTGACACCTAATGTAGCATCGTCACGCGCCACCGATATCTTTCAATAGCCGTTTCCCCGCCACGGTTGGCAATGGTTTCCCTTCTCGAATTGATCGGCATCAACGGCGGACGGTCGAACACAATCAAGCCAATTTTTTTTGGCGTGTTGTTCCAGTTCAGCGATCGAACCGTGATTCGAGATGACACGTGTGCTCAGCCGCCGCTTTTCGGCCACGTCCATTTGGCGTCGCTGGCGATCGCCGAGTTCGTTCGCTGACCAATTTCGCCGGGCGGCTTCGGCGGCCTGAATGGTTGCCGATGTGTCGATAAACCAGATCTCGTCGCACTGGTTCGCCCAGCCACTTTCAAACAACAGCGGCACATCCAGAACGACCCCTATGCTATCGCGGGAACCCGCATCGACCATCTGTCTCATAATTTCCGCATGGGTTGGCGGATGAACGATCGATTCCAGAAAACCCAGCTCGGCGGACCGTTGTTGACCGGCGACAAAGACCCGCGAGGCCAGTGCTCGCCGATCGATTGTGCCGTCGGGGGAACAGATTTCATCGCCAAAATGCGAAACAAGCGTCGCGATGATCTCAGGCCGCGTGAGGACTTCGTGGGCAATCGTGTCGGCGTTGATCCACGTGGCACCGAGGTCGGCAAGAAGACGTGCAACGGTCGATTTGCCGCTTGCCGGTGCGGCGGCGACACCGATGATGACCACCGCCTAGGATACCTTCGTGGAGACTTTCGCGTATAGGAACGCGCCACAAGACGGACACCGCGTCAAACGCGAGAGCGCGATTTGATTCATGATCTGCGTCGTCAACATTTGGTAACAACCGCCGCACGTTTGGTCTTCAACGGGTGCCAACGCTTCCTCGCCCCGAGCGGCGATCAACCGCTCGTAATCGACTTTGACCGCGGTGGGGACCAGGGTTTCGGATTCGATTCGTTCGGCTTCGATGCGGGCGAAATCTTCGTGCAATCCGACCAACCGTTCGGCCACCGTCGCCGCCAATTTTGCCTGGTCACCCTCTTTGACTTTGACGGCGTCGGCCAGCGTGATTCGTGCGGCCTCGAGCGTATCGATGTATTCGAGTGCTTCAAGGATTTCGTCGCTGAGGACGCTGCTCGCCTGTTCGTCGGCGGCGATTTGCTCCTTCAACGTGTCAAATTCACGATTGCTCGACGCTCCGTTCAATTTGCCTTGCAAGTTGGAAACGCGGGCTTCGCGTTCTTTCAATTGCAATTGTTTTTGATCCGCTGACATCTTTGCTCGCTTGATTCCCGCGACCGCCTCGTCGAAATTCTTTTTCGATTCGGCGACCATCGCGGCGCTGGCGGCAACTTGGCGGGGACAACGGTCGATCGCGCCCTGGACGTCGGTACGTTGACGGTAGATCCGATGCAAACGCTGGAGCAAATCGGCTGAGATTTCGATCGTCGGTTCAGATTTTGCCATCAGCGTGGAGCGATCATCAGGGAGAGCAAACGGGTAAGAAAAGCGTGGTCCCCAACATCAGCCCCCGTGGTCATCGCGTCAAGGTACGCAGCGTCGTGAGGACAAATTGTCTGAGCCCGATTAGCCAAAACGAGCCCCCGGGATGCCTCGCGGCTTTGGGGTCAGACGCGTTTTTTCGCACGATCCTTACAATTCGTCGTGTTCCGCCAATAACCGTTCGGCATCCAGCGCCGCCATGCATCCGGTACCCGCGGACGTGATCGCTTGGCGATAATAATCGTCGGCGACGTCACCGCAGGCAAAAACTCCAGGAACGCTTGTGTAAGTCCGCGACAACGTCGTCCAGCGAATGTAACCCTTGTCCGTCAGCTCGACTTGATCCCCAAGGAACGTCGTGTTGGGCGTGTGTCCGATCGCCAAAAACAGGCCATGCACTTCGATCGTGAGATCGCGATTCTCCTTGTTGTGATGGAGTCGCAAGCCGTTGACGCCGCCTTTCTCAAAGCCCAAAACCTCAAGGACTTCGTGATTCCAGAGGATCTCGACTTTCTTGTTTTGCAGCACGCGATCCTGCATGATCTTTGACGCCCGGAATTCGCTGCGGCGAACGATCAGGTAGACCTTTGACGCAAACTTTGTCAGAAACGTCGCTTCCTCAATCGCGCTGTCACCACCGCCGACGACAGCCAAGGGCTTGTTGCGAAATCGTGGCAGCGCCCCGTCGCAAACCGCACACGCGCTGACGCCGCGATTCTTGTACGCTTCCTCGGTATCAAGCCCCAAATAATTTGCTCGCGCGCCTGATGCGACGATCAACGTGCGGCATCGGTGCGTGTTTCCTTCGAGCGTTCTGACTTCGAAAATGTCTTTGGAAAGGTCCGTTGCGACGACGTCATCGGTCACGATACGCGTGCCAAAATTTCGGGCCTGCTGGCGCATCAGATTCATCAATTCGGGCCCCGTGACGGCGTGCGGCTCTTCGTGAACCGGCGGCAAAAGATACTTTTGCTCGTCATCGATCGCCGACTCGACAAACGCCTTCATATTTCCCGAGGGGAACCCGGCGTAATTTTCGACTTCGGTCGTCAGCGCCAGTTGTCCCAGTGGCAACGTGCCCTGCATACGATTTTCCTCCGTCATCGCGCCCTCGAAAACCAACGGGTCGAGCGTCGCTCGGGCGGCGTAGATGGCGGCGCTCCAGGCAGCGGGACCGCTACCGATGATGATCAGTTTTTCAACCTTATCGTTCACGGAAAACAAACCTTCGATTGGTGGGATGGCAGCGATGCCGGGTTGTCGATGGCAGCGATGCAAGCGGGTGAGTGGTGGGGCCGCCGCGACGGGCAAAAAACGTCGCAGGCCCGCTCGAGGAATTCCAGTTAGGCCATTATAGGAAACAATCGATTTTCGACCACCTAGGTCCAAGCGCAAGTTTTACGCCGAATTGCGCCGCGACGCCCCACTGGCGATCAGTGGTCCATTGAATACAGTTGATGTCCCACGGGATCAACACGATCCAGCGTCGCCCTTCTGTTTTTCTTCTCAAAGCTCGCTTGATGAGTACGTTAATCGTCGCCGCTGTTTCCGTGACCGCGTTCGTCATTGCCTACGTAACGTACGGACGCTGGATCGCCCGGGAACTGTTCGGGGCGTCGCCGACGGCGATTGTCCCCAGCATCGAGTGCCGCGATGACGTCGATTACGTCCCCACGCGGCGATCGATCATCTTTGGCCACCACTTCACCTCCATCGCCGGTACCGGTCCGATCGTCGGCCCGGCCATGGCCGTCTTTTGGGGATGGTTGCCCGCTCTGCTTTGGATCGTTTTCGGATCGATCTTGATCGGTGGCGTGCATGACCTCGCGGCCCTGATGATTTCGCTGCGCAGCCGTGGCGAAACGATCGGCCAAGCGGCGGGACGTTTGATCACGCCGCGGGCGAAGCTGTTGTTTCTGCTGGTCCTCGCACTCGCTTTGTCGGTCGTGCTGGCGATTTTTGGACTGTTGATCGCGATCATTTTTTCGATGTACCCCGAGAGCGTCCTCAGCGTTTGGATCGGCATGCCCGTCGCAGTCGCGATCGGTTGGCACGCATTCAAGAATGGTGGTGGGTTATTGATTCCGTGCATCAGTGGCTTAGCGATTCTGTATGCGGCCGTTTACGTCGGTGCGTATTGGATGCCGATCGATCTCGCGACATGGTTGCCCAGTGGTTCGCGGTGGGCGACACCCGTGGTGATCTGGACCGTGTTGCTACTGTTGTACGCCGCGTCGGCATCGGTGTTGCCGGTTTGGCTGCTGTTGCAACCCCGCGATTACATCAACAGCCAACAGTTGTTGATCGCGCTAATACTGCTAGTCGCGGGCTTGGTCATCGCGTCGATATCGGGCACCGCAGACATCGTCGCCGCTGCCCCCGCGATCGCCCTCGACATTCCCGCAGACGCGCCGCCGATGCTGCTGTTCTTGTTTATCACTATTGCCTGCGGTGCCTGCAGCGGGTTCCATTGCTTGGTCAGTTCGGGAACGACCAGCAAACAAATTCGCACCGAGATGGACGCCCAAGCGGTCGGATACGGCGCGATGTTGCTCGAAGGCGCCCTCGCCGTGTTGGTCGTCCTGGCCTGCAGTGCCGGTGTCGGCATGGGAATGATCACACACACCAAAACCACCGAAGGAATGCGTGTTCACGAGCGAACAACCACCCAAAGCGAAAGCCCGCGTGACGCTTGGACCGCGTACTACCGCGCCAGCGGCGAGAACGGATTGCCGGGATGGAAATCTCATACCCTGCAAAAACAAATCGGAGCCTTCGTCGACGGCGGAGCAAATTTCTTGTCCGCACTGTCGATCCCCTTGCAACTCGGTATCGCGATCATGGCCGTATTGGTCGCCAGCTTCGCCGCCACGACACTCGACACCGCCGCCCGGTTAAACCGCTATGTTTTGCAAGAACTCGCCGGGACGCTGCACATCACACCACTGAAGAACAAATACATCGCGACGTTGGTCGCGTGTGGTACCAGCGCCACGATCGCCATGGGCGTGGGGGATGCGCCGGGTACCGGTGGCATGATCCTGTGGCCACTATTTGGAGCCACGAATCAATTGCTGGCCGGATTATCCTTGATGGTCGCAACGTTCTATTTGGCCCGCCGCAGCAAGCCTATCGCAGCGGTCGCCATTCCGATGATGGTCATGTTGATCATGCCCGCATGGGCCATGACTTATGACTTGTTTTTTAACTGGATACCCAATCAAAAGTACGTCTTGATCGCCTTCGGTTGCGGCATCCTGGCGCTGCAGGCCTGGATGATGCTGGAGGGCATGATGTTATGGAATCGCATTCGAGGCATCCCCGAACAACCGGCGCCGATGCCAGTCTAACCTAACAGTGCATTAGCGTCCGCGCGGCCCAGTACGCCCGGTGGGCAGTCATCGACATCCGGCCGCCACTGAGGATTGGTCGATCAGGCGGAGCCAATGACGTAATGGCATTCACGTACGCGTCTGGCCCGTTTGTCGCACGATAACGCGTCGAACCCTCGATCCCAGTTTTGCGAAGCAAGCCAAAATCGCGAATACAATGTGACATTGCCTCCGCGATGCTTTGGGCGTTCCAGTCTCCGAATTGCGGTGTGCCGGGCTGAAATTGCCGAATGATTTTTCCAATCGTGGTTTCCCGCGGTGCGACGACGAGACTTCCTTGAGCGATCCCCTCATAACAAATTCCTGAGATCGCGCTGACGTATCGTTGAGGCTGGTAGGGCAGCAGAACGACGTCCAAACTAAGCAGCATATTTTCATAAGCATTTGGACCAAGATCATCAGACAGTAACTCGATATCGTGTCGCGTTGCCAATTCTCGCAGTCGCTTGAGTGTCACGGCATCGGAATCGGATTGATGCTGGATGACCCATTGAATTCTCTTGCCATGGGAATCGCATCGATCAATCGCGTCGGGAAGCAGATGAAAGCCTTTGACGTCATTTTGGTGGCCGACACTGCCGATTCGTATCACCGGCGAACGCGACATTGATGCGATCGTCGAAGCGGTCGAGTAGGGTGATGGCATGACGCCGATGTCGCCTCCCGTTGCGCCGGATAGCAGCGACGAGGTATCCTCGTTGACGGTCATCCAGTGAACTCGATCACCCGATAAAGCGTGGCGTAATTTTCGTTTTCCAAAAAAATCAAACAATTGTTCGCCATAAAAATTGCTCGGCTTTGGCTCGCTGGGAAACGGCAATTCCCCGATAAGCGTTGGTTTTTGCCCGGGCAAATAGATCGCATCGATTGCATGCAGCAATCCTTCGGCGACGACGGCATTCACAGAGTGTGCATACACAACGTCTGGTCGCGTTTGTGCCATGACTGGCAAAATATTTGCACACACACGAGCAACGGACCCACGCAGTTGTTGGCGATCGATCCTATTGAGAGGATCGCGTTTCATGCTCCGGTAGACGTCCTGATCAAAGACACGCAAACCAGCGAGCGACGTCTCTTTGCGACGTGAGATCGCAACGGTGACGCGGTGACCTGCATGCCGCATCGCACTGGTCAGCGATCCGCAAACGTTACCGTGATGCCCCCGGTGACTTCGCAGCGAAGGGTCGACGTAAAGGATTTCTAGCGGTCGGCTTGCCATCACGCTTACTCCGTTTCTTCCACAGGTGTTTACATTACTCCCGCTGCGCGGGCAGGGTGAAATGCTCGTTGAACAACGACCTAGTAACGTCACTGCTGCCGCAGCAGGAGGGAAAATTTAGTCGTTCGTAACTGCTGGTCGCCCTATTAAACTTGTCTATGCTGCATGTTTCTTTTCACCGAGCTCGCGGTGATACGCGCGGACCGTTTTTTCAATCCCATGGCGTAGCGACGTTGCCGCGCGCCAGTGCAATTCGGACTCGACCAACGAGACGTCCATCACGCGTTTGGACACTCCGGTAAACCGGTTGCTATTGTTGACGATTCGTCCCCGATATCCGACGACGTCGGCGATCGTGGCCGCGACTTCGGAAATCTTATCAGCCCGCCCGACCCCAAGATTCAAAATCGGGACTTCGGATCGCATCGCCGCTTCGATAATTCCGTCGGCGGCATCGTCGACATATAAGAATTCCCGCTCCTGATCGCCGCTGCCCCAAACCTCGACGGTGGCGTCGCCGGCACGGGTTGCGCGGACGAATTTTCCGATCAACGCACCCATGACGTGCGAGTCTTCGCGGAAACTGTCACCGGGCCCGTAAACGGTCGGCAGCACCACGCTGGTCGATCGCAGATTGTGTTCGACCGCGTACGCACGTTGTCCGATCAATTGTGCTTTCTTGGTCAACGCATAGGCGAACAGATAATCTTCTGGTTCGGTCCCGTAAACTTCCGACTCGTCGTGAGGTTGGTCATGCGACGGATAGATGCAATACGAAAGGATGCTAGTCAACTTGGCGGCGGGAAAGAAACGCTTCCATGCTTCGAGCACGTTAACGTTCAACGACATGTTCACAAAAAACTGTGTCGCCGGATGACGCACTGGCCAATCGCCCGCCCGATAAAGCGCGGACAGATGGATGATGTGGTCACAATCGAAATTCCAGTGCCGAGACTCGAACCAATCGAAGGTTGCCCCGCGGTTGGCCAGGTCCACGGTTTTCGAGCCGACCGGGATGACGCTGCATTCTTCGCCAAAGCGGTTGTGAATCGTGTTGACGACCGCTTTACCAATGAAACCCGTTGCACCCAGGACAATGACGTTCTTCATGCTATGCGGCTTTTCGCTTGGGCTGGGGAGTGGTCATCGGGATGATGTCGCTGGACAAAGACTCGCGGTCGATGACTTGCAATGACGGAACCGGGACGATGAATTTTCCGCCCGCTTCGAGGTAGGCTCGTTTTTTTTGCATAAAGAAGTCCAGGAAATTCCAAGCGAGTACCAGGTAGTAGTCGGGTTCGCTCGTCAGCTCTTTTTCGGCGATGACAGGGATGTGCGTTCCAGGAGACAGCAGCCCGATCTTATAGCCATTGACCTCGGTCAGGTGGCTGACGAGATCGGGACCGATATTGGCGAAATTCAGTAGCGTCGAACCTTTCACCGGGGCACCGAGCCCATACACCGATTTGCCTGCGGATTTTAATTGGACTAAGAACTCGTGCAGGTCCGTCGTGTTTTGGCGAACGGCGTCGGCAAATTCGACGTACGTTTCCATGCGGTTCAATCCCGCGGCGCGTTCGTTTTTGATCGCCTGGCCAACGTTCTTGGTGACGGCATGAGATGATGACTCCTTGGCGACATAGGCAACAAAAGATCCGCCGTGAATCTCATAATCGGCGACATCAAAGATTTTCATGTCGTGCTCGGCAAACAGCCGCTGCAAACCCATGACCGAGTGGATGCAGGAGTGTTCGTGGTAGAAGTGATCGAATTGTCGTTGCTCGATCAGGTCCTTGAGATTGACACCTTGAACGACGAAGACGGTTTCGTCGGTCATCAATTCGTTGAGACCTTCGACAAAATCATGTAGGTCAGGAACGTGATAGAAAACGGCCGTCGCGGAGATGACTTTGGGACGAATGCCGAGCGTCTTCATCGCCATCGCACTTTCGCGATTCCAAAACGCACGGCAGGCGAGGTGGCCGTTGCGGCGAGCCAGTTCCGTCACGCGTCCACCCGGATCGATCCCGATCGTCGTCAATCCATGTTCGCGGAACGCGCTGAGCAGCGAACCGTCATTGCATCCGATATCCAGTACCACGTCGCCGACACCAAGCGAGAAGTCAGCGACCGCTTTGGTCGCGAGCGTCTTGAAATGTTCGACGACAGGAACGTTCAAACCAGAGACATACGGATGATCGCTGAACAAAACGCTTTGGGGCGGAAATTCGTCGATCTGCACCTGCCAACACGTCGTGCAGGTTAGCATCCGCATCGTGTAGGTCGGCTCAGTCGCGACCTGTTCCTGCGAAATGAAATGGTTCCCATTGGGCTGGGTTCCAAGGTCAATGAGAATTTCGAGGTTCGATCCACGGCAATTCATGCACCGCTTGCGAACGATCGTATCGGCATGGTGACTGGTCGCAGTTGCGGGCATAATTGTGTGGGTTGGCATCAGTAGCGATCCTCGGAATCGAAAACGAAAACGATTACAATGGGTCGCATGACGCCAAGCGAAAATGCCTTCGGGCGGCGACCAAGTGTGGGTATAAACGGAAGCTAGAAAAGGTCGCCAGACCGATTTTCGTTCGAGGAGCCTGCGAGGCTTCACCCATCCATGCACCGTTCCGCGGCCGTTTTCGCCGCCCACGCCGCGAAAACCAGACGAAAAACGAAGGATTCACCATGGTCCAGCGGTGGCGCCGTGCAGACTTGGGATCGGCTGGTATCTCCGGGGGGGCCGCACGCTTTCGAAAAACGAGACTGCTATTTGCTGCATGAATGATCTACGATGGGCGCTTGCTGCAATTCGTTTCCGCTTTTGGTTTGATAATTCCCTGATGTCCGCGTCGTTACCTGTCGTCTCGATTGATCCTGCGTTCCCAGCGGCTTCGGCCCCTGCGGTCATATTGCCTCATTTGCTCGACTTGACGTGGAAGGATTTGCAGACTTGGATCGCGCAGGCGGGGGAGAAACCGTTTCGTGTTGGTCAGGTTTGGAAATGGATTTACTCGCGCCGCGCCGATTCGTTCGCGGCGATGACCGATTTGCCGCAGGCGCTTCGGGAACGTTTGTCGGGCAGCTTCCGCTTGTTCAGCGCGGAGGTTGCAAAACATCAGGCGTCCGCCGACGGGACCGAGAAGTTTTTGCTTCGGTTGGCGGATGGCGGCGAAATCGAGTGCGTTCTGATCCGAGATGACGAACGACGCAGCATTTGTATCAGCAGTCAGGTCGGCTGCGCGATGGGTTGCGTGTTTTGCGCCAGTGGACTCGACGGCGTCGAACGCAATTTGACACGCGGCGAAATTGTCGAGCAAATGCTGCGACTGCAACACCTGCTGCCACGAGAAGAGCGACTCAGCCACATCGTGATGATGGGCATGGGCGAACCGTTGGCGAACCTGCGCAATGTTTTGGCGGCCTTGGACATTGCCCGGTCACCCGATGGGTTGGGCATCAGTCCGCGGCGGATCACGATCAGCACCGTCGGATTGCCAGCGGCGATTGATAAATTGGCCCAGCACGCGGTTCCTTACAATTTGGCGGTCAGCCTGCACGCGCCCAACGATCCGCTGCGTGACCGCTTGGTTCCTGTCAACAAAAAGATCGGGCTAGATGCCGTCATGCGTGCCGCGGATCGATATTTCGAAGCCAGTGGTCGGCGTTTGACGTTCGAGTATGTCCTGTTGGGCGAAGAGAACGATTCGCAAACGTGTGCCGAACAATTGTCGCGGCTGATGCGAGGCCGACCCGTGATGTTGAACGTCATTCCGTACAACCCGGTCGCGGGTTTGCCGTACCGGACGCCCAGCACCGCATCGATTCGCCATTTCAAAGATATCCTGCAGCGGGCCGGCGTGAACGTCAACTTTCGGGTTCGTAAGGGCGGCGAAATCGATGCCGCTTGCGGCCAATTGCGACGCAACCGTGCGGTCGAAAAGGTGTAATTCGACCGGCAGTTGTTTTTGTAGCTGCGAAAGTAAGGCCGCATTTCGATGCGCCCGCTGCGGTGGAGAGTAGAGCGACGTTTTTTCCTTGGTTCGGAAAAACTGCACGTACCGGTTGCCATCGCCTACAATACGACGTCTGGAAACGATGTCCTGAAAAAACGGTAATACGGTTGAACATGGCCCGAATTTCCATTGCGTTTGTTTTCGCGTGTGTGCTGACGACGGTGGCAATCGCCGAGGACTCCAAACAAGGAGTCTCGATCGATGTCACATTGCCGATCACGTCACGCGTTGTTTCAGTGGTCGGCGAAACGTTGCGAACCGTTGCGGAGTCTGGCTCCACGGATCTCGAGTCGACGGTTCGTACGACCGTGGTGTTGCGATTTCGCAGCGAAGAAAACGATGGCTCGGCGACGCAGTTCGAGGATGCGTTGAAACTGGCTCGCTCGATGGCGAGCCCAGCGTTTCGCAATCTTCGCATCGTCAGCTACATCGATTCGCCGATCCGTGGCCACGCCGCCCTGCCGATCCTTGGCAGCGACGTTTTGGTGGTCGGCACCTCCGCCAGCATCGCGGACACGGCCATCAACGAACCCGACGGGACCGCCGATGCGACCGTGCTTGCGTCGTACTTGGCCATCGCCGAGCGACGCGGTCTGTTTCCCGCACCGGTGGTGACCGCAATGGTTCGTCCGGGCGAAGAATTGGTGCTCGCGACGACACTGGATGGAAAACGAAAATTTGCGATCGGTGATGAGGCGATCGAGCTGCGACGCGGCGGCGGTTGGCAGGAAGATTTATGGGCGTCGGCCGACCAACCGCTCGTCCTTTCGGCCGCCCGTTTGCGATCGTCACGCATCGCCAGCTTTTCCGCGGATTCCGAGGACGAGTTGCTGCAGACGCTGGATCTTGCCGGGTTGGCACCGATCGCTGACCCGTTGATCGGCACGGAGGCGCTAACAGGCATGTTGGAGGTGTCCGGAGCGATTTCGACGGATCGTGTCCATCGTTGGGAATTAAATCTCGCGAAGGCGACCGATGCGGGCGAAGTCAACACGGTGCTCGTGATCGTTGACAGTTCCGGCGGCGAATTGAGTGCCAGCGTAACATTGGCAGGAACGTTGTCATCGACCCAACCGCCTCTGAGACGCGCGATCGGGTTCGTGCAAAACGAATCACGCGGTGATGCGTCCGTTATCGCACTATCATGCAAGCCCTTGTACATGCACCCCGATGCCCGATTGGGCGGCCCGGGAGGCCAATCGATTGACCCCTCGGTTCGGTCGCCGTTGGACGAGGCGATCGAACAGATCGCGTCGGATGTCGGGCGACCGGCGGCACTCCTTCGCGGGATACTGGATCCGAGCTTGAAGGTTTACCGGTACAAGAACATTAAAACCGGTCAAGTGCGATATTCGACCGAAGATGACCTAGTTCGCGTCGCCGACGATCCCGAAGTGGAGCGTCAATTATGGCAACGTGGCGAGTTGATCGAGCTGGAGAAAGGGTTGACCGCGACGCAGGCCCAGGAGCTTGGGTTGATCGAGGGTCAAGCCAGTTCGATCGATGATTTGACGAAAGCGCTAGCGTTGCCCTCGGCCCCGCAACCGATCGTCGATCGTGGGTTGATTCACTTTGTCGAATGGGTCGGTGGCCTGAAGGGCGTGGCGGTGTTGTTGTTAATGGTCGGCCTTGTCGCGATGTCGATGGAAGCGGGCGCACCGGGCATCAGCATCCCCGGTTTTGTCGCGATGATTTGTTTTGCGATGTACTTTTGGATCCAATTCCTCAACGGCACCGCCCAGTGGTTAGAGGTGCTCGCGTTCGCACTCGGACTGCTCTGCATCGGAATCGAGTTGTTCATCGTTCCCGGCGTCGGTGTTTTTGGGATTGGCGGCTTGTGTCTACTCGTGCTCGGCGTTGTTCTGACCAGCCAAACGTTTGTCATTCCACGTAACACATACCAATTCGAACAATTAACGCGAAACCTTTGGCTGGTCGTCGGCGGCTTCGGATCGATCATCGTCGGCCTGACGTTGCTGCGTATCCTGATGCCCAAGCGAACACTGCTGAAACACTTAGCCCTGGAAACGCCCGACGGTGAAATGATTGAACGCGCCGAGCGGTTATCCGATTATGAGTACCTGGTCGATCGAGTCGGCGAAGCAACCACACCCCTGCGCCCATCGGGCAAAGTGCGGTTCGGCAATGAGATCGTCTCTGTGATCAGCGATGGCACACCGATCGGCCCGGGTGATTCCGTGCGAGTGATTGCGGTCATGGGCAATCGCATCGTCGTCGAACCGGTGGAATGAGCGCCGTTTTTGGGAACTGTCCGCACGGCTATCATGAGAGGGAAAGAAATCATACAAGTGACGAGCCACCGCGGGCTTGGGTTTCGACAATCGTTCGTCGACCTTTTCGAACTGTCCCGAAATAAATTCCCGGCTTGTTGAGGTAGTGTGGGTCAAGCGGCTTCAGCGCCGACTCAAATTTGCTTGGGAGATTGGTGGGTCAGCGTCGAGGACTCCTTAACCCACTCTACATCTCAAGCGACATCCGAAATCGGGAAGTTGTTCGGGGACAATTTGTTAACGTTGCGCGGCGAAGAGTTCTTTGAGGCGGTGGACGTCGGCGGGCTTGGTGATGTGGTCATCGAAGCCGTGACGGATCGCATTTTCTCGATCCGCCGCTTGGCCAAAGCCAGTTAACGCGATCAATCGTACACCGTCCAGGGCGTCGGTTTGGCGGATACGTTGTGCGAACTCATGTCCGTTCATTTGCGGCATGGAGATATCGGAGAAGATCACGTCGGGTCTAAATGTCAGTGCTTTCTCATAACCTTCTAAACCATCACACGCTTCCTCCACATTATGCCCCATCGCGCGCAGCAACCGGACCATCATGTACCGGATCGCGCGGGTATCTTCGACGACCAACACCTTGAAGGAACGGGATTGAAGTTTTTCGTCGTCAACTGTTTCCGTGGAAGTTTGGGAAGGTTTGTCGAGCACCGGTAAACGGACCACAAAATCGCAACCGCGTCCGAGACCCTCGCTGATGACACCGACGTTTCCACCATGCAATTCGACGAGCGTTTTGACCAA
>Ga0105045_10002487_pt1 | contig 15586 bp, 12 predicted proteins | sample MAT02_FD_78089 | JGI IMG/M metagenome (GOLD analysis project Ga0105045, IMG submission 78089) | Freshwater microbial communities from Lake Fryxell liftoff mats and glacier meltwater in Antarctica - MAT-02 (megahit assembly) | ecosystem: Environmental > Aquatic > Freshwater > Ice > Liftoff...
CACCCGCGGGAGCGTACGCGGCCGATGGGTCGCGTCAAGTGTGCGCCCGGCCGCGGGACGCGACGTTGCCTGGGCGACGCGAACCGTCACCCGGGCAACGTGTGCCGGCTCAGCGGCCGCGCGAGGACCGGGACGGGCTGCTCGAGCGCGACGGGGCACTCGAGCGCGACGGGGCGCTCGAACGCGACGGGGCGCTCGAACCCGACGGGCTGCTCGAACGCGACGGGCTGCTCGAACGCGACGGCGGCGTGTACGAGCGCGACGGGCTACTCGAACGCGAAGGGCTACTCGTGCGTGACGGCGGCGAGTACGAACGCGAAGGGCTGCTCGTGCGCGAAGGGCTGCTCGTGCGAGACGGCGGCGTGTACGACGGGCTGCTCGAGCGCGATGGCGAGCGGCTGCCCGCCGCATCCCACCGCGTGGGCGCCGACGTGGGGGCCGGGCTCGCGGCCACCGGCGCATCCCAGCGCGGACGCGACGCGTTGCCGCGGAAGGGATCGCGACCGGCGGTGTTGGCTGCCGGCAGCGTGCCCACGGTACGGGCGGAGCGCGACGGCGGCACGGCCCGCACCGCCGGTGCACCCGGCTCGATGACGGTGACGCGCTGCCCCGACGAGGTCACGTAGCTGTTGCGTCGCGTCGGTGCCGGGGTGGCCCTGCTGGGTGCCTGGACACGGGCCGGCGCCGCGTCGCGTACGGGCACGGTGCGCTGCGGCTCCGCGCGCGTCGGAGCGCTTGCGGCCACCGCATCACCACGCCTCGCGTCGCCGGGTTCGGCGCGTCCGGGTGCCGTGCGCGTGCCATCGGCACGGCTCGGTGCGTCGGTGCGCGACGCATCGGCGCGACTCGGTGCGTCGGTGCGTGATCCATCGGCACGGCTCGCCGGGGCGACGTCACCGCTTCGCCGCGGTGGCTGACTGCGATCGGCACCGGCCGCGTCGGGACGATCGCGACGCGGACCATCCGCGATCTGCGGCTTGTTGCGGCGCGGGCCATCGCTGCCAGGCGCACCGGTGCTCGGCGGCCTCGACGGCGCGCCTGGCGATGCGCTGCCGTTGCCCCCGTTGCCACCACCGTTGTCGCTCCAGTGGTGGTGATGGTGGTGTTGCTGGTTGACGACCGGCAGACCGTAGGCGTGATAGCCGTAGTGGCCGACGCCGCCCCAGTACCAGCCCGCGCCGTAGAACCCCATGCCCCACGAATACGGCGCCCACGGATAATACCCGTTCCAGCACGCGACCAGCGGCGCCGGCGGACCCCAGTAGTACGACCAACCGGCGTAGGCGTCGCTGTAGAACACGAAGTCGCCGTTGACGTTGTAGTACCAGCGGCCGCCCCAGTACACGCGGGGGAACGTCTCGATCGGCTCGGGGTAGCTGTGCACGTAGGTGATGACCTCGACGCGCGTGCCATCCGACAGCGTGTCGTAGCCGACCCTGTCGCCATCGGCGGTGGTCGTGGTCGTCGTGGTCGTCGTGCGCTCGACGTAGGTCGAGTCTGCGATGTAGATGTCGTCGTAGGAGCCGGGCTCGGCGATCACCGTGCGCGGCGCGCCGGGCTGACGGGTCTCGCCGTTGCGATCCCGTGCGCAGCCGCTGAGCGTCAGGCCGCCCACGAGCAGCGCTAGCAGCGCGGAAGCTCGAATGCGGAACACACGGGACATTGGCGTGGCCATCTTCATCAGTCTTGTCCCCCGACGGTGTGGCCGCAACCGCGATTCGCGGTTGCGCCCAGAATTCGCCGGGTTTCCGCGCCGTGCGGTGACCCCTGCCACGCCGGTCTCGGCGCTGTCGGAGCCGGCAGACACTCTGCCAGTGCCAAGGCCCGTGCGTCGATCGCAGCTGTGCTGCGCGGTCGTCGTCACCCCGACCCGGCTCTGTTGACGCATCGGCCCGATGGGGCGAACCTGCACGGAGATTCTGGCGCGGCGGCCTCAGCGAACATGGCGTCAACATCCTCCGTCGTCGTGCTGCGCTTCGTCCGCGGCAAGTATCAGGGCCAGGAGTTCGCGCTCGAGCCCGGTAAGGCGATCATCGCCGGGCGCAGCACCGAGGCCGACCTGGTGCTCTCCGACGACGCGGTGAGTCGCAAGCACGCCCGCTTCCACGCCGCCCGCGGTCGCATCTGGGTGCGGGATCTCGGCTCGCGCAACGGCACATCGGTCAACGGCGAGGTCGTGACCCACCGCTGCCTGCGCGAGGGCGATCGGATCGCGATCGGCTCGAGCCTCGCGCGCGTCGAGGCCAAGGATCCCGCCGAGGTCGCCCAGCGCAAGGCCGGCGAGCAGCGCCGCCGCCGGCCCAACGACGCTGCCGGCCGCTCGATGACCGGCAGCATCGAGGACATCCCGCTCATGGATGTGCTGCAGTGGCTCGCGACCAGCCGCAAGACCGGCTGCCTCAAGGTCCGCGACGTCGGCCGCGGTCGCGTCGGCGCGCTGCACCTGCGCGAGGGTCGGGTCTACTACGCCGAGATCGTCGGCAACCGCCTGCTGCACCCGGAGAAGGCGCTGATGCGCATGCTGCTGTGGGACAAGGGCATGTTCGAGCTCGAGAACACCTCGCTCGAGAACCCGCCGCTCGAGATCAACACGCCGCTCGAGCACATGCTCATGGAAGCGGCGCGCCAACAGGACGAGCTCGCGAACCTCGCACGCAAGGTCTCGCTGCCCGCCTACGGTCAGCCGGTGGCGGTGGTGCGTCCGAGCCCGCTGCGGTGGAGCAAGCTCGGCCAGACCGAGCTCGACCTGTTGCAGGACATCATCGAGGCCGGCGGCTGGTGGGAGGTCATGGACGGCAGCACCACCGACGACATCACGATGATCAAGATGCTCGTGGCGCTGCGGAACAAGGGCGTCGTCAGCTACTAGCTGGGCGTCTGAGTGGGCGCCGTCACTCGGCGGCGGCGATCTCGGCGGCGGCGGGCTCGGGCTCGGGCTCGTCGAAGAACGTGCGCAGGGCGTCGTAGAACTTGTGCGTGACGACCAGTGACGAGTGACCGCCAGGCAGCACGATGAAGTCGCGCGCGGGATCGATGCCGGGCAACGGCTTGGGCAAGGGACACAGGCCATCCTGATCGCCGTGGATCTGGCGGACGCGCATCCCCGGCGGCAGCGGGGCCGCGCGCAGATCCGCGAGGAACTCGCTCGATGGCAGGCACTGCCACACGCTGGGGCTCAGCAAGCCGACCGTCGCGACCCCGACGAGCCCGGCCCACGTGCCGTCGGTCGGCGTGCCGAGCAGGGCCAGCCGTCGGATCCAGCGGTGGGCCTGGAGGAACTTCAACGCGTGCAGGGCGATGAGGCCGCCCATGCTGAAGCCCACGACGTCGAAGCGGCTGACGCCCAGTGAGCGCTCGAGCCGGGCGAAGTGCTCGACTAGTTCCTGCGCGCTCGCCCGCAGCGACCGCAGCTGAAAGGTGCCGTGGTGGTACGAGAACGTGGCGCGGCCGTCGTCGCCGAAGCGCTGGGCGAGCGGCAGCATGGTACCGCGGGTGCCGAGGAAGCCGTGGGCGAGCAGGACCGGCGGGCTGCCCGGTCGACTCCACTTGAGCCCCGAGGGCAGCCGGTTGCCCCGAATGAGGTGGCGCGCGTACGCAGCCCCGTGCGAGAGGGTCCGCAGGGCCAAGGTGGAGCGTCGCTTCTCGGGAAGACCCACTGTCACAGGACCATAGCAAAGTAACGACGTTCCGCCCCAGCGAACGGCGTTTCGCACCCGAGCATGGAGCGCAGGGGATCATCGGATATGACAGGGCTCACGCGAATGGATCGGGATCGCGATCGTCGCGGCGACGTGGAGCACCGGCGGGATCGGTCGCCCCGGGCTCGACGCCTTCGGCCTGCGGCGTCACGCCTTCGGCCTGCGGCGTCACTCCTTCGGCCTGCGGCGTCACGCCTTCGGCCTGCGGCGTCACTCCTTCGGCCTGCGGCGCTTCCGGCAACATCCGCCGAAAGAAGCCGTCGGCCGCGCCGGGGCCCAGGGCGTGCAGCCGCGATCGCGCCTCGGAGGCGAGGCGGGTGCCGGGGAAGGCGTGGGTGGCGTCCTGGTAGCGGGCAGAGGCCAGCTGGCGTTCGCCGATGTGCTCGTAGGCCTGGCCGAGGTGGAACAGGTACACGACCAGGGCGGGACTGTACTCGAGCGAGGCGAGGCCGGCCTCGAGCAGGCCGATGCCCTCGCGCGCGTGACCCATGCGGATCAAGCACAGGCCCTCGACCGCGTGCCACGCCCGCTCGACGTCGCGGCGGATCGCCGCGGGGACATGCTCGAGGCTGGAGTCGCGATCGCGACGGATCGCGTCGAGCCGCGCCGCGTCGGGGGTCTCGGTGAGCACCGCGAGCTCGTGGCGACCGAACGACGCGAGCGCGGCGAGCTGCACGTTGGCCGGCTCGTCGTCGCCGCCGTAGATCTCGCGCGCCTCGTCGAGACGCCACTCGGCCACGAGCAGACCGCCGAGCTGGGCCCGCGCGATCCACTGCCGCTCAGGGCCCACCGCCTCGCCCGCCGCCGCGAGCGCGAGCTGCTTGCGCAGATCGTCCTCGATGCCGCGATGATTGCCGGAGGCGATCGCCAGGCGCATGGCCTCGGCCTCGTAGAGGCTGCGTCGCATCCGATCGCGGCCGAGGATCCACGCACCCATGCTCATGCTGAACGCGAGCGCCGCGAACACCGCGAGCTCACCGGCGCACCCGGCAGTGCCGATCGGCACCGCGAGCAACCATGGCCGCAGCGAGCGGAGATCGGGGACGGTGCGTGGCACGACGGCGCGCAGGGCATAGCATAGCGGTGGTTGCCCCGCCCCGTCGCCAACCCGCAGAACCCCTGGGAGTCGCTGCCTACTGCCACGCGCGAGCGCAACGCCGCCGAGGTGCTCCACCGCCAGCTCGCGGCGGCGAGACTCCACAGTCGTCGTGGCGTGGTGAGTTGTTCGCGTTCTCGGGCGTCCTGTTCGCGGCCCACCATCGGTGGCTGGGCTTCGTCGACGCCGACGACTTCGAGAGCCCCCCAGGAGGTGCCCCAGAAGGACTGAGTACCCGCGCCTTGGACTCGCCCCTCGGACCGCAACTGCAGGCCTCTGCGGTGCCCGGTTGCGCTGCGTGCAACGCGGATCGACCGCGCCCGCAGCACGAAGCTCGCACCCGGAGATTCCCCGAACCCACCTAGACGGTCGCGCAACGGCCCGTGGCGTCCCTTTGCCGCGCATGTCCATCGCCGCGGCCTGCCCCCTTGTTCCCCGCCGCGATCCTGCTATCGTCCGCGCCCTGTCGACCACGGAGAGGTGTCCGAGTGGTTGAAGGTGCCAGACTCGAAATCTGGTGAGGGTAACACCTCCGGGGGTTCGAATCCCTCCCTCTCCGCCCACGCGGTACGGCATCTGCCGGCCGCATCTGCCCCACTGCCAGCCTCGGAGCCCGACTCAGAACTCCCACCGCCGCCATCCTCTGCATGGCAAGTCTCGCGTTCGCCGATCTTCTGGAGAGGTGTCCGAGTGGCCGAAGGTGCATGATTGGAAATCATGTGTGGCGCAAGCCACCGCGGGTTCGAATCCCGCCCTCTCCGCCAACGCGAATTCCTGACTTCCCCGCACCCGTGAGGGCCCCATGCCCCGGGCGACGGTTCCCCCGCCAAATCCGCCAGGACCGGAAGGTAGCAACGGTAACGGGGGGCCGGGTGCCCGGGGCACTTTTGCGTGCGCCGCGGCGTGCACGCACACGGCGTGGTGGCTCGATGCGACAGGACGCTGGTAGGATCTCGCCCCGAGGGAGATTCGTTCGCCATGCCCACCTGGTCCGAGCTTCAGGAGTACGCCCGCTCGAAGTACGTGCTCGACGACGACGAAGAGAGCTTCTTCTCGTTGATCTTCACCATGGACAACGGCCGCAGCCAGAAGATCCGCGTGCGCAGCTTCCAAGCCTTCGACGAGGCGTGGATCGAGTTCCGCAGCGTCGTCTGCAAGGGCGCCGAGATGCCGACGAAGATCGCCCTGCGCAAAAATGCAGACTTCGCGATCGGAGCGCTCGCGCTCGACAGCGACGAGGACTACGTGCTGGTGCACAACGCCCCGCTCTCGACGATGGACCCGGCGGAGTTCGAGCGCCCGCTGCACGTGATCGCCAGCACCGCCGACTCCCTCGAGAAGGACTACTCCGAGGGTAACGACGACTGGTGAGCGGCGCCGCGTTGCGGCGGGCTGGCGGCTTGCTAGCCCGTGCCCACCATGCCGCGTCACCTCCTCGACCGCATCCTGCACGGCGCCCTCGCCGGCATCAACGGCGCCGCCACGATGACCGTGCTCCGCATGCTCGCCCATCGGGCGGGCTTGCTCGATCAGATGGTCCCACAGAAGGTCGAGCAGTGGGCCCAGCGCACCGCAGGGGTATCGGTGGCGCCGGTGCCCAGTGTGCATCGAGCCGTCGATCACGTCCTTCACCTGGGCTACGGCGCCACATGGGGCGCCGTCTACGGGGCCCTCACGCCACGTCCTCGGCCGGGCGGTGCGGTCGCGTTCGGCGTTGGCGTGTGGGCGATCGGGGCGTGCATCCTGTTCCCCACGCTGCGGATCGGACGGCCCGCGTGGCGCTCGAGCGCCGGCGAGAACACGATGAACATCGCCGCCCACCTCGTCTACTCCAGCGTCACCGCGTTCCTCACCGAGGAGTTCTCGCGGCAGCCGCTGCGGGATGTGGCGTCGCGGTCGCCGGCATCCGGTCGCGTCGGGTGATCTACCGGACGGCCCCGCGGGCCACCGCCTCGGACACGTCGATGTTGAGCGTGAACGCGAGTTCGGCCTCTTCGATCACGGGCTCGGGATCCGACAAACTCGCGCCGAGTGCATCGATGGTGGATCGGTACGCGCGGGCGAACGCCGGCACGTCGTCGATCCCGGAGAACGCGTAGAACGACAGGGCCGACGCGTCGAGTCCGAGCGTCGCGGCGAGCCGTCGGCCGAGCACGCGACCACCGGCGAGATCGCCGAGGTAGCGGGCGTATGCGTGGGCGATGAGGCGCTCGCCATCGCCGTCGGCTGCGATCGCCACCCGCGACGCGTAGCGTTCGCCTTCGGGCAGTAGCGGCAACACTTCGGCCCAGCCGGCGCCGGCCAGCGCGCCGAGATCGCGCTCGAGCGCCGGCACCCGCAGCAGCGCGGCACGGTGCAGCGCGCCCACGCCGGCAGATCCGGTGCGCGCGCGATGCACGTCGAGTCCCACTTCGAGCGCGCGATAGGCGGGCATGAGATTGCGCAGCAGGAGTGCGTACGCGCCGCGGTGCACCTGCCCGACGAGGATGTCGTGGACCACGCCCGAGCGCTCGGCGAGGCGGTGCTGCTGGGCGGTACGCAGGCGCAGGACGTCTGCGAAACCGTCCGCTGTGGCCTTCATGGTTCGTCTCTCGCAAATTCCGGGACGCGGAGTGCGGTGCCCACGCGTCGTTCGGAAGCGAGCGCGCACCGCCGGTAGATCCGCAGACGGCAGCGAAAAAAGCAATGGCCGTGTCCCACAAAAACCTCTAAGAATCGAAAGGTACAGTGGCACCTGCGAGATCCCGGTTCGGTCAACTCGCCAAGCCCGCAATCTGGAACCTGGATGACCAGCGTCAACTTCGCGCAGCCCGACGTCACCCTGCGGCTCGACCACGCAGGTGTGATCCGTGAAGCCTCGTTGTCGAGCACCATCGCAGACGAAGGCCTCGAGGGCTGGGTGGGGCGCCCCTGGGCCGATACGGTGGGCGCGGGTGGCAACGCGCTGGTGCGCCAGATGCTCGAGGCCGCCCGCATCACCGGTGTCTCGTCCTTTCATCAGGTGCGCCAGGTGTTCCCGAGCGGACTCGAGCTCCCCGTCGAGTACGCGACCGTGCGGCTGGGCGCCGACGCGGGCCTCATCGCGATCGGCCGCAGCCTCGAGGCGGTCTCCGATCTGCGGGCTCGTCTCCTCGCCGATCAGACGTCGATGGAGCGAGACGCGTGGAAGCTCCGCGAGGTCGAGACCCGCTACCGGCTACTGTTCGAGACCGCGGCTCAGCCGGCGCTGCTCATCGCCGCCGACGATGCGCGCGTGCTCGAGGCCAATCCCGCCGCCGTCCGCGCGCTCGGCGTGACCCGCGAGCGCGCGCTGGTCACGGAGATCCTGGGTGAGCAGCGTGAAGCCTTCCAGGCGATGTTGGCGAGGGTGCGCGACCAGGGCAAGGCGCCGGGCATCGTGCTCCACCTCGGAGCCGATCGCGCGGGATGGTTGGTCCGCGCGTCGCTCATGGACGCCGAGTCCACCGCGGTCTTCGTGCTGCAGCTATCGCCCAGCGCGACACGCCTCGCGGCGGACGTCGGCGACGACGCGCGGGTCGACGAGCGCGCCGCGAACATCCGGCTCGAGGATGTCATCGCGCGGCTGCCCGAGGCCTTCGTTGTACTCGACCGTGACGCACGGATCCGCTTCGCAAACCACGCCTTCGTCGCCCTCGTCGAGCAGCGCACCGCGGACACCGTGCTCGGCGAGCCTCTGGCTCGATGGATCCCGCGCGCCGCCATCGGCACGTTGCTCGAGCGGGCGCGCAGCAAGGGCCCTGTGCGCGGGTTCGCCACGGCCCTGAACAAGCCGGGCGCCGCCGCCATGGACATCGAGCTGACCGCGACCGGGAGCTCCGACGACCAACCGCCGTACATCGGGATCCTGCTGCGTCGATGCGCCGCTGCTGATACGAAGCGCATGGGCAAGGCGTTGCTCCGCGAGCTCGTCCAGGAGACCGTGGCGTCAGTCGAGCGCAGCGCCATCGAGGCCGCGGCAGAGCTCGCCCGGGGCGGACGCGGCGCTGCGGCCGACGTGGTGGCGAAGCGGCGCGAAGCGCTGCGCACCAAACTCGCTCGCGCCGCCGCGGATGTGGGGGCCGACGACGATTCGGATCCACCGCGCGATGCCTGACGTTGCCCACCCCGCACCGGCGTTCGGCGAAGCCGATCTGTCCAACTGCGAGCGGGAGCAGATTCATCTCGCGGGCTCGATCCAGCCCCACGGCGCGCTGCTGGTCCTGAGCGAGCCCGACCTGGTCGTCGTGCAGGCCAGCGATAACGCGGCCGCATTCCTGGGTCTGCACGAGTCGGTGCTCGGCATGCCGCTGCAGCGCCTCTGCCCCGATCTCGCGGCCCGCATCGCCCCGCAGCTCGACCAACGCCTCGACGTGTTGCCCGTCGCCGTGCACTGCCGCGTCGGTGATTCGGCCGCCGAGTTCGACGGATTGGTCCATCGTCCGCCATCGGGGGGCCTCGTCGTCGAGCTCGAGCGATCCGGTCCTTCGGTCGATGTCACGGGCGACGTCGAGCGCGCGCTGCAGAGCATCGTGGCGTCGGCGTCCATCCGCGCCCTGTGCGACGAGACAGCTCGCATCTTCCGCAGCCTCGCCGGCTACGACCGCGTGATGGTCTACCGCTTCGACGAAGACGGCCACGGCGAGGTGCTGTCCGAGGAGAAGGAGTCGCGCCTCGATCCGCTCCTGGGCAACCGCTACCCGTCGTCGGACATCCCACAGATCGCCCGCCGCCTATACGAGCGCAACCGCGTGCGCGTGCTGGTCGACGTCGAGTACGGGCCGGTGCCGGTCGTGCCGCGGTACTCACCCGTGACAGGCGCCGAGCTGGACATGTCGCTGTGTTTCACCCGCAGCATGTCCCCGATCCACCTCCAGTACCTCAAGAACATGGGGGTGTGCGCGACGCTCGTCGTCTCGCTGCTGGTGGGCGGACGGCTGTGGGGCCTGGTGGCTTGCCACCACTACGAGCCGCGTTTCATCCGCTACGAGTTGCGCGCGGTCTGCGAGCTGCTCTCCGAGGTGATCGGCACGCGGATCGCCGCCCTCGAGAGCTTCGCCCAGTCGCAGGCCGAGCTGTCCGTGCGTCGCCTCGAGCACCGCATGATCGAGGCGATCTCACGCGACGGCGACTGGCGCAGCGCGCTGTTCGACAGCGCCCAGTCGATCCTCGCGCCGGTGGGTGCGACGGGGGCCGCGTTGTTGCTCGAGGATCAGATCATGACCACCGGCGAGGTGCCGAGCACCGAGCACCTACGGGAGATCGGCCGCTGGCTCGACCGTAGGGATCTGCATGGCGCAGGTCCACGCCTGTACGCGACCGCGGCTTTGGCGATGGAGGAGCCCGAGTTCGCCCCGCTCACCGGCGTCGCGAGCGGCCTGGTCGCAGCGCCTGTGTCCAACCAGCCCGGTGACTATCTGGTGTGGTTCCGCCCCGAACAGGTGCGTACGGTGACCTGGGGCGGCAACCCGTTCAAGCCGGTGATCATCGGCAACAGCCCCATCGACCTGTCGCCGCGCCGGTCCTTTGCGCAGTGGCATCAGGTCGTCGAGGGCACCTCCGAGCCGTGGACCCCGGCCGCGCTCACCACCGCCCGGCTCATCGGTGACACGGTGACCGACGTCGTCGTCCAGTTCCGTTCGGTGCGCATGCTCATCGCCCAGCACCAGCTCGAGATCGTGCGGCGACAGGTGCAGCGCTCTGAGCAGGCGATCATCGTTGCCGACGCCGAGACGCGCCTGCTCATGACCAGCCAGGCCTTCGAGGCGCTGCTGCCCCCCGGCCATCCGCCGCTCGAGCGACTCGAGGATCTGCCGCGACTCTTCCACAGCCCCATGAAGGTGCTGCGGCGGCTGCACGAGCTCGTGCAGCGGGGCCAGACCTGGCGCGGTGAGGCCGAACTCATCGGCGAAAGCGGCACTGCCTTGCCAGTCTTGGTGCGGGCCGATCCCGTGTTCTCGGAGCCGCGCCGCGTTCTCGGCTTCGTGCTCGTCGTCGCCGACATGAGCGAGCGCATGGCTGCCGACGCGGCGCGACGCCGCTTCCAGGAGCGCATCGTCGAGAGCAGCCGCTTCGCGCCGGGTCGCCTCGAGTCCAAGGTCGACCTGCGCTACCAGAATCTGCTGGCCTCGGTCGTCGAGAACGCCCAACTCGCGGCGCTCGAGATCACCGATGGCGTCGACATCGGCCGCATTCCCGAACTCGTGGACAGTGTGCAGAGCTCCGTCGAGCGGTCGACGCAGCTGCTGCAGCTGCTGCTCCGGCAGTCGAGTACCGCGCGGTCGTGAGCGCGGCGCGGCGGAGCGCTCGAGCTCCGGCGCGGCGGCCTCGACCTCTTCGATCGCACCCTTGCCCACACGCCCCCGTCCGCGGGTGCTTCCGTGCGTATCGATAGGGTGCATCGGTCGAGCGCTGGACTCTCGCTCACAGCGCGAGCGCGTCCGCGAGGACCTCGTCGCTGTGCACACCGGGGTCCACGGCCGGGTACACCTTCGCGATCGTCCCGTCGGTGCCGATCAAGAAGCTGACGCGCGCCGTCATCTTGCCGCGCATCGGCACGCCGAACGCCTTCGCCCAGGTGTGGTCCTCGTCGGCGACGAGCGGGAACGTGAAGCCGTGCTTCGTCGCGAACTCGCGGTGCGATGCATCGCTGTCCGACGACACGCCCACCACGCCGACCTGCGCCGCGGTGTAGCGATCCCACGCGTCACGGAACGCGCACGCCTCGGCGGTGCAGCCGGGGGTGTCGTCCTTTGGATAGAAGTACACGACCGTCGGCTGCGACAAGGTGGAGAGATCGATCACCGCGCCGTTGTGCGCCGTGGTCTTCAGCGCCGGCGCCTGGGCGCCGGCCTGCAGCATGGGCTGCGTGTCCGCACCATCGGGCGTGGCGGCCTCGCCCACGCCGGGCTGGGTGCACGCGGTGAGGCAGAGCAGGGCTGGCAGCAGCGCGCGGAGAAGCGTGGGCATCGGCACGAGGGTGACGTGCGGGGGCCACGCGGGCAAGGGATCGCGGTCAGTAGTTCCGATCCGAGCCAAACAGCCTGAACTCGAGCGCGTCGGCGGCCCGCGCCACCTCGAAGCCGAGCGCAGCGATGTCGACATCCGTCGCGTGGGCGTGGACCAAGAACCCCTGCACCACGATGTCGGGCATGTCGTGCTTGCCGCGGACCAGCGCTATGCGGGCGAACCCGGGCGCGCCGGTCGCCGACAACAGCACCTCGGGCTCGACGATCCGTGACAACTCGCCCACCTCGGCCTCGATGCCGACGAGCGGACGGCCCTCGAGGAACTCGTGCGTGCCGAGCAGCACGAACACCCGCACGACGTGACGACGGCCAGACCCCACCTGCACCATCATCTCGAAGTACGTCTCCTGCTCGCGCCACGCCGCGCCGAGCAGCTCGGAGATCGGAGCGACGCGGGCCGCGAGCTCGTCCTTGCGCCCCTGCGCCGACGCCGGTGACTGCTGCCCCTGCTCGGGCAGCGGGGGGATCGGCGTATCGGCGAGGATGTAGCGCGTGACGAGATCGTCGAAGTCGGTGTCGGTCTCGGGGTTCGACTCCAAGAACGCGACCGCGCGATCGATCGTGACCGGCCGTCCCCAGCCGACGACGAGCGGATGACCACCGAGCGCACCTCGCCACGTGCGTGCGAACGATCCCGTGTAGCAGGCACCGAACACCATGAGACGCAGACCCGGCGAGACACGGGCGGTCTCGACGTCAGAGTGGGCGACGAGCTGCCCGTCGCAGCACTCGATGCGGCCGTCGTCGTGGCCGTGTGCGCTCCAGTAGATGCCGGCGGGGACCAAGCCCTCCACGCCCTCGCCCTCGCCGTACAGCGCGTCGAGGAAGTCCTTGCGACCGCCTTGCGGATCGACCACGACCGTGAAGCCGGCGGCGCGCAGCACCTCGACGTCGTCGTGGATCTGCTCGGTCTCGCGGCGCACCATCATCTGATCGGTGTCGCGGGAGACGCGGAGGCCGAAGATGAAGAGGAACGACTTGCCGGTGCCGACGCCGTGGCCATTCGGCGGATGGACGATGCGCACCGACGGATCGTCGCCGCGGCCGGCGGGGCCCCAACTCTTGGGGCCGCGATCGAGCCAGCTACCGCTGGCCTCGGCTGCTGCGGGTTGCTCGGCCGAGACCGCGACCGCGACCGCGGGCTCGGCGACCGCGGGCTCGGCCGCAGGCGGTACGATCGACAGCCCGAGCGCCGCAGCCTCGGCGACAGGCGCATCGCCGCCGGCCGGCTCCACCGTCGCAACCGCGGCACTGGCCTTCGCCTTGGCTTCGTCGCGTAGGGCACGACGGCGCTGGTTGTACTCGTACGTGGTGATCTTCGCGGCCCGATGCTCTTCCCACAGAGCATCGAGCGCAACCTGCAGCGCCTGGTCGTCGGCCATGGTCGACGAGTCTACTTGGATGGTGCCGGACCGGTCGAGCGGTCGGTCTGGAACTGCTTGCCGAAGAAGTAGTTGAGGCTCCCACCGAAGTAGAACCCGGTGTTCCAGCCGCCCGTGAGCGTGATTCCGAACACGTCCTTGATGATCACCCGCGCCGACAGGGCGAGGTTCACGATCGGGATCACGGGGGGGACATCGCTGTTCTTCTGGCGGTAGCCGAAGCGATTGAGGTCGTCGACGTTGCATCGACCCGAGGTGCAGGTCGCGAACCCGCCCACGTTGGGCCGCGACAGATCGTTCGGATCGAAGTTCGGATCGGCGTCGCTCTGGGTGCTGTCGTAGCGCGGCGTGCAGCGCGTGAAGTCGGCGAGGTCTGCCGTGCTCTGGCACGAGTTGGGGTCCTGGACGCCGTTGCTGAAGCCCGACGGCGCGTCGCCGAGCGACGTCTGCCAGATCCCGCCGAACACGATGCCGAGCCCGAGCCCACCGCCACCCCCGATGCCGAACTCGACGTCGTCGCGCACGATGATCGGCGCACGGGCCATGAAGTCGGCCTGGATGGTCATGATGTCCATCTTGACCTCCGTGTAGTCCGCGCCGCCCAGGCCGGCTACCGCCGCCTGGCCCTTGTCGAGCCACAGCGCATCAGGCGTGTGCAGGCGCTGGTAGCCGAGCACACCGACGATGTCGAGGATCCGCGACTGACGGTAGACGTACTCGAAGGCGGTGTAGAAGTTGCAGCCCTGGGTCTTGAGCAGGCCGCGCTCGGCGGCGAAGTTGCCGATCGAACCGCCGCGACACAGCGCGTTGGCGTGGGTGTCGAGGTAGCGGGCGAGGATCCACGTCGGCACCACGGTGATGCCGCCGCGCACGCCGACGCCGTGACGGTTGAACGACTTCGATCGTGCCCGACCGCGCTCGGCCTCGAGCGTGGCGCTCGACGGATCGATCCCGTCGCCGGGCGCCGCGTCGGGCTCGACCACGGGCTCGCTCGGATCGATCTGCATGGTGTCCGCCGACTCGGGCGCCTTGGAGGAGGTCGCCTCGAACGGCGGGGGCTCGGCGGTGTCCGGCTCGGCAACGGCGGCTTGCAACGCGACCGCGGGCGCGTCCATCGGATGGGCCCACGCCGCCGACGGTGCGAGAACGAGCGCTAGCAAGCCCGTGGACGAGCAGATTTTCATGGACGGATCATAGACACGGATGGCTCGGTGCCGGCAACTGTCCGGCTACAGCCGGATCTTCCGCCAACTCTTGCCGTAGAACTTCACACCCATCGAGAATCCGAGCAAGTTGGTGTACACGGCCGCCGCCACCCACACGCCCTCGAGTCCGAAACCGAGCTTGGGGCCCAGCAACCACGACAGCGGCACCAGGCAGCCGAAGTGGAGGCCGAATTCCATCAGTGCCACGAAGTTGTTGGCGCCGGCGCCGTACAGCGCCTGCGCCAGCACCAGGCCCATCACCATCATCGGCAGGCCGGCGACGACGATGCGCAAAGACGGCGCCGCCGCGATGCGGACCGCCGGATCATTGGGCGCGAGCAGGCCGATGATCTGTTCGGGGATGGCGAGGAAGACCACGCCCACCACCAGCATCGCGTAGATGCCGACGCGCACCGACTCCCAGCCGTAGCGCGCGGCGAGGTTGGGCTTGCCCGCGCCCAGGCTCTGGCTCACCGCCGTCGCCGTCGCCGTGCCGAACGCGATCGCCGGCATGAAGCACAGCGCCGTCGTGTCCATGATCGCCTTGGTGGCGGCGGTGAGCGTGTTCGTGCCATCGGCGCGGGCTGCATCGATGTCGCCGACGAACTTCATGAAGAGCGCGAAGCCGGCCATGAGGATCACCGTAGCCGAGCCCGAGGGCACCAGCAGCTTGATGATGCGGCCCATGATCGCAGGGTCGAGCTTCGCCGCGTAGATGCGATAGGTGGTGCGCATCTCCTTGCGGAACGTGACGGCCATCATGATCGCCAGGCCGATGTACGTGCTCGCGGCCGAGGCGATCGCCGCACCGGAGAGCTCGAGGCGCGGGATGCCGAGCGGGTCGTTGCCGAAGATCAGCAGGTAGTTCAGCAAGATGTTGGTGAAGTTCATGGCCAACGCGGCGTAGAGGTGGACCCACGTCCGCCCCAGGCCGTCGAAGAACGCCTTGAGCGCGAAGGTGATCACCATGCCCGGCACACCCACCATGCGGATCTGCGTGTACGTGACACCGAGTTGCTCTTGCTCGGGGCTCGCGCTGGCGAGGAACTCGATGCCCGTCGGCGTGATGAGATAGCCGAAGCCACCACCGGCGAGGCCGAGCACCACCGAGAGCACCAGCGCATTGAAGGCCGCCTGCCCGGCGCCTGGCATGTCGCCCTCGGCGTAGCGCCTCGCGACG
>Ga0105045_10002488_pt1 | contig 15585 bp, 8 predicted proteins | sample MAT02_FD_78089 | JGI IMG/M metagenome (GOLD analysis project Ga0105045, IMG submission 78089) | Freshwater microbial communities from Lake Fryxell liftoff mats and glacier meltwater in Antarctica - MAT-02 (megahit assembly) | ecosystem: Environmental > Aquatic > Freshwater > Ice > Liftoff...
GCGGACGTCGAGCGATTTGAATACGAAACCGTTTTAGACCATTCGGTCGCTTACCTAAAACGATTTGATGACTTGGTAAAGTCGTAGCCAAAAATCATGAATAATAAGAAAGTCGGCGTACTGGGTTGTGGCATGATCGCCGAACTGGGACACCTCCCGGCACTGGCGAATACCCAAGGCATTGATTTGTATGCCGTCTACGACGTCAGCTTTGCTCGGGCCGTCGAGATGCAAAAGCGTTTCCATGTCGAACATGCTTATCCAACCGAACAGGAATTCTGGGAATCGGACATCGACGCCGTCGTCATCTGCACACCCGCACCGTTGCACAAAGAACACGTTTTGAGCGCGGCAAAATACGGCAAGCACGTATTGTGCGAGAAACCTTTAGCGACCAATGCAGCCGACATTGTGGTGATGGACAGAGCGATGCAGGTGGCCAAGCGAATGCTCTTTGTCGGATTTACTTATCGCTTCAGTCCGTCGGCGTTGGACATCTATCGATTAGTTCGCGAAGGAGCAATCGGCGACGTCCGCTCGTTGCGATTGGTTTATCTTTGGAACTTGCACGGCAAGTGGAATTGGAATTCGCAGGGAAAACTGATCCCCAGCCCGCTGCGCGTCGGACGCATGATAGAGGGTGGCCCGATGGTCGATTGTGGCGTCCACCAAATCGATTTGGCTCGGTGGTGGCTGGGCAGCGAAGTGGTTTGGCAACATGGTATCGGTGTCTGGGTAGAAGACTTCGATGCACCCGATCATATGTACCTCCATATGGCCCACCAATGCGGGGCGCATTCGATGATTGAAATGAGTTTTTCCTACCAGGCAACGTCCTCCCAGCCTCGCAGCCACTTTCAATACGAGTTGATTGGCACCGATGGAGTGATCCGGTACAACCGCGAAGAACACTCTTTTGAACTGCGGAACTCGCGGGGCACGCAATATCTTCACTGGCAAGGCGAAAAAAACTTTGGGGGTATGTATGCCGAATTCGCTCACGCCCTCTCGACCGGCCTACCACGCCACATGCCGACCGCCGCCGACGGACTTGCCGCCACATTGATTTCGCGAACCGCAACCGATCAAGCGATCACAGATCGCGACAAACCCAGCCTATCGCATCCATCAAAAATGCAACGGTGCCGCTCCACATCACCCGCCCACTATGCCGTGCCTTTAGAACTCGTTGAGGAGATTGATGTATCGGAGGAAAAGCAAAGACCGCAATGAGTCCATGATGCCACAGATCGATTTCAAGTCCCAGTAATCGCCTTTAATTAAATTGCCGTGCTGCTGCGGATGACGGGGACCAGGAGGGCCAGCACGACCATCATCACGAGAATGGCCATGACCAACAACATCACCGGTTCGAGCAATCGCACAAATAGATCGAGTCGGCGGAAGGTGCGTTTTTCGAGGTTATCCGCGATCGCTGGCAACACGGTATCAAGCGAGTTACTCTCCTCCGCGACGCTGATCATTTCGACGACCGTGAGCGGGAAGTGACCCGAGGCGCGAAGCGGTGATGCCAACGTATCGCCGCTGCGGATGTTCTCTGACGCATCGCTGATCGAGCGGCTGAGCAGGCGATTTCCCGTCGCGGTGCGGCTGATTTCGAGTGACTTTAAAATCGGGACGCCGTTGCTGAGCAGGGTTCCCAGCACGCGACAAAATCTCGCGACCGCAAGGTTCATCAGGATCGATCCGAGTACGGGGATGCGGAGCTTGACGCGATCGGCCCACTCCTTGCCTGCTTCACTCTGCAACCGATACCGAAACATGAAAAACAAAGCGGCCGCGACGACGATTGCGATCCAGCCATAGCTTTGCAAAAAACGGCTGAACGCGAGCAACGCATCGGTCACCCAGGGCATCTGGCCTTTTTCACGAAGTCGGTCGAACAGCGTGTCGAATTTAGGAACAAAGAAAACCAGCAGGATCGTGATGACCACCGAACCGATCGTGAACAGGAACACGGGATAGGCAAGCGCGCTGATCGTTCGTCCTTTCAAGTCTTCCTGCAATTCGGTGAAGGTGCCGACGCGGTCGAGCGCGTCTTCGAGAAAGCCGCCCTCGGCGCCCGCTTTGGTCATGTTGACGCCCATGTCCGAAAACACTCGGGGGTATCGCGCCATCGCTTGACCGAGCGGTTCGCCATCCTCGACGCGACCCTTGATTTCCGTCAGGACTTCGGACAAGGTCGCGTCACCGGATTGTTGCGACAGGACCGTGATCGCGCGAATCATCGGCACACCGCTGCGGAGCAACGACGCCAATTGCGCGTAGAACGTCGCCATCGTTTGACCTTTGACGCGATGTGTCCGTTTGGCGAACGACGCCAGCACCGATTGCGTGTCGGTCGCTTTGACTTCGACGGGAAACAAACTGCGAGCGGACAATTGCGCCGTCGCCTCGCGTTGCGACCCGGCGTCGAGGGTTCCAGTGACCTTGATGCCCTTCATGTCGCGGGCGATGTAAGCGAACGTGGCCATTAGGCGCGATCACCCTTCGTCAATCGAACGACTTCTTCGATGCTGGTCATGCCGATCATCGTCTTGTCCCACGCGTCGGCGCGGAGCGGTTTCATGCCTTCGGCAAGCGCCGCTTTGCGAAGTTCCCAGCTGCTGACACGGTCGTGCGCGAGTTGGCGAATCGTCTCGCTCGTGACGAGCAATTCGTAGATGCCGAATCGGCCCGAGTAACCCGCGCCGCGGCACGTGCGACAGCCGACGGATTTGTACAAAGGACGACCATCCAATTTTTCCCAGGGAAAATCGGTGGGCATGTCGGCTCTGCTTGGCGAGTACGGTTCTTTACACGCGGGGCACAATCGGCGGATCAGCCGCTGCGCCATGACGGCTTCGACGGTACTGGCGACGAGGAACGGTTCGACGCCCATGTCGACCATCCGCGTGTACGCACCGGCGGCATCGTTGGTGTGCAGCGTGCTGAAAACAAGGTGACCGGTCAGTGACGCCTGGATCGCATTCTCGGCGGTCTCCAAATCCCGAATTTCGCCGACCAGGACCACGTCGGGATCGTGACGCAGGATCGCGCGAAGGCTGGCCGCAAACGTCAGTCCTATCTTGGGATGAACTTGAATCTGGTTGATACCATCGAGTTGATACTCGACGGGGTCTTCGGTCGTGATGATCTTATTTTCTGGTCCACGGATTTCCAGCAGGCTGCTGTACAGCGTCGTCGTCTTGCCGCTGCCCGTTGGACCGGTGACGAGGATGATGCCGTGGGGCATTCGGATCAGTTCATGAAACGTCTTGTATATTTCCTCGGACATGCCCAGTCCGCGAAGTTCAAAAACCATGCTGCCCTTGTCGAGCACCCGCATGACCAAGCCCTCGCCGTGGATCATCGGGATCACGCTGACGCGGATGTCGACCTCGCGCGAGCGAACTCGCAGCTTGATGCGGCCGTCCTGCGGCAACCGTTTTTCGGCGATGTTCAAGTGGGCCATGATCTTCAACCGGCTGACGATCGCCGCTTGAAACCGATTGATCTCCGGCGGCACGGGTTGCGGATGCAGGATGCCGTCGATGCGGTAACGGATCACGAGTCCGTCGGATTGAGATTCGATGTGAACATCGCTCGCTCGCGATTCGATCGCTTCGAGCAAGATCTCGTTGACCAAACGAACAACCGACGCTTCCTGCGCCATCTCGGAAAGCTCGCTGCCGTCCAGTTCGATTTCATCGAGCAGCTCGACGCCATCATTGTCACTTGCCGCGGCGACCAAGCCTTCGACGGTCTCGCTGCCCACGCCCATGTGACGCTTGACCAGCCGCGCGATTTCGCCACGTTCGGCGACGACCGGAATTAAATGCTTGCCCGTCACCGAGCTGGCTTCGTCCAGCGGGTACAGATCAAACGGGTCCGCCGTCGCTACGATGATCGATCCGTTTTCTCGCCCGATCGGAAACAGCGAATGGCGATAGATCAGCTTTTGGGGAAACCCCTGCAGCGCCGTCAGGTCGACGTCGTATTCACGCAGGTCAACGAATTCCAAACCCGATTCTTCGGCGACGGCTTTGAGCGCCGCCGACTCGTCGACGTAACCGAGGCTGACCGCAGACTGGATCACCCCACCGCCATCGTCGAGCAACGATTGACGCAATTGATCGTCCGTCAAAAGTCCCCGGCGAACCAGGATTTCGCCCGCGTGCATGATCATAGGAAATGTCTCGGTTGATGTCGTTTGAGTTTACGTCACTCTCGGCTCCGGCAGAGTGGGGCTCTGGGCCCGAAATCGACTCGGCTTCTGCCCTTTGGCCTTGAGAACTAATTTCCACGGCCGCCGCGTCCACCACCACGGCCGCCGAGCCCCCCGCCACCGCCGCCTCGTCCACCGCCACCGCCGCCTCGTCCACCACCACCTCCGCCAAATCCACCGCCATCGCCTCCGGGGGCGCCACCGCCTCCGCCTCGCAGCTGGCGGAAGAATTCGATGCGACGTTGGATGTCTTCGGCGCTGGGTTGTCCGGCGGCTGGTTGATTGGCGTTCTTGGGCGCGGCAGCCGATGTGTTAGCGGATGCGGCGGGGCCGGTCGACGACGTTTGCTTGCCCAACACGGATTCTAATGCTTTTTGGACGACTTCGGCTTTGACATTACCACCGATGGAAATGATTTCAACGGTCTCCTCCGACGAGATGCCACCGGCGTCGATCGCTTCGACCAGCTCACGAATATCCTCGAAATCTTGAGGCGGGGCGCTAACGATCAATGAATTGCTTTTGGCGTCGACAGCGATGGTGATGGGTGCCGGCTTGCTGCCTTTGTCATCACCGCCACCGCCTCCACCGCCGCCACGACCACCACGCAGGGCATTGATAAAGTCCTGCGGCGAGGGCTGTCGTTGCTGTGAATTTTGGTCGGCGGTGCGTTCGGCGTAGACGCCTTTGACGATCGTCGCGACGTCGGCCGCACTTTGATAGATCACCGGGATGACTTGAGGGCGCGAGGTGGTCTGCACGTCCTCGGGGCTCTCCTCGCGGTCGATCACTTCAAGAACCATTTCGATCATCCGCATATCGATCGGATTGGCTTGGACGATCAGCGCGTTTAACCGCCCGTCGGGAATGATGCTGACCGAACCGGTTGTCGTCAGGACGGGGCCGCTGGATTCCGAGCCGCCGCCGCCGATGCCGAGCAAGCCGCCAATCATGCCGCCGCCGAGTTCGCCGAGCATCGAGCCGGCGAGTCCACCGCCACCGCTGGAGGATGCGTCGCTGCCGCCGAGAATTTTAGTGACCAAGCTGGCCGCGTCATCTGCTTTGGCAAATTTTAACCAAAACACGGTCGGCTGGTCCGAACCGAGTGACGTTTGATCGGTCAGCGTGCGCATCATTTTTTCAAATTCCGCGAGCGCGGCGGGATCATCCGAGACCACGATCATGCCGGTCGGAGTCATGGTGACGACAATGTCGCCGGTCGTCGTCGATGCATCATCGTCATCGTTTGCGTCCTTTCCCGGTGGCGACGAAATCGCCTCATCCTGCTGGGTAACCAATCGATACGCCGGAGCAGTTCGGGACGATGCGTCCTGCAGATCGTCGGGCTCGCGAACCTCCAGAGGTGGGTCGGCGACGGGTCGGGCATCCAGTGGCAGCGCGTCGTCACCGTCACCGCTCGTATCGCCTTGTTTTTCCTGCCGGTCGCCGGCGACGCGGCGTTGCGGGAACGTGATGCCATTTCGGGTGGAGGATGGTCCAGCGGATTTACCACCGGGCGTCACCATACGAATTTTGCTTTTGCGACCCGTCACGTTCCACAATTGCTGCAATTGCTCGACGGTTTGTTCGGCAGATTTGCCGGTATAAGGAAGGATACGTACGCGATCGCTCAGTGCCCCCATCGCATCGGAGCCTTCGAGTTGTTCGATCAGCTCGCGGACCAGTTTGATTTGCTCGGGCGTGCCGCGAACCCACAACTTGCTCGTCAAGGGATCACCATCGACCGTCGGGCCATCGCCACCCTGAGCGGTTACGCCAAAGAATTTGTTGATCGTCGCGAGGGCCTGGGCGGGCTCGAGTCGACGCAGTTGGATGATCTCGAACGTCGACCCTTTGCCTTCCAGTTTGTCGATCGTTTGGCGAATCAGCGTATGCGTTTCAGGACGAGCGAACGCGATCAAACCTTTGCTTTGGGGATCGGTCGTGATGCGGGTATCCGGCAAACCCGCCAGCAGCGTCTGCAGCACGTCGACGACGGTTTGCGGATCGACCGCGGCGATGGCGTACGTTTCCAAACGAGGCAATGTCGACGCATCGCCGGCCGCTTCGGTGGGAGCCTGAACGGGCGTGTCGACGCGTTCGACGATCCGTTTCAGCAGTGCCATTTGCGACGACTGGCCCGTTGCGAACAATCGGTCACCGTACAATGACGTGGCGATCCGGATCGACTCGTTGCTGTTGACGCCGTTTTCGAGCCCCAGCAGCGGACGGGCGATTTCCAGCACTTCATCGGCATTGCGATTCTTTAAAACGATTTCGGTCACTTCGCTGCCCGCCATCGCGGCGTTGGAAAGCAACGAGCGAATGCTTTTCAGTTTTGCGACCGTCTCGGTGACGACGATTTGTTTCGCGCTCTCCAGCACGACCAGCTTTCCTGCCGGACCGATTAATTGGCTGATTTCGTTCTTCGCCGCTTCGGCGGTCAGGCTGCCGAGCGAAAAAATGCTGCGAACGATATCCGATGCGGCTCGTTCGTCCAGCTCCTCGGGTGTGACCAGTTCCGCGACTTCATTGATCAACCCCGATGCGTTGTCCGATTCCAGATTGATCAACATCAGCAAGCGACCGCGACGCACCAACGCAAAACCACGATCCAGCAGCAACCGGTTCAACACATCCATCGCTTCGGACGCGGTGTACGTGCGGCTGGGGTCGGTGAAATTGACGGTTCCCGGTGGCACTCGATCGGCCTGCAACGACAGGTTCGCTTCACCCGCCAACCACTCCAACACCATCCGCCAATCGGCACCGGTGAAATTGAAACTCAAGCCTGCGTCGCCGGCGGCCCCCACGCGCTTTGCAAGAACTTCAACCGCTGCCGGTTGGACCGCTGCCGGTTGGACCGCTACCACTGCTGGCTCCGTCGGCTCCGGTGCCTCACCGCTAGGGGCACCACCGACGGGGGCCTCATCGACGGGGGCCGTTTGCAAGGCATCGTCGTCAGCCTGCTGGGCGTCCGCGGGAGTGACCGTAACGGTCGTCAGCAGGCAAGTGAGGCCGATGAAGAAATAGGTCAAAAAGACCCCGCGGCGAAACAATCGATGGTGGATCAGCATAGATGAAAGCTCGGGGTGCCTAAGACGGGGCGCTAAGTGACGGGCAACCGTGGGGATGAGACGAAATCTGGCATCGGCTCCCTAATCTAATTGCGACCGACGGAAACGATGACAGTAATGAGGGTATAAATGACGAGCAAAACGGCCGCCTTGTCGTTAAAACCCGAGCAACGACGCAAAGTTTCGCGCCGCCAATGCGGTTCTGGCCAACGAGCGATGACGTCGCGTGATCCGTGGTCGATTGTCCCGCTGCGTCAACGCGCTAAGATCGGGCATCACCGAAAAAACCACAAATTTGCGGGCCCGCCCATGTAGACTGCACCGCCTTGCCGTTTTCGACTATTCTTGCGTCCCCGTTAGCGGAATGCGGTTGCCGCGTTCGATTCTGCGATGAGTGTTTCCCTTTGGACCGTTTGAGCTTTCATGTCGCTATTGTCGCCGCCCCTGCCCACAAAGCCGTCGGTTGAACGGAATCCCCGCGTGTCCCCCCACGTGATCGATCCCGCGTCTGGCATCGTCGAGATCGGAGCGTGTGGCTTGCCGGTCCAGCCGCTCGACCAGGTCACGATCACGACTTGGAAAGCCGAGTTTCCCGACGACGGTCCTGGCATGGCCGCGTCGGACGACGACGATGACACGTCAACGGATCCAACGCCGGAAGAAAACGACGATGACGAGTTTGACGATTTTGATGACATCGACGAAGACGACTTTGACGATGATTTCGACGACGACTTCGAAGAAGAGCTTGACGACGATTACGAAATCGAGATCGAAGACGAAATCAGCGCCGAATTCGGGCTCAGCGGTGTGGACGCGGTGGAGATCGAGGATATCGACGACGTGAATGAAATTGCTGCGGACGTCGATGATCCGGTCAATGACGACACGGCGAAGGACTGAGTTCGGCACCTCCTATGAATAAACCGGTGACTGCGTTTACCGCGGTGAACAACCATCCCAGCTTTCCCGCGATGGAGGAGGATGTCCTCAGATTTTGGGACGACGCGGATGTGTATCGCCGGTCGCTCGGGCGCCGTGCCGAGGCGCCGGCGTTCGTATTCTACGAGGGCCCACCGACCGCCAACGGCATGCCACATCCGGGCCATTGCCTGACCCGGGCGATCAAGGACGTCTTCCCTCGTTACAAAACGATGCAAGGATTCCGTTGTGAACGACGCGCCGGATGGGACACGCACGGTTTGCCCGTCGAGGTCGAAGTCGGCAAGGAACTGGGTATCCACAGCAAGGCGGAGATCGAAGCGTACGGCATCGAACCGTTTATCCAAAAATGTGAACGCAGCGTGTGGCGATACATGCAGGCGTGGCGAACGATGACGCGGCGTCTGGGATTCTGGGTCGACCTCGATGCCGCCTACGTGACCTACCACCAAAGCTATATCGAAAGCGTTTGGTGGAGCCTCAAAAACCTGTTCGATCGTGGGCTGCTTTACCAGGGCCACAAGATCGTTTGGTGGTGGGCCCAGGGCGGTACGGCGCTGTCCGCGGGCGAAGTTGGCGAGGGGTATCGCGACGTCGCCGATCCGAGCGCATTCGTGCTTTTTCCCCTGGTCGACAATCCCGGTCGCAGCCTCGTCATCTGGACCACGACGCCCTGGACGTTGCCGAGCAACCAATTCGCGGCGGTGAATCCGGCGATCGAATATTCAATCGTCAAGGAATCCCAATCGGGCGAGGAACTTGTCATCGCGTCAGCGCTGGTCGATACGATCGCTGAGAAATCAAAAAAAGAATTCTCGCTCGTGAAAACCGTCTCTGGGAAATCGTTGATCGGGCTTCGGTACGTCCCACCATTCCCGACCTACGCGGATCGCGCCGACGAAACGACGAAGACCAAGGACGGCCAAACGATCGCGAAATACTTCCGCGTCGTCGGTGCCGACATGGTGACCACCGACGCCGGAACGGGGCTGGTCCACATGGCCGCCGCGTTTGGAGAAGCCGACTTTGATGTCTTGAACCAGCAGAAATCGTTGCTGGTCGACCCCGACGCGCTGGAGCTGTTTTGCGCCGTCGGACCGGACGGAAAATTTACGGATGCCGTGCCCGAGATGACCGGTGTTTGGGTCAAGGATGCCGACAAGCCGCTGACCAGGATGCTGAAGGAATCCGGTCGATTGCTGATGATCGATCAATACCTTCACTCGTATCCGTTCTGCTGGCGAGCGGAGCAGGACCCATTGATCCAGTATCCGCGCCGGAGCTGGTTCATCCGCACGACGCAGTTTCGTGATGCGATGATGCAAAATAATTCGCAAATCACTTGGCAACCCGAACACATCCGCGATGGTCGGTTCGGCAATTTCCTGAAATCAAACGTCGATTGGGCATTGTCGCGCGAACGGTTCTGGGGCACGCCGCTACCGATCTGGGTTTGCGAAGAAACCAAAAACGCCGAAGCGATCGCCTGCTACGACGAACTGCTGGCCAAGCCCGGTATCTCGGGCACCGAAGTCTGGGCCGAGGCGAAACGAAAGAATCCCGAACTGGTCGATCACCTGCGGGTTCATAAGCCGTATATCGATGCCGTGACCTACGATTCGCCGTTCGCCCCTGGCGCACGAATGAAACGCGTCACGGAGGTGATCGATTGCTGGTATGACAGCGGCGCGATGCCGTTCGCACAAGTCGGTTGGCCTCACCAAAACGATGACCTGTTCCGCGACCAATTTCCCGCCGATTTTATCTCGGAAGCGATCGATCAAACCCGCGGATGGTTTTACAGCCAACTGGCGATCAGCACGCTGCTGTTCTCGGAGCAGGCCGCCGCACAGCAACGCGAACTCGATCCGTCGTTCGTGCGGCCCGTCACCGCAGGACCGCATCCGTTTCGCAATTGCATCGTGCTCGGATTCATGCTTGGCGAAGACGGCCAAAAGATGTCCAAGAGCAAACGCAATTACCGCGAGCCAACGGAGATCTTCGAAAAATACGGAGCCGACGCGATGCGTTGGTTCTTCTACAGCGGCCAACCACCATGGACTTCGATCCGTTATCGCGAACAATCGATTCGCGAATCGATCCCGGAGTACCTGCTGCGACTTTGGAACACGTTCAGCTTCTTTACCATCTACGCCGAAATCGACGGGTTCGACCCAACGCGAGGGGCTGGTCAATGTGAGCAATTGTCATCCGCCGCGTTTGCATCCGCGCACGGGTACCGGCCCACGGCCCAGCGCAGCGAGATCGATCGCTGGATGACCGGCGAACTGCATCGCGCAATCGAAACGGTTACCGCGCGAATGGATGCGCTGGACAGCTACAACGCTGCGGCCGCGATCACCTCGCTGCTCGATTCGCTCAGCAATTGGTACGTCCGACGCAGCCGCGATCGTTTTTGGTCCAACGACAAGAACGATCCCGACAAATTGGACGCGTTTTGGACGCTGTATGAAACCCTGATCGGCGTCACGAAGATCATCGCCCCGTTCACGCCGTTTATCGCGGAAACATTGTGGCAGACGCTGCGAAAGCCGTTCACGCAAATCGGCGGCGAATCGGCGGTATTGGACAGCGTTCACTTGTGCGATTATCCGGTCGTCGATGCGTCCCTGGTCGACGTCATGCTGTCGGACAACATGCGCCTGCTGCGCGAGATCGCATCGCTCGGCCGCGCCGCTCGCGCGGAGGCAAACCTGAAGGTACGTCAACCGCTTTCGCGCGTCGAAGTCGTGCTGTCGGACCCCGTGTCCATCGATTGGTTACGCACCCACGATGCGCTCGTGTGTGACGAATTGAACGTCAAGAAAGTCGATTATACGACCGAAGGCGACGAATACGTTCGGTACGAGGTGGTGCCGAATTTTAAACGACTCGGCCCACGCGTCGGCAAAAACCTTCCCGCGATCAAGTCCGCGCTCGCCGCCGCCGATGGGGCGAACTTGCTCGCAATGCTCAAATCCGACGGCAAGATCACGTTGCCGCTCGCCTCGGGCGACCTCGACCTGGACAACGACGATATCCAGATTCGTCTGACGCCCCGCGACGGGTGGGCCGCTGCGCAAGGAACCGGGTGTGTCGTCGTGCTGTCGACCGAGTTGACCGACGCATTGATCGGCGAGGGCATCGCGAAGGACCTCATCCGCACGATCCAAAGCCTTCGCAAAGAGATTCAGTGCGATTACACCGATCGCATCCGCGTGGGCATCGTCGCCAAATCGGATGAAGTCAAAACCGCGATCGATCGCAATCGCGACCTGATCGCTGGCGAAACGCTGGCGATCGAAATCGTCGACGCAGTGATCCCCGGCGGCGGACAATCCGAAACCGACGACGCAACCGTATCGATCGAGCGACTCGAAACAAACACGTAGTGGGTATCATGCAGGTCACCAAAGCGGTCATCACCGCGGCCGCTCCGAAGCAAAACACGTTACCGCTCCAGCGATTGGTCGACCTTGACGGTAACGACAAGACGGCGCTTCAATTCATCGTCGAAGAGACGCTGTCCGCAGGCATCGAAGAAATCTGTGTCGTCATTCAACCCGGCGACGCGCGAGCATACGAGCAGGCCGCCGGCGAACACCTGGCCAGCCTGCGGTTCGTTGAGCAGCCGTCACCGCGAGGGTATGCCGACGCAATTTACCGTGCAAAAGATTTTGTCGGTGGCGAGCCGTTCTTGCACCTTGTCGGCGACCACCTTTATCTGAGCAATTGTGACGTGCCGTGCGCGAAACAATTAGTTGACGTCGCCGAGATGTTCGGTTGCTCGGTCAGCGCCGTGCAATCGACTCGCGAGAGTAACCTTTCCTATTTCGGCATCATCGCCGGCTCACGAATCCCGCGCCATGAGCGATTGTTTGACGTCCACCAAGTCGTTGAAAAGCCCACGCCCACGCTCGCCGAACAGGAACTGGTAACACCCGGTTTGCGATCGGGTCATTACCTCGGCTTCTTCGGCATGCACGTGTTGATGCCAGCGGTGCTTGAAGCGATCGAAACATTGCTGGCCCGGTCATCCGACGCCCGTCCAACGCTATCCGATGCGATGGCGATGCTGGTATCGCGGCAACGCTACGTCGCTTATCAGGCCCAAGGCAATCGTTACAACATCGGCGTGAAGTATGGATTGCTGATCGCACAACTGGCGATCGGTTTGACGGGCCGCGATCGCGATCAAATCCTCACGGAGATGTTGGACCTCGTCGCCCACCGTCCGCTCGACGCCGGTGATGGGATGCCACGCGTCGGCGAAAGGGCCGCATCGTGATTGGCCGATTGATCGATGTGATCGTCTCCGATGATCCCAGCGTTCGCGATTCGTCGATGGACAGCATCGTGCGAGGCGCGACGCTCGACGAATTGATCGCCCATGCCGACGCGCTTGACGCGTTTCGCCGACAGGAGCCAAATCTGTATCACCGCGTTCGCGCGATCTTTTTTCTCGAAGCGATCTATCGCTATCACATCCCCACACGATTGGCACCCAACCAAAGCGGGTTGATTCCGTTTGCTGGACACGAGCACCTTTTGCAGCGACGGTTCACCGAAGCGATCGATGCGTTTTTGGCGTCGAGAGAATTTGACGGGATCAGCGACTCGTTGGCCAGTGCGCTCGCCGGTGCGTACCACCAACTCGCGTTTCAAACGCTGGCGGACCAGGTCCGGCGCAGCGTCCGCATGGTTCGCGGAAACCAGTGGATGTTTCGCATTGGGCATCCCGCGGACCACCCGTTGCGGCTGCGTCCGGAGTTGTTGGCGATCGACGAGGCGACTGGCGCGACGCCAATTTTGAAGGAGCAAACCGCCGTGCGGATGGATTTCTCGCACAGCGCGTGGAGCGACATCTTTTTTCTCGGCATGGATTTTCCCGAGGGTGCTCGCGTCATCAATGTGTCCGTGGATTTGGCCGTTCGCGGACGGGATGACCATCCTCGACCGCCGATCGAAACCTATGTTCGCGTCATCGACGAACCTGTCATTCGATTGACCAGCGTCGATTTGGGCGCGAGCGTTGACATTCGCACGATCGCCGACGTGTTCGATTTTGCCGCCGATTATCTGGGACTGCTCAAGGCTGCCGTGATCGCATCGGGCATCGTGCCACCGGGGTTGGAAGGTTGTCGGCAAAACATCAGCGAACTGCTCGATCATGTCATCGCGCCCGGTCGTGGACTGGAGATCGTCAGCAAGATCAATGACATTCCTAAAGGCTCGCGTTTGGCCGTGTCGACGAATTTGCTCGGTTCGTTGATCTCGATCCTGATGCGAGCGACATCGCAAATCCTGTCGCTGACCGGCGGGTTGCAGGAACGCGACCGCCGCTTGGTCGCCGCGCGGGCCATCCTGGGCGAATGGCTCGGCGGTTCGGGGGGCGGTTGGCAGGACAGCGGTGGCGTTTGGCCCGGTATCAAATTGATTACCGGTGCCGCGGCTGAAGAGAACGATCCCGAATTTGGCATCAGCCGCGGCCGTTTGATGCCCGTGCATCGCGTGCTCGGCGAAGCGGACGCGTCGGCGGCAACGCGACAAAAAATCCATGATAGCCTCGTGCTCGTTCATGGCGGGATGGCTCAAAACGTCGGCCCGATCCTGGAAATGGTCACCGAGCACTACCTACTGCGAAATGAGACCCAGTGGGTCGGTCGCGCCGCAGCGATCGGCATCCTTGATGACGTTTTGGCGAATATCAAGCAAGGAAACATTCGCGAGATCGGTGCGTTGACGACGCGGAATTTCGAAGGTCCGCTGCAGACAATTATCCCCTGGGCGACGAACCGATTTACCGATCGTTTGATTGAGCTATGCCGCGAAAAGTACGCTGATAAGTTTTGGGGCTTTTGGATGCTCGGCGGGATGGCCGGCGGCGGCATGGGGTTCATGTTTGATCCCGCGGTGAAAGCCGACGCGCAGGATTGGTTGGGGACGCAGATGGTCCAAACCAAACGCGAAATGCAAACCGCGTTACCGTTCGCAATGGACCCGGTCGTGTACGATTTTCGCATCAACGACAAGGGCACCTATGCCCAGTGGTTATGCGGCAAGGACGCGAACATGCCCGACCGGTACTACGCGTTGATGCTGCCCGAATTGCTTCGGCGGTCTCCACGCGACCTGCCGCCGCAACGACGCCGCGAACTGGAACGGATCGCGACCCGTTGCAAATCGGCGGACGCATCGGGCACCGCGGCAATGCTGTTGGACAGCGTTCTGCCTCAATCATTGGCCTCGGACGATTCCAGTCGAACTCTGGCGCAGTCATTGGTTATCGCAGGTTTCGATCGCGACCAGCACGAACAAATTCGTTCGGACCTTCGCAGTGGACGGATCGGGCTTTCGCAAAACCGGTTGTCCGCCAGCACGACGATCACCGATGTGCGTGCCGGTGACGTCGTTGACCTGCGTGGTGATAATAGCGCCGATTCGATTCGATGGGGCAGCGCATCCATCGCCCGCGGCGAGGTTGCGGTGGTGACGTTGGCCGCCGGGGTGGGAAGCCGCTGGACCCAGGGCGGCGGCGTGTGCAAATCGCTGCATCCGTTCCATCGTTTCGCCGGGCGACATCGGTCGTTCCTCGAAGTTCACTTGGCCAAAAATCGTTACACGACGAAGCAACACGGCGGCGTTATCCCGCACGTCTTCACGACCAGCTACCTGACCGACACACCGATCCGCGAGGCGCTCACGCGATCAAACAACTTTGGCTTCGACGGCACGGTGCATGTTTCGACCGGACGCAGTGTCGGGTTGCGAATGATTCCGATGGTCCGTGACCTCCGATTCATGTGGGAAGAAACGTCGCAGCAAAAATTAGACGCACAAGCACAAAAGGTCCGCGACAGCCTGCGGGCGGCGCTGATGAATTGGGCGCGTTCGTGCGGCGAGGGCAACGACTACGTCGACAACACGCCGTCACAGTGCATGCACCCGGTCGGGCACTGGTACGAGATCCCCAACATGCTCCGCAACGGACTGCTGGCCCGGATGTTGGCCGATCAACCACAACTCAAATACCTGCTGCTTCACAACATCGATACGCTCGGTGCATCGGTCGACCCGGGGATCTTGGGGACGCACATCGCGGCCGACGGCGTGCTGTCGTTCGAGGTCATCGGGCGACGACTGGAAGATCGCGGCGGAGGGCTGGCGCTCGTCAACGGCCGCCCGCGTCTGGTGGAGGGCCTCGCGATGCCGACCGACGAAGCCGAATTTAAATTGACATTTTACAATTCGATGACGACGTGGATCACGATCGATCGGTTGCTCGCCGTGATGGGTTTGAATCGCGAAACGCTTCGCAACCCGGCCGACGTCGACCAA
>Ga0105045_10002489_pt1 | contig 15580 bp, 16 predicted proteins | sample MAT02_FD_78089 | JGI IMG/M metagenome (GOLD analysis project Ga0105045, IMG submission 78089) | Freshwater microbial communities from Lake Fryxell liftoff mats and glacier meltwater in Antarctica - MAT-02 (megahit assembly) | ecosystem: Environmental > Aquatic > Freshwater > Ice > Liftoff...
ATGGCATTGCCATCGATAAATTCACAACCACAGGGGGTGATGGGTTGCGACATAATTTTGGTTACCGCATCAGCTGCACTTAACGCGTCGCGATAAAAAGCGCGTATGGTTCGTTTGGCTTGGGGCAGGGGGGTTAGCTTTAATGTGGCTTGGGAGATAATGCCTAAAGTGCCTTCCTGGCCAATCAGCAGGCGAGTGAAATCATAACCCACCACGCCCTTGCTAGTGAACACGCCGCATTCAATGACATCGCCAGTACCCGTTATGGCGGTTAAGCCTAAAACATTATCGCGGGTCGAGCCATATTTTAAAGAGCGGGGTCCAGAGGCATTACAAGCCAAATTGCCGCCGATGGAGCAGTATGCAGAGCTCGTTGGATCAGGTGGCCAGAAAAAACCGACTTCTTTTGCTTTGGCTTGCACTTCGGCATTTAGCACGCCAGGCTCAACCACCATTAAGCGGTTAGCGGGATCGACCTTAATGATTTGTTGCATGCGCTCAAGTGACAGTACCACACCGCCTTTAACGGGCACGGCAGCACCGGTGGTGCTACTGGCTCGACCACGTGCAGTGAGGGGCACGCTATGTTCATAACATAATTTAACGATATTAATAATGTCTTGTTGATTATGAGCAAATACGACGGCATCGGGCAGGGCGTGACGGCGACTGTTGTCGTAACCGTAAACCCAGCAATCGCTGGGTTCGGTATAACAATTGTTCGCTGTAAAAAGCGTTTTTAATTGGGTGAGAAAGCCAGGTGATAATTCCATTTAGGCTTTTTCATATTCAAATATTTTAACGACTTTTTTAACCCCTTTAACGTGTCTTGCGATATCGACGGCCACGTATTCTTCATCTTTTTTGATAAGGCCCATCAAATAAACGATGCCATCTTCGGTAACCACTTTCACGCGGGTGAGATTAAAGTCTTGAGTCACTGCCATTTCACCTTTAATTTTGGTGGTGATCCAGCTGTCTTTAGAGCGGGTTAACAGTGGGGTAGCAGGATCGAGTTTAATTTCATTATGTAAATGTTTCACTTTCGCGACTTTTTTGACGGATTGTTCTATATCGGTCCGCATTTGCCGGTTGGGGACTTGGCCAACCAGTAAAACGCGATTGTTGTAGCTCACCGCCGCAACATGCACATCCGGATTATTCTCGGCAAAATCATTAATGGCTCGTGTGCACTTAAGCTGGATGCCTTTGTCTTCAATAATAGTACCAGGAGTTCTTCGGTCTTGTGCCATCATGACGGTGGAAGCCGCGCCGCCTGCAACCACAGCCACACAGCCTTGTAATAATCCGGCAATAAGCAGAATGCAGAGTAATGTTATTTTACGCATGGTAGGGGTCCAAATTCTTGATCAATGTAATCGCACAGGCAGTGTATCAACAGAAGGTGTACTTCTTGGATCCGCGCCGTGGATTGGCCGGGAACTCTTAATTCAATGTCGTCTGCTTTAAGGGTACGTGCTACATCGCCACCATCTTTACCGGTAAAGGCGATTACCTTCATGCCTTTGCTGTGCGCTGCATAAATGGCATTGATGATGTTGGCTGAACGACCGCTGGTGCTAATGGCTAATAACACATCGCCTTCTTGGCCCAGGCCTTTGATTTGTTTTGAGAAGACTTCATCATAGCTATAATCATTGGCAATCGAGGTGAGGGTAGAAGAATCAGCGGTTAAAGCAAAGGCTGCTAAGCTCATGCGTTCTTTCTCAAAACGATTGAGTAATTCAGCTGCAAAGTGTTGGGCATCGGCTGCTGAACCGCCATTACCACAGGCTAAAATTTTATGGTTATTTTTTAAGGCATCGACCATACATTCGCTTGCTTGCAAAATGAAAGGCGGCATGACATCGAGTGCGGCCAGTTTGATGTCGATGCTATCGTGAAAGAGTTTTCGTATCCGTTCTTGTCTCATAAATTAGTTCAACAGCTAATTAATTAGCTTACCCTCAGAAATCGATTCAGTTATTGTACTCCAAACGCATCTGGGATCCAGGTGATTTTTAGATTTGGTTTACTACCTAATATCGCGACCACATCGAAGCGCGAGCTTAAATTCTCGGTAAAATCATGAGTTTGCTGATAAAAAAGCGCCGTGCGAATGAGACGTCGTTGTTTTGCGCGAGTGATAGTTTCTTCTGGAGATCCAAATTCATCAGTCTGTCGGTAGCGTACTTCGACAAAAACCAGCGTTTGCTGATCTTGCATGATAAGATCGATTTCACCCACTTTAGAGCGATATTGCCGCTCGACTAAGCGTAAGCCTTGAGTGCGCAAATAATCTTTGGCAAGCTCTTCAGCCTGATTACCGGTATCAATACTTTTGCCCATTTATACATCCGATGAACAAAGAGATTAGCAGTGACACACAATACTCGATCTGTTTTTGAAAAACATCCGAAAAAGACGGTTATGATTCTTTTATTTTTATTGCTATTGGGGTTATATGGACTGCTTTCTTGGAAGGGTATTAATAATCAATATACTGAGTTTGAAAGCAAAAATGTGAAAACTATTTTGCGTCAATATTTTGTGGGTAAAGTGGTTGAAAGCAATGTTGGGCGCTTTATTAAACTGCGTGAACATGCGCCATTGACGGTGCGTTTAGAGCGCCCGAGTCGTAATTATATCAGCCATATTGCGCCTAACACGGTAGAGCGCAAATATTATCGGATTGCAACCGATAAAAATGGTTTTATTGGTCCTTCTATCATCCACACTAACCCTGATTTGCAAATTATATTTTTAGGTGGTTCAACCACCGAATGTCTCTATATGCAAGAGCATGAGCGCTTTCCTTATTTAGTCGGTCGACAACTAGAAGCCGCCTTACATAAAAAAGTAAATACGTATAATGGCGGCGTGTCAGCCAATGAATCGATGCATTCCTTAAATGTCTTAATGAATAAAGTGTTGCCCTTGAAGCCACAAATGGTCGTATTGATGCATAACATTAATGACTTAGTCGTACTGCGCTCGCAAGGAACCTATTGGTATCCGCATTCCTTAAAAAGCCATGTACAAAATGCTAAAACATTACTGACGCGCTATGAGTTTCCGGCCACAAAGCATCAAGCCACTGAACAAGATCTGATTGCCGAATTTAGTATGAACTTACGCACGTTTATTGCGGTTTGTCGTATTCGCAATATTCAGCCAGTATTAATGACTCAGGCTAATCGAGTTGAACAAGATGATCTTTATCATCGGTTTAACGAGGTGATTTTGGAGGTTGGCAAACAAGAAAATGTGGTTGTTATTGATTTAGCCAAGGCGATTCCTAAGCAGCCCGAACTGATTTATGACTCTTATCATTATACAGCAAAAGGGGCGGCATTAGCGGCCGATACCATTAGCCAACAATTACAGCCCTTATTCACATGAACATAGTGCTAGTGCATGGTTCTTGGCAGGGTGCTTGGTGTTGGGAGAAGGTAACACCCTTACTAGAGCAAGCCGGACACACTGTGATAGCCCCTGATTTACCTGGACACGGCCAAGACAAAACCGCTTTAGAGGTGATTACCCTCGACACTTATGTTGATTGTGTGATGCAAGCATTACACGGCCTAAACGAACCTGCGATTTTGCTAGGGCATAGTATGGCAGGCATCGTTATTTCCCAAGTGGCACAGAGGGTTCCTGAAAAAATCGCTAGGCTTGTTTACTTGGCGGGTTTTTTACCTCAAACAGGCGAATCGTTAATATCGCTTGCCAAGCAGCAAAAACCCACCAAAGCGACATCTCCTATGCGTATTGTCTCGGAAGAAAAGGCCGTTTATTTTCCGCCTTCATACATGCGACCCTTTGCTTACAACCGGTGTGACGACGCTGTATTTAAGGCAATTGAGCCCTTATTTTGTGTCGGGCCATTTTTGCCTTGGACAATGCCTGTTAAAATAACCCCTGAACGTTATGGCCTTGTGCCACGTCTTTATGTTGAATGTGAGCAGGATAACGCTATCCACTTATCCTCTTCGCAACGGATGGTTTTGCACTCACCTAGTGAGGTTCTCCGGCTCAACAGCGACCATTCTCCGTTTTATTCTGATCCCCACGGTTTAGTTGAGATCCTTTTGAAGCTTACCTGAGCTGACAAAACCCAGATCTTGACTAAACTTTCTTTACAGATGGCTAATTTTATCTTATAAGTTAATTAGTTTACAAAACTCTAGTTCAAGGAACGAACATGGGTGCTGTGAGAAGTTGGCCTTCGATTGCCGTGATCTTGACAGGATGTTTTGTCACGGCTTCTTTTCCATGCTTAGCCAAACATCATTCCTTACGCGATAAAATGCTCGATTTTAAAGCGTCACATTTTGCGAATTTGAAAACAGCGGACGCCGCTGAGATCAGCCATCCAATTTTTCAGTATTTGTATTCTGAACCTAACGTCAATAATAAGAGTAAAGATCCAGTGGTTATTTCTTGGCAGTCTTATAAAGACCAATTGCGCGGCTTATTAGCTTATGAATTGACAGATGATTTTCGGGTTGGATTAAATAGTTTTAAAGCAGGTCCGCTGGAAGAAGCCGATGTAGCGCTTTTACCCTTAGAACCGCACTTACAACCCCGTTCTGCTGATGTGAATAAATCACGTGGATATGGTCTTTCATTTACCCTGAAATTAAAGTAACCATCGTTGGTTGAAAATTTGCCTAATCATTATGGTTTGTTAGGTTTGGTTGGGGGTTTAGTCGGGCCGTAGTTATTATTGGCATTTGTCCTATGCATAATTTCTAAAATGCGACGTGATAAAGGATCCACTTCTGCTTGATTGGCCTGTTCATTCACGTTGTGATTTTGTGCTGTTCTCTCTTGATTGCGCTTTGTTTGAAACCAGGTGGTCATATTATTAACCCATGAGCCAATTTTCTTCATTGGTGCCCCTTGAAATTTCATTACAAGTTAATAGTCTAACACCTGAAATTGGAATGTGTCTGACATTTTTCGAATGAATTGGCTCTAGGGGGAAAAAGGTTTCTAAAAGCTGACTTTATAGGCTTCTTGGCGCTCATTTTCAGCCGTTCTGTGATCCTGCGTGCGTATACGCTCTGTTTGTTCAACTAATGCATGTAAACGCTTATGATGTAGCATCTGGTTGGTTTGTGCGGGCAGGGTACCAAAATAATCTTCATTGGTGAGAGGTTTGTCTTTTGCACGACGGTCACGCATTAACCAGTCATTACTTTCACGAATGGTTTCAAATGCAGCAGAGCGATCATCCGCGATGGTTAATCCGGAGAAGTTTGATCCTCTGTTTACGGTGTATGCCATGTTATGCCTAGTGGTGCTGGTAATGAAAAATTACACAAGGACCCATCATAAAGAAAAGGTTAAAAAAGAATAGCATTCTAAGACGACGGTGGGAATCTACCAGATAGAAGGTAGAAATGATAGTTAAAGTTATGACGCCAAGCACAATAGCCTTCGCAACTGAATTTTGGGCGTTGTTGGCTTCTTCATCACGGGTTGTTCGAGACTCGCCGCCTAGCCCAAAAATCATTGGCTGTGATTATTATATTAATTCACTTGGGTTGGCATACCATTCACCATCTTCGCCCAACTCAGATTGCGCTCAATCAAGTTGTTGTTGCCAAGATGTAAGTTACCCGTAGCGCCTGCATATTGTCCTTGACCTTGCAGTACACGAATTTGGCCTGTCAGGTTATACGCATCATAACCCATGGCAAATAAGCGACTGTATTGATCAGAATGCTCTTGCCCATCACGACTAATCAATTGACGAAGTGCTGCGCCTTTGTTGGTATCGAGTAACCAAGGCATATCACAGAACACAACACCATTCACATCGCGATCGCTTTTGGGATTAGGGCTACCACTGTAAATGCTGGAGGTGGCTAATACCGGTACGTCTTCTGCATAGTAAAAATCAAATAGGGGTTTCAATTGTCTGGCTTGTGCAGGAGGAGCTGCCATCACAATCACGTCAACATCTTGACGACGACGCGCTTGGAATTCTATTTTTTCGCTCATGAGATTTTTAATATCATTGGCGCGCTTTTGACTTTGATCGATACCCAGCAATTTTCTGACCGCAGCAGCTTGATCTTGATTAGGATTTGCAAAAATACTGCGCACTACTTTGCCGCCTAAGTGTTGCCATCTGACGCTAAACGCATTAGCCGTACGTTTGCCCCAAGCATTATCTGGAACGACGATGCTGGCACTGCGGTACCCTTTTTGCCATGCCTTTTCAGCAATTTGTTCTGCTTCGGTTTCAGGCGCCAGGCTATACATCACAAAGTTGGGTGGTGCTTGGAACAGGTCTGGATGGCTATTTAAAGCTAAAACCGGTATTTGTAAATTCCTACCCATGCGGCCGATTTGCAAAACATCTTCTTTAGAAAGGGGGCCAACCACAAAGTCAGCGCCTTCTGAAATGGCAGACTCATAGATCTGTTTCACATCACCACGGGTTGTATCGTAGACACGGATATTGGGTTTACGTTGTTGTTGATTGGCATAATAGGCGGCCAAGAAACCTTCACGGATAGCAACCGCCGCTTCGGCGTGTTGGCCATTCAAAGGTAACAAAATAGCGATTTGGCGTATTTCACCAGCATTATGGGAGCGATTATTGTATTCTCTGCTCCGGCTTGTGCGTTGTTCTTCAATGGGAGCTTCGTCATTGCCACGATCGCGGTTAAAGAAGCCAAAAGCATGGGCTTGTGAAAAAGTCAGAAAACTTAGTGCTGAAACGAGTAATGCGCGTCGTAAAACAGTGGTTTTGCTCATCATATTCAATTTTATCCTTTGATTAAGGACCCTTTATGCAAGATATGGGTGAACTTTACGTGGTTGCTACCCCGATTGGCAACCTTACTGATATAAGTCAAAGAGCACAAGACATATTAAGTCATGTAACATGGATTGCTGCTGAGGATACGCGACACAGCGTAGTGTTACTACAGCATTTGGGCATTTCCACGCATTTAGTGTCTTACCACGAGCATAACGAGCGCGATAGGGCAGATGAATTAATTGAAAAAATTAAAGCGGGCGAAAGTGGCGCTTTGATCAGTGATGCTGGCACGCCGCTGATTAGCGATCCGGGCTATCACATTGTGCAAAAAGCGCATGCAGCCGGTATTACCGTGATTCCCATTCCCGGGGCATGTGCTGCCATTGCAGCCCTAAGTGCTTCAGGGCTACCCAGTGCGAAGTTTTTATTTGAAGGGTTTTTACCCGCGAAATCGGGGCGCCGTAACCGCCTAGCCGCACTCAAAGATTTTCCCAGTACCGTGATTTTTTATGAAGCGCCGCATCGAGTATTGGATTTATTAGAAGAAAGTTGTAACGTGTTAGGTGGGGAACGTAAAGCCTGTATTGCCAAAGAAATCACCAAAAAATTTGAAACGATTTTTGCTGGCAGTTTGCAGGCCATTTTTGAGCGTGTGCAACAAGGCATAATCCCTTTAAAAGGCGAGTTTGTGCTGATGATAGCGCCTGATGACGGCAAAACCGAATCGCTAGAAGAAATTGCTGAGCAAATGCGGGTGATGCAGATCTTGCTTGCCGAGCTACCCGTGAAACAGGCAGTTAAATTGGCGGTGCAATTAACAGGACATCCAAAGAATGCTTTATATGAGCTTGCACTGCAGATCCAGGGGAAATCAGCACCTGAAAATTAAGCTTGCTAATTAGGGGGGGAGTCCCTATTCTTGTCCGCTTGAGAGTCGGCTAGACAACCGCTGGAGTGCTTTGGCATTCTGGAGGAAAGTCCGGGCTCCATAGGGTAAGGTGCCAGGTAACGCCTGGGGGGCGCAAGCCTACGGAAAGTGCAACAGAAAGTAAACCGCCTGACATAGAAATATGTTGATTTTCTAAAGAGAATATATTTGAACTAATTTTTTTCAGGCTAGGCGACGGGCCCGCGAACAAAGGAGTGTACTCCGGTACATGACTGCAGTGAGAGGGCAAGTCAACAACGACTGAAAGCAAATTAGCAAGAGTATGGTAAGGGTGAAAGGGTGCGGTAAGAGCGCACCGCGTGGGTGGTAACACTCCACGGCACGGCAAACCCCACCTGGAGCAAGACCAAATAGGGATCCATTGGTGCGACCCGCACTGGATCCGGGTAGGTTGCTTGAGGTATGCGGTGACGCATATCCCAGAGGAATGGTTGTCCACGACAGAACCCGGCTTATCGGCTGACTCTCATTTTTAAGTCTCACTCGTCTTATCATTGATCCAAACTTCAATACGATAAAGCAATATATTAGTTGCTTTATCCTGTTAATTGCGTCAAAAGAAACATTCAGATATACCTTGGCGAGCAATAAAACCTCATCTTGATGACACCATGGAAAAATCAAGAAGCCTACGGTCAGACACCCTAAAATACCTTCCTATGAATGAAAATCATAAAAAGAAGCTGCTGAATCACTGGAAAAAGTTACAAGGCGACTTTCAAATTAAATAGGCGGTGCTTATCTCGTCACTAAAATCCGTGTAAGCATGATCGCACACGATGGCATTGCATCTACACCCATTCAACACGCTGACAAAAAAGCTGGCTAAATCACCACTCCATGGGCAAAATGACTGCCTAAATATGTATTCGTTACATTTGTAACTATTTACCCTCAGGAAGATGTTAGTGTGTAGACTTTCCTTGACAGTTGTTGCGCGGCACACCTATAGTATGGTTAAGTGGATTAATGTGGGTAAAAGTGGGCTAGCTTGGAGTTCATGCCGTCATGTTTAGAGGGGTTAGTGAGTTATCACTGGATGATAAGGGGCGGATTGCTATCCCAGCCCGGCACCGTGATCTACTCCAAACTGAATCTCAAGGCCAATGCATCACCACCATCGATACCGAAGAATGTTGCCTCCTGATTTATCCCTTACAAGCGTGGGAACAAATCGAAAAACAAATTGAAGCATTACCCAGTTTTGATAAGGCCGCACGACGTGTACAGCGTTTATTGATAGGGCATGCCACCGAATCACAAATTGATAGTCATGGCCGGTTGCTGATCCCACCCCCTTTGCGTAGCTATGCAAGACTACAAAAAGAGGTTGTTTTGATTGGGCAAGGTCGTAAATTTGAATTATGGGATGCGAACGAATGGAATGTTTCGCGTGACCGCTGGATACAAGGAGCGGACGATTTGCAAACTTTACCAAATAGTCTGTTAACCATTTCATTATGACAATACAAACACATCTTCCCGTTATGCTAAACGAAGTGATCGATGCCTTAAAGATCAAACCCGATGGCGTTTATGTCGACGGCACTTTTGGCCGCGGTGGGCATTCAGCAGTGCTCCTCTCTCAATTAGGCCCCGAGGGTCGCTTAATTGTATTGGATAAAGATCCAGAAGCCATTTCTCACGCAAAAGCTTTATTTGGCCATGATGCGCGTTTTGAATGCCATCAGGCGTGTTTTAGCGAATTATACCGAATTGCCAAAGTGAATGGACTCCTTGGCAAAATCGATGGCATTTTGCTCGATCTTGGCATTTCCTCACCGCAAATTGATGTGGCAGAACGCGGCTTTAGTTTTATGCGCGAAGGTCCACTGGATATGCGGATGGACCCAACCAGTGGCATCAGTGCTGCCCAGTGGCTAAAGCATGCCGAAGCCTCGGAAATTATTAAAGTGTTATATGAATATGGCGAAGAATCCTTTGCCAAAAAAATTGCCCATAAAATTTGCACCACTCGTGCAGAAAACCCGATCGACACCACCAAGCAATTAGCAAATTTAGTCTCTGAGTGTGTTTTTGTGAAAAAAAACCAAAAACATCCAGCCACCAAAACCTTTCAAGCGATACGTATTTTTATTAATCAAGAATTAGAAGCGATCGATGTTGCTTTAAGCAACTGCCACGATTTGTTGGCAGTAACAGGTCGTTTAGTGGTTATTAGTTTTCACTCTCTAGAAGATCGAAAAATTAAGCAGTTTTTTCGTAGAATATCCAAAGTTCAGTTACCGAGAGGCATTGCGATCCCGGAAAAAGATCTGCAAGCGCCTTTTAATTGGGTTGTAAAAAGACAACGGCCTCAAGAAGAGGAATTAGAACAGAACCAGAGGGCACGCAGTGCAACGTTACGGGTAGCCGAAAAAGCCTTAATGAGTTAATGCAGGGAAAGCAGCTCATGCAGAAAAGTCGGGTTGAGTGGATAAAACTGCTCGCAATTGCGTTTTTAAGTACCATGGTGTTCGCATCAGCGATGGGTGTTGTTTATTGCAAACACCAAAGTCGTCAATTGTTTACGAAGTTACAAAATCTACAGCAGGATATTGAGTCTTTGCAAGTTGAATGGAGTCAACTTCTGCTAGAGCAAGGGACATGGGCGGCAGACGCTCGAGTTGAACATGTGGCAAGGGAACGCCTGCAAATGCATTTACCCGAGCCCAGCGAAGTTGTGGTGATCAAGGAATGAAACCGTTAACTTACGAACGCGAATACCATGTGCGTCAAGGCGCTTTAATGTTGCTGGGAATAGCAGGGATTGCTGCCCTCACATGGCGTTTAGCGATGCTGCAAGTCATCGATAATCACTATCTGCAAAGCCAAGGCGATGCTAGAACCATCCGCACCGTGCCAATGGTAGCCAAGCGAGGGCTGATCACCGATCGAAATGGTGAACCGATGGCGATAAGCACACCGGTTAAATCGGTTTGGGTTGCGCCAACCAGTGCGGATCTCAACCATCCTGATTGGATCAAATTAGCCCATATTCTAGGCATGAACCCCGCTCACATTACCCAAAAAATCGTACAGAAGAAAGACAAACAATTCATTTATCTCAAACGTCATATTTCCCCGATGCTTGGTAAAAAGATCGAGGCACTTAATATTCCCGGCGTCCATTTACAAACTGAATATCAACGCTTTTATCCGGGTGGTGAAGTTGCTGCTCATATTATTGGTACAACCGATATTGATCATCGTGGAGCTCAAGGGTTGGAATTGGGCTTGCAAGCAAGATTAGCAGGAGAGAGTGGCCATTATCGTGTTCTTAAGGATGGCGTAGGCCGTAAAGTCGAAGGTCTTGATGGTAAAAAACAAGCGATGAGTGGTCAAGATATTGCTTTAAGCATTGATAGTCGGATCCAGTATCTGGCCTATCGAGAATTACTCGCCGCGGTTAAAAAGCATGATGCGGTAGGTGGCTCGGTAGTGGTGTTAGATGCCAAAAGTGGCGAAGTGTTAGCCATGGCCAACCAGCCCTCATTCAACCCCAATGTGCGAAATCAGGCCGCCGATCATCGCTTTCGTAACCGCGCTGTGACTGACCAGTTTGAGCCGGGCTCTGTATTGAAGAGCTTTAGTGTGGCGAATATCCTGGCCAGTGGGAAATATCACTCTGATACCGAAGTGGATACCAACCCAGGTTGGATGAAAGTTTCCGGTAAAGTCGTTCGTGATGGTAAAAATCATGGGGTTTTGGATTTAAGCCATGTGATCCAAAAATCTAGCAACGTGGGAATAGCCAAGTTGACCTTGGAGTTGCCCCCTGAAAGTCTCTATGACACCTTACGTAAAGTGGGCTTTGGGCAGCGTACCAGCAGTGGGTTTCCTGGCGAAAGCCCAGGCTATTTATCAGCTAAAGTGACGAACAATCCTTTTGTTTTAGCAACTGTTTCCTTTGGCTATGGTATTTCAGTGACTCCCTTACAACTTGCACAAGCTTATGCGGTATTAGCGGATGGGGGACGTAAGCACCCGATTTCCTTTTTGAAAACCGATGCAGGCCTTGTTAGCGAAGAACAAGTATTTGAACCCCATGTCGCGGAAGCTGTGAATAAAATGTTACAATTGTCCATTACCGAAGGAACGGGGTACCGGGCACGAGTGCCAGGTTACAACGTTGCCGGTAAGACAGGAACAGTAAGAAAAGTTAGTCAGCGATGTTATTCTGATGACAGCCATGTGGCCGTTTTCGCTGGGTTTGCACCAGTAGAAGATCCCAAAGTTGTGATTGTTGTTATGGTTGATGATCCTAAGTCTGGACGGTATTACGGTGGTGAGGTTGCGGCGCCGGTTTTTGCAAATGTGATGTTTGGCGCTTTACGCATGTTACAGATCCCGCCACACGGTTACACGCAAAGTTAAATCTTATGGCAAAACAAGATGAAATTAACAGAGTTGCTGCAGGGTTGGGTTAAGTGTGAAGACGATGATATATCGATTTCAGGATTAACGCTCAATACCCAGCAGATACAAGCGGGTGATTTATTTATCGCCATTAAAGGTCAGCACTTTGATGGCCGTATCTATTTGCAAGAAGCCATTGCGAAAGGCGCTAGCGCAATAGTCTGTGAAGCCCAAGGTATTAATGCTTTCTTGTCATCCACATCAAACGCGATACCCATTATTCCCGTCATGGATCTTGATAGCCTTCTAGGGAAATTAGCTAAGCGCTTTTATGGCGATCCCAGCAAGAACCTGGATGTGATAGGTGTTACTGGCACCAATGGCAAAACGACTTCAAGTTATGTTTTAGCGCAAGCGCTAACGCGGCTTAAAAAACCGTGTGGCGTCTTAGGCACATTGGGTTATGGATTTATTCCGCATTTAACCCATTGCGCGCTCACAACGCCTGATGCCGTGTCGTTACAAAAATATATATATCAATTGAAAAATGAAGGTGCCAAAGCGGTTGCGATGGAAGTATCTTCACATGGCTTGATGCAAAATCGCGTCAATGCACTTGAAATTAAAAGCGCGCTATTTACTAATTTGACGCAAGACCATCTTGATTATCATATCACGATGGAAGCTTATGGCCGCGCTAAGCAAAAATTATTTCAATTCCCAAGTTTGCAACGTGCTGTGATCAATGCGGACTCGCCCTATGCTGAAAAAGTGCTACGGGCCATCACGCACAAGATAGAAATAGCAAGTTATAGCTTACAACCGACAATGCATCATGCGCAGGCCTTCAAAAACACCTTACCTATTTGCGTTAAATCGCTCACACAAAACCATAAAGGTATTGTGGCAGAACTAGATACGGCTTGGGGAGCGGGTATTTTGCGTTCACCCTTACTTGGCGAATTTAATGTCAGTAATTTATTAGGTGTGTTGGGTGAACTTTGCTTGGAAGGCTTTTCTTTAGATGAGGCTTTACATGCGCTGAGTTTCACGACCAGTGCACCCGGTCGCATGCAACGCCTCGGCGGTATTTGCACCCCGCAAGTGATAATTGACTATGCGCACACACCCGATGCCTTAGAAAAAGCTCTTAAAGCCGCACGCGTGCAATGCGAACGACGTTTATGGTGCGTATTTGGTTGTGGTGGCGATAGAGACAAAGACAAACGAGCCCAAATGGGGCAGATAGCGGCGCAATATGCTGACCGAATCGTTATCACCAGTGATAACCCCAGAACGGAAGATCCTGGCACCATTATCGATGAAATTTGGCAAGGGATCACCGCCGAACAGAATGAAAATGCGATTAAAGAAACTGATCGTAAAAGTGCCATTGAATATGCCATTAAGCACGCGTTGCCGGTCGACACGATTTTAATTGCGGGCAAAGGGCATGAGAATTATCAAATTATTGGCGAAAAATTGCTCCCCTTTAGCGATGCTAAAATTGCCTGCGAATTTTTGGGAGAAGAGATCATATGAAGTTATCTGTCATCGCTAAGGCAATATCCGCTACCCTTTATGGGCCAGACATGGAATTGCCGATGATTGCTATTGATAGCCGCAAGATAGTGGGCGGCGAATTGTTTATTGCCCTAAAGGGTGAGAATTTTGATGGTCATGAGTATATTGAAGCGGCATTACAAAAAGGAGCCAAAGCGGTTATTGCCGCAAGGGATCCACAAACAGCACTAGATAAAAATGCCACTTTTTTGCGTGTCGATGACACAACGCAGGCACTTGGTGCGTTGGGCGCATTTTGGCGTTCACGTTTTTCATTAACCACGGTCGGCATTACTGGCAGCTGTGGTAAAACCACGGTGAAAGGCATGCTCGAGTCGATTTGCAAACAACAAGGTAAAACCTTAGCCACCAAAGGCAATTTCAATAATCATATCGGTTTGCCATTAACGCTTTTGCGTCTTGATGAAACCTACCAATATGGCGTTATTGAAATGGGTGCAAGTGCGATTGGCGAAATTGAATATCTTGGTAAAATAGCCAAACCTAATGTAACACTCATTACCAATGTGCTCCCTGCACATTTGTTGGGCTTTGGTAGCTTAGAAGGCGTCGCTAAAGCGAAAGGTGAAATTTATGACATTTTACCTAAAGATGGCATCGCGGTTTTAAATGTCGATGAAAACTTTAATGATTATTGGCGAACCTTGATTAAAAATCGCAAGATTACCACTTATGGTTTAGATCATCCGGCTGATGTGTTCGCGCGCAATATTGTGATGTTACCCTTTTCTGTGCAATTTGACTTGTGCATGGCTGATACACAACAAAATGTGACGATAGAGATCCCCGGTAAGCATACTATTTTGAATGCGTTAGCTGCTGCGGCTGCAGGCTTTGCGATGGATATTTCTCTTAACCATATTGTCACAGGCCTAGCCGCTTTTGAAGGCGTACCTGGGCGTTTACGTCGCATAAAAGGTATTAATGGCGCTTGGCTTATTGATGATAGTTATAACGCCAATCCAGGGTCCATGAATGCGGCTCTTGATGTATTGGCAGGTTGTCAGGGTAAAAAATTATTTGTCATGGGTGATATGGCCGAACTGGGCGAAGACGCCGCGCTGTATCATGAACAAATTGGCCAACGGGCCAAAGAAAACGGTATTGAGTCTTTATTTGCGGTTGGCAAACTTAGTCAATTTGCGGTGAAGGCATTTGGTCAGGGTGGTAAAAGCTACCTAGATAAAACACTTTTAGTAGACGACTTAAAAAGGCAATTAACGGACCAGACGATTGTTTTGATCAAAGGATCGCGCAGTTCGGGAATGGAAGTTGTTATCCATGCTTTGGCACACCACGAGGATTAACGATGTTACTTTGGCTAGCACACTTTTTATCACAATATAGCCGCATGTTTCATGTATTTGATTATTTGACGCTACGCACTATTTTAGCCGCGCTCACCGCGCTGTTTTTTTCACTGTGGTTTGGTCCACATATGATTGCTTGGCTACGTGAGAACCAAATGGGGCAACAAGTGCGCACCGATGGTCCTCAATCGCATTACAGCAAAGCCGGCACACCCACCATGGGCGGTGCGCTTATTTTAATTGCGATTAGTGTGGCTTGTCTTTTATGGGGCAATTTAAGCAATCGCTATTTATGGGTCGTGTTGTTGGTGACATTGGGCTTTGGGGTTGTGGGTTGGGTCGATGATTACCGTAAAGTGATCCGCAAAAATACCAAAGGGTTACCGGGACGTTGGAAATATTTTTATCAATCCTTAATTGGTTTAGTAGCGGTAACCTACCTTTATATGACAGCACTAACCCCTGCAGAAACGCAGTTGGCGTTACCTTTCTTTAAGAATGCGTTAATACCGCTCGGTTTTTTCTATATTATTTTTTCGTATTTTGTGATTGTCGGTGCTAGTAATGCCGTGAATTTAACCGATGGCTTAGATG
>Ga0105045_10002490_pt1 | contig 15580 bp, 12 predicted proteins | sample MAT02_FD_78089 | JGI IMG/M metagenome (GOLD analysis project Ga0105045, IMG submission 78089) | Freshwater microbial communities from Lake Fryxell liftoff mats and glacier meltwater in Antarctica - MAT-02 (megahit assembly) | ecosystem: Environmental > Aquatic > Freshwater > Ice > Liftoff...
GGATCAGGACGGTTGGGATTGCGAATCACCAGGCCGCTCTGGCCGTCGGCGGACGGCAGGTCGAGCGTGGCCCCCCACAGCGGGTCGACGCTGTCGGCCGGGATCATGACCTGCAGGGCGCCTTGGTAATAGATGAGATCATCGTCAGCTGCTTCGGCGCGCTCGTCGAAGGAGAGGTCGTAGGAGTACTCGACGCCGCGGGTGCCGGTGACGGCGACGCGCAGGGCCAGGGAGTCGGGCTCGTCCTCGGCGGCGAGGATGGAGAGCACCTGGTCCAGCGCGGCCACGGTCACCGTGAGCGGCACGGGCTTGGGGGCGACCGGGGCCGAGTCGTCGGTGGCGGTTGCGGTGGCGGTTGCGGTGGATGCGGTGGCTTCTTCGTCCATGGTCCGCCAGGCTACCGGGGGTCGCCGCAGACCCCGCCGTGCCTACAGTGCTCGCCATGAGCGACATCGAGCTGACGGCGCCTGACGGCCACGTCTTGACCGCCCACCTGAGCACCCCGGACGGACCGCCGAGGGGTGGCGTGGTGGTCATCCAGGAGATCTTCGGGGTGAACGAGCACATCCGGGCGGTGACCGACGCGTTTGCCGCCGCCGGCTACCTCGCCGTGGCGCCTGCGCTGTTCGACCGGTCCCGTCGAGGGGTCGAACTGGGCTACGACGCCGAGGGGCTCGAGGTGGGTCGCGGCATCGCCTGGGAGCTGCCGCTCGACGAACCACTCTCCGATATCCAAGCGGCGGCCGCTTACCTGGCCGAGGCTCTCGAAGGCCCGGCATCGGTTGCCACGGTTGGGTTCTGCTGGGGCGGGATGTTGTCGGCTGCTGCGGCCAGCCGGACACCACAGTCGATCGCCGCAGCCGTGGGCTACTACCCGAGCATGGCCGCCCAGCTCCTGGTCACCGACCAGCCCCACGTCCCGTTGCTGGTCCACCTGGGCGATCTCGACCCGCGAATCACCGTCGAGGACGGGCAGACGCTGGCCGAACGATGGCCGACCGCCACGTTCCATCGCTATGACGCCGGCCACGGATTCAACTGCAACCTGCGGCCGGACTACTCGCCCAAAGCAGCGACGCTGGCCTGGGCGCGAACCCTCGCCTTCCTCAATGAGCACCTCACGGGCGGGGATTGAGCATGCGGGTCTTGGTCACCGGCGCCAGTAGCGGCATCGGGCGGGCAACCGCCGAGTTCACCCAGGCGATGCGAGACCTGCTGGGCATCAGCTGGTAACCGCTGGCTGAACGCTGGGACCTTCGGCCCTTCCCCTCGCAGCCGGTTCCCCCGCACGATGGGCACGAAGGGTCGGGATGTCTCGGCGCTGGAACGGAGCTTGATCATGGATGTTCTCGTGGTGCACGCATCCAAGCACGGAGCGACCATCGGGATCGCCCAGACGATCGCCAGCCGCTTGGTGGATCGGGGCCACGCGGTGACCATCTTCGATGCCGAGGTCGCGGACGACCTTGACCGTGCCGAGATCAGCCGACGCAACGCCGTGGTGATCGGCAGCGCGATCTACGCCGGCCACTGGCTCAAGCCGGCGAAGCGCTTCGTCGACCACCATGCCGATGACCTGGCTGGGACGCCGGTGTGGCTGTTCTCCAGCGGACCCCTGGGCGACCCACCCAAGCCCGAGGAGGAACCGGTCGAAGTGCGGCTGCTCGAGGAGCAACTCGACGCTCGCGACCACCGGGTGTTCAGCGGCGCGCTCGACCGGAACGACCTGAACGTTGCCGAGCGAGCGGTGATGAAGGTCGTGAAGGCCCCCTACGGAGACTTCCGCGACGAAGACGCAGCCCGCTCGTGGGCCGACGAGATCGCCGACGCCCTCGAGTGAACGACCCGCCCGAACCTCAGTCGCTGTAGTCGGTGTCGAGGTGGGTGACGGGGTCGTCGCCCTTGAGTTGACGCAGGGTGTTCTTCAGCTTCATGAGCTGGATGAAGATGTCGTGTTCGGGCTTGAGGCCGGGCGCGGCTTCCTGCGGTGACTTCCAGTAGAAGCTGAGCCAGTCCTGCACGCCGTCCAAACCGGCTCGCTTCGCCAGGTCGAGGAACAGCGCCAGGTCGAGCACGAGCGGCGCGGCCAGGATCGAGTCGCGGCACAAGAAGTCGACCTTGATCTGCATCTTGTAACCGAGCCACCCGAAGATGTCGATGTTGTCCCACCCCTCCTTGTTGTCGCCGCGCGGTGGGTAGTAGTTGATGCGAACGACGTGGTGGATGTCGCCGTAGAGGTCGGGGTAGCGCTCGGGTTCGAAGATCGTGTCGAGCACACCGAGCTTCGACACCTCCTTGGCCTTGAACGACTCGGGGTCGTCGAGGATCTCGCCGTCGCGGTTGCCCAAGATGTTGGTGGAGTACCAGCCCTCGACACCGAGCATCCGGGCCTTGAAACCCGGGGCGAGGATCGTCTTCATGAGCGTCTGGCCGGTCTTGAAGTCCTTGCCCGTGACCGGCACCTGCTTCTGAGCGGCGAGTTCGAGCAGGGCGGGGGTGTCGAGGTTGAGGTTGGGGGCGCCGTTGGCGACAGGGATACCCAGCTTGAGGAGCGCGTAGGCGTAGATCTGCGACGGGGCGATCTCGGCCGCAGAGTCCCTCAGGCCCTGCTCGAACGCGGCGAGGGTCTGGTGGACCTCACTGGGCTCGCGATAGACCTCGGTGGAGCCGCACCAGACCGCTACGAGACGGTCGCAACCGTTCGCCTCGCTGAAGGTCTGGATGTCGACGGCGAGCTGCTCAGCGAGGTCCCACTTGGAGGTGCCCTCCTTGATGTGGTTGCCGTGGAGGTTCTTCACGTAGGACTGCTCGAACACCGCGGTCATGGGCTTGATGGCCCGCAACTCCTCGCCCAGGTCCTCGAGCATGTACTTGTCGAGGACGCCAGCACGCGAGGCCGCCACGTAGGCGTCGTCTTCGAACACGTCCCAGCCGCCGAACACCAAGTCGTCGAGCTGGGCGAGCGGGACGTAGTCGTTGATCAGCGGCACGTTGTCGTCGGTGCGGGGTCCGATGCGGATGGTCCCCATCTGGGTGAGCGAGCCAATGGGCTTGGCCAACCCCTTGCGAATGGCCAAGCAGCCGGCAATGAACGTGGTGCCAACAGCGCCCATGCCGGGGAGCAGCACCCCCAGTTTCCCGGTGGCAGGGGCGATGGCGTTGGAAGCGTCAGACACAGAGGTCTCCGTTGAGAGGGGATAGAACGGCCCCGCTGCGGCCGACAGAGGGTCGGGCGCGGAACCGCCGGAGCAGGCTAGGCGGTCCTCGCGCCCCAGACCCGTACCGGCCGAGGCCCGCTCACCCGCCTCACCACCGGGAGCGGGACTCCTCGGCGAACCCTTGGATGCCGACGAGGTGGTGGGCCACCCCGTCGTCGCTCGTCACGTGACCGGACCACGTGCCGAACACCTGGTGCACCTCAGTTGCGAGCACGACGGCCTGCACCCGGCTGTGCTTGTCGAAGCGTGGCTCCAGCACCAGGTCGAGGCTCCCATCGGGGTGCCGCACCCGCCAGGGGTGCATCGGACGCTCCCAGTCGTAGTCCCAGATCATCTCTTCGCCGATCTTGGTCAGCACCCCATCGACCATGATGCCGTTCTCGGTGAAGCCGGTTCCCTCGGTCCACTTGGCACCGAGCTGGATTCCCACGACCGATCCCTCCTCGGTGTGCCCGGCACCCCCGCCCCAGTTCCAGCGGGTCGAGTAGGGCCACCGACCACGTCCGACATCGAGCACGCCCCAGGCCTCGATGTCGGACGCTTCGGTCTCGGAATCGACGGAAGCACCAAACCTCACCATCTGGTCGCCCACCTCGAGCGTTCCGTGGGCGGCGCGGGCTTGGTGCTTCGACGTGTACTGGAAGGTCCGGTCCGACCAGGGAATCACCACGTTCAGCGACTCGTGGCCGTCGGGTTGGTCGATGCGGGCATTGAGCGAACCGGCAGCACCGCCCTTGTCGGTCCACCACGCCATGATCGTGGTGCCGTGCGCGTCGTCGGTGATGGCGAGGTCGAGTTTCGACGACCCGAATCGCAGCGGCGAGGTGCCGGGCACATCGGGCAGGGAGATCCCTCGTGCGAACGGCACCTGTACCGCACGGCCGCCCGCGTTGCCTGTCCGCAGGTCGCACCACCAAACCTCGGCGATCCCCAAGTAGTCCACGTCTGCGTAGGTCAGCGAGATGACCCAGTCGCCCGCCAAGATGGCCCAATAGTCCCACCGCTTGGTGCGACCCCACGAACCCCGGAGGTTGCCCGTGTGAAGCGGAACCCGGGACCAGCCGCGTGCCGCTGGTGCGAGGCGGCGACCATCGGGCGTGCACAGGTCGACCGGCTGGGTCAGCTCGGGTTCGTGGGTGGTCATGGCGAGGCAGTCAACCACCAACGCGTCCACCGTTTCGTTCGGAGCGATGGGGGTACGCTCATCTCAGTCGACGAAACGGGGAAACGCCGTGGACAGGAAACGAGGACGCAAGGCTGTGGCCGTGGTGGCCGTGGTGGCGGTGCTGGGCGCTTGGCCCGCCGCGGGCGACACCCAGCCCGCAGCGCCGTTGCCGCGGGGATCGGCGCCGATCGTGCCCCGCATCCTCGCGCCGATGGCGCTCGGCACCGCCGACGGGGTCGCCCTCGGGCCCGATGGCAGCACCTACGTCACCGAGGCCGACCGCGACCGCATCCTCGCCGAGCGCCCCGACGGCAGCATCGACGTTGTGTCCGACACCGTCGAGGTGCCGACCGCTATCGCCTCGAGCGACGAGGGCCGACTGGCCATCGTCACGGAGGGCGCCCTCGTCCTCCTCGCCGCCGACGGCACCCGCACAGATCGGGCTCTTCCGCCCAACAGCACGCTCGGTGCCGTGGCCTTCGACAGCACCGGCCAGGTCTTGGCCACCGACGTCGAGCAGCAACGCGTCGTGCGGCTCGACGACGACGGCCGCTGGACCGAGGTCGACTTCAGCACCTCCCGCCCGATCCGCGGCTTGGCCATCGGTGACGACGATTCGATCTACGTGATCGATCGTGACCTCGACGATGTGGTCCGGCGGGAGACCAATGGCACCGAGACCGTGATCGACTTCACCGACCTGGCCGGCGCCATCGCCCTCGACGTCGAGGGCGACCGAATCGCCGTCGTCAAGCCCAGCGCCGTCGTCGTACGCGAAGGCGACGGCACCGAAGGCTCCCCCAGCGGCCTCACGCCGGGCGACCCGCGTGATGTCGATCTCGACGGCGCCGGCACGCTGCTCGTCGCGTTCCATCCCATTGCCGACGATAGGAGCGGTCCGTCCGACCCGGGTGGGCTGCTGCGCCTGGTCGAAGGGGGCACGGTCGAGCGCGTCGACTTCGGTGACCTGGCCTCGTTCATCTCGGTCGCGGCGGCTGGTCCGAAGACGGTGCGCTACACGTCGTGGTCCGGCGCTCAGGGCTACAGCGAAACGAACCCGATCCGCCAGGTCGTGGGCGACGGGCCGCCGACCGACGTCGACGACACCGGAGGCAGCTTCGCGATCATCGACGCGGCGAACGACAGCACCACGTACCGCTCGGACGGGCGGACCCTGACCCGCCTGGCTCCGGAGGGCACCGCGTCCGACGTGCCGCTGCCCACCGAAGCCGGCATCGATGCGGTGGTCGACCTCTCGGTCGACGAGACCGGCCGCCTGTTCGTCGTGCTCGGCAGCGGGTACGGCACCGGCAGATTCAAGATCGTGGAGCCACTCGCCGCTGGTGGGATGCGGACCTGGCTCGAGTCCGACGGGACCGAAGACCAGTTCCTGGCGATGGCCGCCGGGGGTGGCACCGTGCAGATCGTGACGGTGGGGCTCCAGAGCGGCCCGCAGCGGCTGCTCGAGGTGAAGCCCGATGGCACCCTTCGCCAGATCCGCGAACTCGACCCGCCGCAGGTACGGAGCCTCGAGGTCGATGCCGCGGGAACGGCCTACCTGGTCACCGTCCCGCAAGGCAGGGCGAGATCACGGTGGCCCAAACCACCGGCGACATCTCGTCGCTGACCTACGAGGGCATCACCTCCCCCCGGGACCTGTCGATGGGCCTCGATGGCACCCTCTACGTCGGCGACGACGGCCTTGGCCTGATCGCCCTCGACGGGGTCGGCCCGGTCGGCATCCCCGCTGCGCCCGGCACCGCAGCGCCGGCCACGCCGGTGCCGGGGGCGCCCAACTTCACTGGTTGATCAGCCTTCGAGTTCCTCGCCCAGGGCGAGCCAGCGCTCCTCGGTGTCGGCGAGCTTGGCGTCGATGTCGGCCAGTTCGTGTCCTACCGCGGCGAGGGCTTGGTGGTCTGCGGGGTCGGCCGTCGCCAGCTTCTGGGCGAGGGTCGAGCGCGCCTTGTCGAGCTTGCGCATTTCCTTCTCCACGTCCTTCATGAGACGGCTGAGGGTGGAGGGACTGCGCTGCTGGGTGGGTGCGGGCGCCGGTGGCCCGCCGGGCGTGGTGGACCCGGCCGATGCATTGGCCGGGCCCCCTGCGCCCTTGCGGTGGCGGCTGCCGGAGCGGGTGGCCTTGGTGGCGCTCGACGAAGACCCGGTGTGGCGACGACTCTGCTCCCACGTGGCGTATCCGCCCGGGAGTCGCTCGACATCGTGGGTCTCGTCGATGACCACCACGTCGGCCACGGTCCGCTCGAGGAACGCTCGATCGTGGCTCACCACCACGAGCGCACCCGGCCAATCGTCGAGGAAGTCTTCGAGGGCGCGCAGCGATTCGAGGTCCAGGTCGTTCGTGGGCTCGTCGAGCAGCAGCACGTTCGGGCGCCGAGCCAGGGTGAGCAGGAGTTGGAGGCGACGCCGCTCGCCGCCCGACAGCGTCCCGATCGGCGCCCATTGGGCGTCGCCGTCGAACCAGAACCGTTCGAGCAGCGAGGAATCTGACCAGTCGGGCTTGCGAGCCGGACCGGCGACGGCATCGCGCACCCGGGTGTTCAAGTCGAGGTCAACGCCGCGCTGATCCCAAACCGCAAGCTCCACGGTGGAACCGACGACCACGCGACCCTCGGCTGGAGCAATGCGCCCACCCATCACCTGCAGGAGCGTGGTCTTGCCGGCGCCGTTCGGCCCCACCACGCCGAGGCGCTCGCGCGGATCGAGCAGGAGGTCGACCCCTCGAAACAGCCATGGCGCGTCGGCCCCGAACCGATGACCCACGCCGTGAAGTTCGATGACCTGGTCGCCGAGCCGTGGGGTCTCGAGGTGGAGCGGCATCTCGCCGCGGCGAGCGGGCGCCTCGGCCTTGCCCTCGACGATGGCGGTGGCCGAACGGATGTGCGCCTTGGGCTTGGCGGTCCGCGCCGGGGCACCCCGTCGCAACCAGGCCAGCTCCTTCTTGGCCAGGTTCTTGCGCACCGACTCCGCCGTGGCGGCTTGTGCTTCGCGCTCGAAGCGGGCCTCGAGGTACGACGAGTACCCACCTTCGTGCACGAAGGCCTTTCCCCGGTCGAGCTCCAAGATGCGGGTGGTGATGCGGTCGAGGACATGGCGATCGTGGGTGACCAAGATCAGCCCCCCGCGGTGGCCGGCGAGGCGGTCTTCGAGCCAGGCGATGGCGTCGATGTCGAGGTGGTTGGTGGGCTCATCGAGGATGAGCAGCACGGCATCGTCGTCGGGGCCACCGCCGGGACCGACCTCGACCAGCGCCCGAGCCAGGGCCACCCGCTTGGCCTGACCGCCCGACAGCCGATCGGTGCTGACCTCGGCGAGGTCACCGATGCCGAGGCGGCTCAAGATGACATCGACCTCCCACTCCCGTTCTGGGTGGCTGCCGGGGGCGACGGCCTGGTGGACGGTGCCAGCAGGCAGGTCATCGGCCTGATCGAGCATGACGACGCGGGCGCCGCGTCCGGGCCGCAGCGTGCCGCTCTCGGCATCGGCCTTGCCCGCCAGCACCCGCAGCAGCGTGGACTTACCGGTGCCGTTGATGCCCACCAGGCCCAGCCGATCGCCAGTGGACAACGTGATCGACACATCGCTGAACAGCTGTCGTCCGGGGCGAGAGGCGGCAAGGTCGGTGGCGTCGAGCAGGATCATGACCCGCTCACGCTAGGAGCCAACCCCGTCCCGCCGGCAGTCCACCTCACGCACTGTCAGTTGACGAGGGTGATTGGGAGGCCGAGCTCGCCAAACTGCTGGAGGGGCCGGTGGTAGCCGCGCTCGAGGTGGTGGATGCCACTGATCTCGGAGGTTCCATCGGCGATGGCCGCGGCGATGACCGAGGAGAACCCGGCGCGCACATCGGGCACCTCGACCTTCGCCCCGCGCAGCTTCGAGACGCCCTTGACGATGGCCGAGTGCACCGCGTTGGTGTCGTGGAACCGGCACGACTCGCCACCGAGGCACGTGGAGAACAGCTCGATCTCGGCACCCATCTGCTTGAGCGCAGGCACGTAGACCAGACGCTCTTCGTACACCGTTTCGTGCAGCACCGACATGCCATCGGCTTGGGTGAACAGCACCACCAACGGCGTCTGCCAATCGGTCATGAACCCGGGATGGGTATCGGTCTGGACGGCAGCAGGCGAAAGGCCATCGGGAGCTGTGGCCAAGATGTATTCGTCGGTGATCTCGAACTGGGCGCCCATGCGGTTGAGGGTGGTGATGGCCGTGACCAGGCGATCCTGGTTACAGCCGTGGACCCGCACCTCACCCTTGGTGAGCAACCCGGCCACCAGGTAGCTGAAGGCTTCGTTGCGATCGCCGGCCAGGGTGGTTTCGGCGCCGCGCAACGACGGCACGCCGTCGATGGTGAACTTACGGCCGGGCGAAAGCTCGATGCGGGCACCCATCCGCTGGAGGAACAGGGCGAGCTCGATGACCTCGGGCTCGGTGGCGGCGTTGCGCAGCACCGTGCGGCCTTCGGCCAGCGCGGCGGTGAGCAAGACGGTCTCGGTGGCGCCCACCGACGGATAGGGCAGCTCGAACTTGGCGCCGCGCAGCTTGGCCGCCTTGGCGTGCACCCCCTCGTCGGTGACCTCGATCTCGGCGCCGAGTGCGGTCAACGCCTCGATGTGGAAGTCGACCGGGCGACGGCCGATGGGGTCGCCACCAACGAGCGGAACGAAGGCCTCTCCCGTTCGATGAAGCAGGGGCCCGAGCAACAGGATCGGGATGCGGTTGAGACCGCTGAACGAGGTTGGCACCCGCGTGGTCACGCCATCATGGGGCTCGACCACGATGACGCCCGCCGCTTCGTCGTGGTCGACTCCGACACCGAGTGAGCGCAAGATGTCGGCCGTGATGGCCACATCGCCGACCTCGGGGACCTGGCGGATGGTGCTGGGCCCTTCGCCCAAGAGCGCGGCAACCATGTGCTTGGTGACGGCGTTCTTGGAGCCCCGGATGAAGACGTCACCCCGCAAAGGACCCGAGGGGGTGACCGACCAGGCGCGTGCACTCATGCACCCAGGGTAGGCACCAAGGCCGCGGGGCGCAGACCTAGCCTGGCGGCCATGGCCCCTCCCCCACCGCGGCGCAACGACGGCATCTTGTCGGGCCCCATCGATCTCGACGGCCCCCGTAACCCCAGGACCCAGCATCCGGTGGTGGCGGCCACCGCGGGCCTGAACGTCAAGCAGCGCGGCACCCCCATCAGCGGCACCGTGATCGGGGTGGTCAACGGCTATCTGCACGTGAAGGACGGGCGTGGGTTCGAACACCGCATGACCTTGCTGCGCGGAGGCTTCGAGGTGGACGGTCAGGTGGTCACGCTGGTCGAGCCCCGCGCCCGGCCCGCGTCCACGACCGGTCCGCTTGCTCGTACGGCATCGGGATCGATCGCGGCACCCAAGGCTCCCGCCCAGGTGGCCAAGGCGAGCCGCATCCTGGTGGAGGGGATGCACGACGCGGAGTTGGTCGAGAAGGTGTGGGGCGATGATCTGCGCGCGGAGGGGGTCGTGGTCGAGCAGCTCGAGGGTGCCGATCATCTCGACCAGGTGGTTCGGGCCTTCGCCCCCAAGCCCGGTCGTCGCCTCGGCATCTTGCTGGACCACCTGGTCGAGGGGTCCAAGGAGAGCCGCATCGCTGCAACCGTCGCCCATCCCGACGTCCTCGTGACCGGCCACCCCTATGTCGATGTCTGGCAGGCGGTGAAGCCTCGAGTGCTCGGTGTGGAGGCCTGGCCCGATGTGCCACGCGGCGAGCCATGGAAGCAGGGCGTGCTCGTCCGGTTGGGCATCGACGAGGAGCCGGGACCGTTCTGGAAGCAGCTGCTGGGTCGGGTTCAGACCTGGACAGACCTCGAACCCGCACTCATCGGCGCGGTAGAACAGCTGATCGACTTCGTGACCGAGCCACCGCCGGTCTGAGTCCCCGGAATACCCCTCCCGGTATTTTGGTTGGATCGGGTGTACCCACACGAACGGAGCACTTCCATGGCCACCATCAATCTCACCGAGTCGACGTTCGGTGACACCATCGCCACCGAAGGCACCGTCCTCGTGGACTGGTGGGCGTCGTGGTGCGGGCCGTGCCGGTCGTTCGCGCCGATCTTCGAGTCCGTGGCCGAGAACCACCCCGAACTCACCTTCGCCAAGATCAACACCGAGGAAGAACAAGGGCTGGCCGCCTCCGCCGGCATCCAATCCATCCCCACCCTCATGGCCTTTCGCGACGGGATCATGGTGTTCTCGCAATCCGGTGCGCTGCCCGAGGCTGCTCTCGAGGATCTCGTGAGCCAGGTGCAGGGGCTCGACATGGATGAGGTGCGACGCCAGATCAGCGAGCAGCAGACCGCCTGACCCACCGGTGCTGCTCGCCGAGGTACCGTCCGGATGTTCGTCCCACACCTCGGAGGTTTCTGTGGCCGACGTCGATCGCACCAAGCTCGCGGCGCTGCTCGCCAGCGAACGTCGCACCTTCGCCGAGGCTCGGCCCCAGTCAAGGGCTGCCGCTACCGAAGGCGCCGAGCACCTGATCGGCGGGGTGCCCATGACCTGGATGGCCAAGTGGGCCGGCGGGTTCCCGATGTACCTCGCCGCGGCCCGGGGAAGCCGAGTCACCGACCTCGACGGCCACACCTACATCGACTTTGCCCTGGGTGACACCGGGGCGATGGCTGGCCACTCCCCTGCGCCCACCGTTGCCGCCATCCGTCGCCAGGTGGAGGAGGTGGGTGGCGTGACAGCCATGTTGCCCACGCCCGATGCCGCGTGGGTCGCAGCTGAGCTGACCCGGCGCTTCGGCGTGCCGCGTTGGTCATTCGCGCTCACCGCGACCGACGCCAACCGGTGGGCCCTTCGCCTCGCCCGTCTCATCACCGGCCGACCGCTGGTGGCCTGCTTCTCCTACAGCTACCACGGCACCGTCGACGAGACGTTCGCGGTGCTGGCCACTGACGGGTCCACCGTTGCTCGCGTGGGGAACGTGGCCCCGGCCGTTCCACCCGCGCAGACCACCCGTGCGATGGAGTGGAACCAGCTCGACACGGTGGAGGCCGCGCTCGCCGATGGCCAGGTGGCGGTGCTGATCACCGAACCGGCGCTCACCAACATCGGAATCGTCCTGCCCGAACCGGGATTCCTCGATGGCCTGCGCGAGATCTGCGATCGCACCGGCACCCTGCTCCTCATCGACGAGACCCACACGCTGTCGGCCGGACCGGGAGGCTGCACCCAGGCCTGGGGTCTGCGGCCTGACATCGTCACACTGGGCAAGTCCTTTGCGGGAGGCATCCCCATCGGCGCCTACGGGTTGTCGGCGGAGGTGGCCGGCCGTCTCCAGGAGCGGGTCGATGCCACCGACGCCGACCTCATCGACGTGGGCGGCGTCGGCGGAACGCTGGCAGGAAACGCCCTGTCGCTCGCCGCCGCCCGCGCCACCCTGGACGAGGTGCTCACCGACGAGTCGTTCGTGGGCATGATCGACCTGGCCACCCGCTTCACTGCTGGGGTGCAGGCCACCCTGGATCGCCACGACCTGGAGTGGTCTGTCAGCCAACTCGGCGCCCGCTCCGAGTACCGCTTCGCCCGCCCCGCACCCCGCACCGGGACCGGCTCGGCCGAGGCCCACGACGACGACATCGAGGAGTACCTGCACCTCGCCCTGGCCAACCGGGGCATCCTCATCACGCCGTTCCACAACATGGCACTCATGGCCCCGAGCACCACCGCCGATGACGTCGACCGTCACACCGCCGCCTTCGCCGAGGTGGTGGCCGCCATCTGCTGAACGCCGCCCACAGACGCCGGGAGGGCCACCCCGCGTAGGCTTGCGGGGTGAGCGACGCCGACATGCACCACCCTGCGCACCCCGTCCGTTTCGTCACCGCCGCATCGTTGTTCGACGGGCACGACGCGTCCATCAACATCATGCGCCGCATCCTGCAGAGCCAGGGCGTCGAGGTCATCCACCTCGGCCACAACCGCTCGGTCGACGAAGTGGTCACGGCATGTGTGCAGGAGGACGTGCAAGGCGTCGCCATCAGCTCGTACCAGGGTGGCCACGTCGAGTACTTCCAGTACCTCGTGGACCTGCTGGCCGAACGCGGCGCCGGTCACGTCAAGGTGTTCGGCGGGGGCGGTGGCGTCATCGTGCGGTCCGAGATCGACCACCTCCACGCCTACGGCGTCAGCCGCATCTTCTCGCCCCACGATGGCCAGAGCATGGGCCTGCCCGGGATGATCAACTCGCTCGTCGCCGCCGCCGACGTCGATTTGGCTGCCGATCTGCCCGCGTCGCTGGAGCCACTGCTCGGGGGCGACCAGGCCAGCCTGGCGCGTGTCATCACCGCGATCGAAAACGACCGGCTGCCATCGGTCCAGATCGCCGAACTGCGGGCCGCTGCGAACCTGCGGGCGGTGCCCGTGCTGGGCATTACCGGCACCGGAGGATCGGGCAAGTCGTCGCTCACCGACGAGCTCGTCCGCCGCTTCCGTCTCGACTTCGAGGACAAGCTCAAGGTGGCAGTGATCGCCATCGACCCGACCCGACGCAAGGGCGGCGGTGCGCTGCTGGGCGACCGCATCCGCATGAACTCGATCGACCCGGGGTCGATCTACTTCCGGTCGCTGGCCACCCGCACCGCTGGCACCGTGGTGCCGGCCGGCATAGACGACATCATCGCGGCCGCCAAAGCGTGGGGCGCCGACCTCGTGATCATCGAGACTCCCGGCATCGGCCAGGGCGATGCTGCCATCGTCGACCACGTCGACCTCTCCCTCTACGTGATGACACCCGAGTTCGGCGCCGCCAGCCAGCTCGAGAAGATCGACATGCTCGACTTCGCCGACGTCGTCGCCATCAACAAATTCGACCGCCGCGGCGGTGAGGATGCGCTGCGCGACGTGCGCCGTCAGATGGTCCGAAACACGGAGCAGTTCCACGCCGACCCCGACCAGATGCCGGTGTTCGGCACGGTTGCCAGCCGCTTCAACGACGACGGCGTGACCGGCCTCTACCAGGAACTGCGAGATCGGTTGCCGGCGCACGGCCTGCCTGCCTCGGGCGGCGGGCGGCTCCCCCGGGTCGACACCAAGGTCTCCTCCGCTGACACCGCCATCGTGCCCGCCGCCCGGTCCCGCTACCTGGCCGACATCGCCGCCAACGTCCGTGATCACCACGCCAAGGCCGCCGACCAGGCCGCCGTGGCCCGGGAACTGCAGCAGGTGCAGGCGGTCCGTTCCCTGGTCGAGGCAGCGGGCGGCGACGTGGCGGCAGCCAAGCTGCCCGACCTCGAAGCCAGGGCCGACCATCGCCTGGGCGACGAGGCCCGCGCTCTGCTGGCGGCCTGGCCCCAGACCGTGGCCGACTACTCCGGCGACGAACATGTGGTCCAGGGCCGAGGGCGCGAACTCCACACCCCACTCATCAAGGAATCGCTGTCGGGCTCCAAGATCCGCCGGGTTGCGCTCCCGCGCTTCACCGACCACGGTGAGCTGCTGCGGTTCCTGATGCTCGAGAACCTGCCCGGTCGATTTCCGTTCACCGCCGGCGTGTTCCCGTTCAAGCGCGACGGTGAGCGGCCGGCGCGTATGTTCGCCGGCGAGGGCGATGCGTTCAAGACCAACAAGCGGTTCCATCTCCTGTCAGAGGGCCAGCCCGCTACCCGCCTGTCCACCGCGTTCGACAGCGTCACGCTCTACGGCTTCGACCCCGACCTCCGGCCCGACATCTACGGCAAGGTCGGCAACTCGGGCGTGAGCATCGCCACCCTCGACGACATGAAGGTGCTGTTCGAGGGCTTCGATCTCTGCGACCCGTCGACCTCCGTGTCGATGACCATCAACGGTCCTGCGCCCACGATCCTTGCCATGTTCCTCAACACGGCCATCGACCAGCGCCTCGAGTCCCATCCCGATGAGGACCCCGCCGAGGTGCGCAGCTGGGTGCTGGCCAACGTCCGAGGCACCGTGCAGGCCGACATCTTGAAGGAGGACCAGGGCCAGAACACCTGCATCTTCTCCACCGAGTTCGCCCTCGGGATGATGGCCGACATGGCTGAGTGGTTCGTGGCCGAGAGGGTGCAGAACTTCTACAGCGTGTCGATCTCCGGCTATCACATCGCCGAAGCGGGCGCGAACCCGATCAGCCAGCTCGCGTTCACGCTCTCGAACGGCTTCACCTACGTCGAGGCCTACCTGGCCCGGGGCATGGAGATCGACGACTTCGCCCCCAACCTCTCGTTCTTCTTCAGCAACGGGATGGACCCCGAGTACACGGTGCTCGGCCGGGTGGCGCGCCGTATCTGGGCGGTGGCCATGCGCGACCGGTACGGGGCCAGCGAGCGGAGCCAGAAGCTCAAGTACCACGTGCAGACCAGCGGCCGATCACTGCACGCCCAGGAGATGGCGTTCAACGACATCCGCACCACGCTGCAGGCGTTGATCGCCGTCTACGACAACTGCAACAGCCTTCACACCAATGCCTACGACGAGGCCGTCACCACTCCGACCACCGAGTCCGTCCGCCGGGCGCTGGCCATCCAGATGGTCATCAACGAGGAGTGGGGTCTGGCCATGAACGAGAACCCGAACCAAGGGTCGTTCATCATCGATGAGATCACCGATCTGGTGGAGACCGCGGTGCTCGCCGAGTTCGACCGCATCGCCGATCGCGGCGGCGTGCTGGGGGCCATGGAGACCGGCTACCAGCGAGGCCGCATCCAAGATGAGTCGCTCCTGTACGAGACCCGCAAGCACGACGGCACCTTGCCCATCATCGGGGTCAACACGTTCACACGGGGGGCGCTTGCCCCCGTGGGCGCCGGAGGGCAAGCCTCGCCGAGCGAGGAGAACGCCACCGACGACGAGCACGTCGAGATCGAGCTGCAGCGCTCCACCGACGAGGAGAAGCAGAGCCAGCTCCGCCGACTCGAGGCGTTCCGCACCGCCCACGGCGACGAGCGTCCCGCCGCCCTCGCCCGTCTTCAGGAAGCCGCCCTCGCCGGCGACAACCTCTTCGAGGTGCTGATGGACGCCGTGCGCTCGTGCTCGCTCGGCGAAATCACCCACACCCTGTTCGAGGTCGGCGGCCGCTACCGCCGCAACGTCTGACCCGGCCCAGCCCCGCCCAGCGCGGCAGAACCGACCCGCCCCCCGGCGTTTCCAGCCGTTCTGCCGCGCACAAATGACACCCA
>Ga0105045_10002491_pt1 | contig 15579 bp, 7 predicted proteins | sample MAT02_FD_78089 | JGI IMG/M metagenome (GOLD analysis project Ga0105045, IMG submission 78089) | Freshwater microbial communities from Lake Fryxell liftoff mats and glacier meltwater in Antarctica - MAT-02 (megahit assembly) | ecosystem: Environmental > Aquatic > Freshwater > Ice > Liftoff...
CTATTAATTCACTTCTTTCATAGCCGTAAAGGCTGCAGAACTCCTGGTTTACATCAACAAAAAAACCTGCTTCGTCTACAATAGCGATCCCGATAGAAGTGGCATCAAATACCGATGAAAGCAACTTACCAGTGGCCTGCAATGCTGCACCAAGCGTTTTAGATTTGGTAATGTCCAGCATACTCATAGATATGCCGGTAACCAAACCTGCATCCGTAATAATGGGCGTGTAGTTATACTGGTACCAGAGGAGATTTCCATCTATATCAATCACACTGCTTTCCCCGGCAATTATTTCACCATCAAGGGCTTCTTTAAAATTCCGTAAAAACAAATCAATCTTTTGAGGCGGTGTAAAGTCAATAATGGAAGCGCCGTTGGATATGCTTTTGTTGAAGATAGTTTTAAAGGTGGCCGCTGCCCGCTTATTGTGTGCTACAATTTTATACGAAGGGTCCACGAGCACAAATATCTGCAACGTGTTGTTGAGCAATGCATGGAGGTTGGCATCATTTTCCCTGATTGTATCTTCTTTCTCCTCCAGTGAATGATACGCATTGTTTAATTCAACGTAAGTAATCTGTAGTTCTTCGGTAGCGGTTTCCAACTCTTCAAAGTTGCTTTGTAATTCTTCGTTGGTACTTTGCGATTCCTCATTCAGGGATTGCAATTCCTCATTGGTAGACTGCAGCTCTTCATTAGCAGTTTCAATATCTTCGATATAGATTTGCAGATGGAGTTTTGCTGCTACCAGTTCCTGCTCCAGCTCCAGCACCACTTGTGCATAATTATCTTTTGATTTTTGTTGGCTAACTTCTTCATCAATTTCCTTCTTTTCTAATTTCTCAAAAATTACAATGTAAAATTCCTCGCCTTCAAAATTTCCGATAGTAGGCCTCGCTGTCATCCGCACGTAATGAATGCTATCAAACAGTTCAAATTTTCTTACGGTAGATTTTACCTGCTGCTGCTCTTTGATGCAATGTGAAATAAGAGAGCGCAACTCCAATTGTAAATCGGGATTGGCCAGCTTTATAATGCTGTTATTCATCGTTCCCTGGTTGAGTGAAAGATAAAGCCGGACATCCCCATTAATCTCAACTACTTCATATTGACTGTTGATGACAACATAAGCATGCTCATAACTGTTGAACAGTGTTTCTTTTACAAGTTCTTTAATAGATTGAGGTGATGATGAAACAATTTTTCCGACAGGTTTTCTAGGTCTGAGTGCTGCTATGTATGACGAAAACCGCAAGGAAGAATTTACACTATTTAACTTTCGTTGAAAAATCCTGTTTTTTGCATCCAGCGCTTCAAAAATATCTGGTTGAGACAGGATGGTTTCAGACTTGCCCAGGAACAAAATACCCTTTGTGTTAAGTGCATAATGAAAAACCGGGAATATTTTTTTCTGCAGGTCCTGATCAAAATAAATTAATAGGTTTCGGCAACTGATGAGGTCTAATTTTAAAAAGGGAGGGTTACTGATTACATCGTGGCGTGAGAACAGCACCAGGTTCCTGATTTCCTTTACCGGTTCAAAACCTTTGGGTGTTTCAATAAAATATTTTTGTAACAAATCAGGCGGCACTTCTTCTTTGATGCGATCTGTATAAATTGCCCGCCTTGCAAATTGAATCACTTTTTCATCTACATCAGTCGCAAATATCTGTACATTATAATTTGTAATTTTTTCTTTCAATATTTCACAAACCAACATGGCGATGGAATACGCCTCCTCTCCGGTGGCACAGGCTACAATCCATATTCGTATGGTATTCCCTTCTTTTTTTTCGCCAACAACATTTATCAGGTTTTGCTTCAGGGCTTCAAAGGCTTCTTTATCTCTGAAAAAATTAGTCACTTTAATGAGGAAGATGGAATACAATTCGTCCAGCTCCTTTGGATTTTCTACCAGGTAATCATAATATGCTTGGGGAGTAGTTATTTGCAAAAAGCCCAGTCGCTTGCTAAGCCTCCTGTTAATAGTGGGCGTTTTATAGTGACTAAAATCAACCCCTTTGGTTTTAAGGATAAATTTAAAAATACTTTTCCAGGCTGGAGAATCTGTTAACTCTTTTGCCGCTGCAGATACAACTTCATTAGGGTGTTTAATGTAGCGGGCAATGGCTTGCCCCATATCTTTGGGCGCCAATACTTCATCTACCAGTTCTGTTTCAATAGCAGCATGTGGCATGCTATTAAATTTGGCAGTGGCTGCAGATTGAGCCAATACATAACCGCCCGCTTTACTTATGGCGATGATTCCTTCGCTGCCATCATCAATAGTTCCTGATAACACAATAGCTATTGCCCGATTTTTAAATGCAGCAGCAGCAGAAGTAAATAAAATATCAACAGAAGGTTTAGAGCCTGTTTGATTGTGTGGACTGGTTAACTGAATTTTATTTTTGGCAACGGTGATATCCGAATTTGGTGGAGCGATGTACACCACATTTGTCTGAAGTTCTACTCCATCAACCGCCTCTATTACGTGCATGGTTGTTTCGCTGCTTAGTAAATGCGCCATCATGCTTTTGTTTGCAGCATCAAGGTGCTGTGCTATGATGATGGAAGTGTTGGTAAGGTCGAAAGGATAATGCAACAAAAATTCCCTCAAGGCTTCCAGCCCTCCGGCTGATGCACCCACTGCAACAAGGTAGAAACTATCTTCTTTCGCAGATTTTTCAGGAGCTTTGTCGTTGGTGGCAGGGGTTTTCTTAGTGGACATTCAGAATATTTTATTCCTTAAAGATATTGTTTTCAATAATAATTACAACGAGTTTTTCCGAAATCATTTGCATTGAGGCAAATGATTTTAACTATGTGCTCATGGCCTGTTGGTGCGCTATTGCTACAAAGCAGGTTCATAAAAGTACCCCGTGCATTGAAGTTCCTGGAGAGATATCATTTACTTCATGACACTCTAGCACAGGGTTGCCAACCTCTTGAAGGTTGGCAACCCTCACCCAACCTTAAGCTAGCCATCTAAACAGCCTATTATTTTATTTCACTAAGCCGCAGTCGCACCCACAGTTTTTAGGCTTTATTTTTTCTGCTTCTTTTAATTACTTGTCATTCTCTTTAAATGTTTACCTACCTGTATTTCTACAGATTTTATTTGAATGTTGGCATTTCCAATGGCTTCAACAGCGGCGTTAAAGTCTCCCATCAATGCCGGCTGCGAAGTAATTTCAATTGATTACCGTTACTCAAAAGTTCTCAGTTGCTTTGTGAGGTTAAATTTACCTGAATCATCGGCGACACATTGTACGCCTCTTTAATTTAAAATTGTTCGATCAAATCATCGGAAGATATCGCTCCATTGGGAATATCAAGAAAAGCGCCGTTTAGAGTTTTTAAAAACGTCTCTTTGAGAATGTTGATGTTAAAAAGCTGCGAGGGTAATTTATCTACGCCCGTCAAGGAAAAAGATGTACTGTTAGAATGATTGCAACTGATGACAGGCGTTACTAGTAGCAAAAAATGGCAACCAATGATTTTCATAAACATAAATTGATTGAATGGGATACAATTAAAACAAGGTTGCACAAACTGATGTAAAATTATACGCAGCGAGTCGCAATGCATTTAATAACTGCATCAACATAACTACTTACTCTTCACTGGTACGACTTTCTATATAGCCTCATCATTGCACGGCTTATTTGTCACGAAAGTCAATATTGATCCGTTCTTTGGACTGTCCCCAATAACTGAATACAATGCGCCCTATTATTCTATCCCGCTTTACAAAGCCTTCGTAGCGACTGTCAGAAGCATTGTCTCTGTTATCTCCTAATAGAAAATAGCAATTGGATGGAACAATGATGTCTTTCATATTTGCAACCGCTGTATCAATGGCTAATTTCGTTTTATAGATGAGGTGCTTATGTCCATTGGGCAACTCCTCTTCGAATTCGCTTAATTCAAAATTGTCAATCGCAGTATCCCTCCTAAAGATTGCCTTCATTTTTTGGCCGTTGATTGCAGGAATATGCTGTTCCAAATCAATCGTATCATTTGGAAGTCCGATTACCCTAAACGCAAACTGCTTGTCATTTTCATTGTTATAAACGATGATATCGCCATAATCCGGCAGCAATTTTTTGTATGCGTTCAAATTTGTGATAGCCCGGTCACCGATCTGTATGGTAGGCTCGTTGGCAGGCGACGGAATTACGTTGGATTGTATTCCAACACGTTCATTGATATCAAAAAACACCAGTACTATAATCGCTGCCAACGCAAACCCTAAATGATAATACCAGGTGTTATAAGCCATGGGTTGAAAGTTTTTATGCCGCTTTGCTACCAATACCCCATCAACCAACACGTAAATTCTAAATAGTAATTCTACTATAAACATTGAAGTGAATCCATAGAAGTGAATGGCCGCATTGAACAAGCCAAATAAAATTGGAATTACTAATAAGATACCAAAAAAGAGGATGCCCTTTTTTAGTTGGCCATTGTAGACCTGCGCAAGACCTGGTGTCAGCAACGAAAAAAGTAAAGCAATAAGCGGACTTCGTGGGCTTGTTGTTGATAGAGCATTTTGATTATTCATTGGAAGGGGTATCGGTTGTGGCTAATATTAGTTGGCTGTATTTAAGTTGTGTCACAAGCGGAAAAGTTTTGCCTGCATAAATAACAACCACAAAATAAGTATATAAAATTCAAGCGAATCCCAATAGTACTTTTAAATTTATCTGTATAGTCGCTGCTGTCAGTATTGGTTATAATTTTCACCTACAAATAAAATCGCATTTTACCGTTGGATACGGTTGCTATTGTTGCAAATGCTTTTCAATTATTCGTATAATTTAGTATAACGGTTATTATTATTGCTTTGCCAATGGATGTGCTGTACTTCCTGATTTTTTCATTTTTTGTACTCTCTGCGTTATCATGATGTGTTCGGTTGAAAACAAATTCCTGTATGTGTTCTTCATCAAGTATGCCGCCGCACAACCTTCGTTTACTTAAAAGTATTTTTCAACCTGAGTTGTATAAACTAACTATATTATTACAGTATTTTTAGGATAGTTTTGAGAATACGACGTTCAAAAAAAGACTGGCTTTTATTAAGCCAGTCTTTTTTTTATTCCTTGTTTCAATTTAGATAGCTCACAAATATTATTTGGTAAGAATATCGCTGCAACTTGCAATTAGAACTAAGATCCAATTAGCGTTTCAGTTGATGAGCTATTTTTTATACCGTCCGCCGCCAATGCAAGCGCCCAGTTTGAAACCAATGTAACTATTATGCTCATTGAATTTACTTTTGCCGACTGCATTATATTCGATACCCAACCGAAAATGACCAACTTCGAAACCTCCACGGAACATGAAGCCAAATTTATTTACGGTAGAAACATCTCCGGGTGCCACGGGATTATTCGGATCCATAGAATTAAATTTAGCAGTGCCTATTTGGTAAAGACCAGCACCTGTTCCAATAAACGGGCGAAATTGATTGTTGGTGAAATAGTAGTCGCCAGTTGCCAGGTAAGATCCATTTCCCTGCACATCACCTTCAAATTCATCACCATTAATTACTGTACCACGTGCCATTGCAGCAATTTCCAGTCGCAAACCAATTGCGAATTGTTCTGCCACGGCATATTTTGGTTCTACTACAAATAATAAACCTCCTTTAGCAGAGGAATTACCACCAAGGGGTAATGCAACACCAGCACTAACATCTACTTTAAAAGGTTTGAAAATTCGTTCACTTTCAGATTGTGCATTTACAACGGTTGCTGCCAAAAAGATGGTAAGAATTAAAATTAATTTTTTCATGTTTTTATTTTTTACGGAAATTAAATCTATTAAACGAAAGTTGAAAATACATCAGGTTATTCCAAATGCAAAATTTTTTTCTAATTGATTACTAAATAACTGTGTTGTATTGCTGTATACTAAACTAAGTTTTAGTAAAAGTAATTTTAAAAAATAAAAATATGTGATGTCTTATAAAACATTTGAAACACTATCTGCCCTTATATGACCTCACCCTAACCTCCCGAAAAATTTGGACAGGCTCTCTTGAAAAGACAGGACAGGTTAATCTCCAGGAGAGGGATTGAAACCCTTTGCAAATAGTATTATATTACGGCAGAATTTTATCCAGCTACTTATGTAAAAACCCATAGGTTGAAGGCTGTATTGACAGTACATCTGGCGGCTCAGTAAATTATTTTATCTGCGTTATTCTTACATTTTGCTCCTGCGTAAGTTGAATTTTTTTATCGTGGATGGAATTTTAATTACTGCGTTCGGTTTTACAGGTGTACCAAAACCGGGCGTACCATCCGGCTTCCAGAAAAAACGCTGTGCCCGTGGCGAACGAAATTCACCACAGCCCTCTCCTTCCCTGTTATTGGCATGGTACAGAATCCAGTCTTCTTTTCCATCTGGTGATTTAAAAAATGAATTGTGGCCTGGTGCATATACTTTGTTGGCGTCACTTTTTTTAAACACCGGTTGCGGCGATTTTTTCCAGGAAGCCGGGTCCATTAAATTGCTATCCGCATCTGCCGTAAGCATACCCAGTGCATAAAATTCTGTCCAGCAGCCGCTGGCCGAATAAATTAAAAACAGGTTGCCTTTATTGGCTAAAATTTGTGGCCCTTCATTCACACTTACATGGGGTACATCATTCGGATTATCCAAATCGCCATGGGTTTCCCAATCCAGCTCAGGTGCGGATATCTTAACCCGTGCACCGGTTGTAGTCCAGGGGTTTATCATGGCGCAGATATAAATATTTTGCTGAAAGTTAATATCCCCTTCCCAGCCAGACCAGATTAAATACAGTTGCTTGTTATGCTCATACACCGAACCATCAATGCTCCATTTATCATCGGGCGTGGTTAGTTTTCCTTTCATCTTCCATTCGCCATCCAGGGGGTCGGCAGCATCGTTTTCTAAAACCCATAAGCGGTGGTCAACATTATTGCCGCTATCGGCTGCAAAATAGATATACCATTTGCCCTGTAGCCAGTGTATTTCAGGCGCCCATATTTCTTTAGAATAAGGGCCTGTGGAGGGTGGTGTAAAAACTATTTTCTTTTGTGCCGTACGCAATTGGGCAATACTTTTTGTTTTCCAAATAGTAATGTTTTTGCCGGTGGTGTGTGTGTAATAATAAAATCCATTTTTATAAATACACCAGGGGTCTGCACCGGCCGGTAATAAAGGATTGGTAAACGTTGCGGAGGACTGTGCAACTGCATTTGTAGCGGGTAAACAACAAAAAAACAGTTGGCAGTAAATGAGGTATTTTATCATGACAAATTTTTCAGTGAATGTTGAATGGAATGGAATGGGTTTAAAACGGGAACAAATATAATATCCGACATCCGGTCAATCTGTAATTGGAAAAATGTGGCTGACGGCTATCAAAATAACAAATTGAGGATCAAAAAAATAAAAGCGTTTTATTGAATCGTTTCAATGCTAGAATCTATCCACGTGCTATTGTTGAATTAAGTGCGACCTCCTGGCAGATAGCATTGGGATAAAATTAAAAAAGCCCGATTTTTCTTCACCCCCCGCCTGCAACCTGCCTTCGGTGGTGTGTAATTTTGATAAAATAATTTTAGCAATTTTAAAAATGCATCATCGGGACAGTCGTTCCTTTAACACTTAAAGTCTCAAAAAATGTCGCTCCGTATTCTTCGGACTTTACTTTTCATTATGTTATAAGTACAAAAAAAGTGTCATCTCCTGCAGGCTTTACCATTCTGATGCCGATATAATAGCCATCGGACAACCAATATTTCACCTTTCACCATAGACCATTCACAAATCAACCTGTCATTTTACGCTTAACAAATCACTACCTATCTTTCAGTACCATAAACATTTTTTTGAAGATTCATGTTACTTTCTTGGAGTACTGTTTATTGTGAACAACCAACAGTTACTTCTCTGTTTCACTGATGCTGGTGCTTGTTGCAAAGTACCGTTGATTGGTATGCACCCGATGTTATTCACCCGAAGGCAAATTGATGGCTACACCCGTTTGCACGGGCTTTCCAAAATTTGGCGTGCCATCCGCATTCCAGATAAATTTCTGGATGCGTATATTTCTGTTTACGCCACATCCTTGTCCGGCACTGGTATTGGCATGGTACATAATCCAATCTTCCGTACCATCCGGTGACTTAAAAAAGCCGTTATGGCCGGGACCATAAGCATTGCCACCTGGATTTTTTGTAAAAACAGGTTGCTGTTGTTTTACCCAATCCACCGGTAACAATGGATTACCTCCGTCCTTTAAGGTAAGCATACCAAGTGCATAGTCATCCGTCCAGCAACCACTGGCAGAGAACAACAGAAAAACTTTACCGCTACTGTTTTTTAAAATCTGCGGAGCCTCATTCACAGGGCCACCGTTGATTTCCCAGCCCAATAAAGGATTTGATATCATCGCAGTGGGAGCCTCCAATGTCCAGGGATTTACCATTTTAGCGATGTAAATATTTTGATTCTGAATACCGGATACAGGTCGGCCACACCATACAAAATACCTGCTATTATTATAATCCAGCACAGTACCATCTATTGCCCAAAAATCAGCATCTGTTGTAAAAATGCGTCCTTTACTCACCCATGTTCCGGCAAGCGGATCGGCGTTCGTATTTTCTAATACCCAGGTGCGCTGTGTATCATCCGGACCAGCACCAGCAGTATAATACACGTACCATTTACCATCTAAAAAATGAATTTCCGGAGCCCATACATTTTCAGCATTGGCAGCACCAGCGGGTGCTTTATAAATTTCTGTATTAGTAACTAACCCCAGTTTAGATACGGCGTTTGTTCGCCAAAGTGCTACCCTATTACCTACGGTTTGCAAATAATAATAAAAGCCATCTTTTTTATAAATCCATGGATCAGCACCGTTCAATAACGGGTTTATAAAAGTTTTGACTATTGGTGGAGGCGGCGGCGGTGGCGTAGTTCCATTGTCCTTTCCGCAAAAGGGGAAAAGAAAACTTACCATTATGAAGGCCGATGCAATGATAATTTTTTTTACTATTGATACCATATCTAAAAGTTTTAATTAATAAAGTTGGCCAACCATTGTGCTGAAAAAATAATACAACGAATAATATTAAACCTTATTCCCTGATAAAATATTAAATGATTTTAAATGACCTCACCCCCAACCCTTTCCTGAGAAGAGGGAAGTTTGACTCTGAAAAACCGAAGTTGCATTCAACTGGCTTTCAGTTGGCTAATAATTTTTAAACGGTTTGTAAGAAAATAAATAAAACAAGGCTTCGGTATTATATCCGTTTGCGAATTACATCCCACTCCTTAAAGATCACTTTGTATTCCCGCTGGTAATTTCTTTTATAAATTCCACTTCCGTTTTTTTATAAGCCGATCCATCTTTTCTAAAAATATCGTGAAACCACAATTCTGGCTCACCGGTATATTTTACCTGCCAGCTATCCCAGGGATAAATGGTTTGTGATTTACCATCTACCAATCCCCAGTTAAAGGCAGCCACTTTATATTTTTTCGCTACTGGCAAAGATGTTTCAAAAAAACTCCCATTACCACGTGACATATATTCGGTACACAAAATCGGGCGGTTGTAGCGTTCCATATTTTTTACGCATTGTTCAAAATCTGCTCCGTTGCCATAGTTGTGAAACGAGATGATATCCGACTCTTCTATCATTAATTTTTCAATGGGTTTTAAACTGTCGTGGCTTATCCAATTGCCCGCCCAAATGCCTGCAGTAATGGGCTGTGAGGGATTTGCTGCACGAGTCCATACAAAAACTTTTTCTAAAAGATAATGTACCAATTCAACTTTGTTGTATGGCTCAAAACGGCCATAGCTGCTGGTGTTGGTATTGTCGGGTTCGTTCCATACATCCCATCCCAACACCCGTTTGTCATTTTTAAAAGCAGATACAATATCCGTAACATATTTTTTCAAGCGAGGGTGTTGGCTTCTGTCTTTTAGTGCATCTGCACCTGGACTTTGCACCCAGCCGGAATTGTGTAAAAATGGTGCCGGCTCATGTTGTTTGCCTGTATGCGGAAATGGATCCCAGCAGGAATCAAACAACACAAACAAGGGTCTGATACCATACCGGGCAGCAATGCGTAAAAATATTTCGATCCTTTTTTTAAACCCTGTAGGGTCTTGCTGCCACGCAAGATCGTGCAAAAAAATACGCATGGTATTCATACCGATGGATGCGGCCCATTTTAATTCCCGGCTTATGGTAGCCGTATCAAAAGTGGCGGCCTGCCACATTTCTAATTCATTGATGGCAGTGCTTGGTAAAAAATTAGCGCCTACCAGCCAAGGCTGTTGTCTATACCAGGTATTTGCCTGTGTAGTTGTCCAGATCGGCCTTTTGGCGGTTTCATTTTTTTGTGCGTTGGAATGCAGCGATAATACTGCAAAGAAAACCAACAACATATTTTTTACAGATATCATACAAGAAATTTTTAAATTTACCTCACCCTGCCCTCTCCAAAGGAGAGGGGAGCCTGGCCCTAAAAATATGTAGCACTTCTCTACCAGAAGTTAGAAAGAAAAAAATGATACATACATAATTCATATTAGCGAATAATCTATAACACAATCAAAGATCCACATTGGTATGCGGTACAAGGGAATCCCGAATGACGGGATAAATTACACAACGATGATCACCACGGCTGCTTCTTTGCCCGGACAAAAACCTGAAGCATATTCAATAGCCTGTTTTACCACAAAGGATTCTGAATTAAATTTGGATTGATATCAATTTCAATTTGCGGGATAGGCATGTATTTATTACGGCCGATCACAAAATTATTAAACTCCGGATCACGGGCTTTTAGTTCTGCCAGCTTGTTGGCATCATCAAAATATCCCCAACGTGCAAGGTCATTCCATCGAAATGATTCACCTGTTAATTCAGTGATTCTTTCATGTTCCAATTGTTTTAAAAAATTGGCCTGGTTTAGTCCGGGTCTGGCAACCGATAATTTGCGTAAACCAGCACGTTCCCTCACACGGTCAACAAATGGATATGCATCGGCAGTGCGGTTAACGCCATTCAATGCTTCTGCATACATCAGCAACACATCCGAGTATCGTATCACCCGGAAATTAATAGGGCTATTAAAAACTTCAAAGTCATTGATACGGAAGTAATCATCCAGATACTTTCGATACCAAACCCTGTTTTTGGTATTGTTATCGTAATTTTTAGAAGAAAAAGTAGATCCATAAACAAGGCTGAAATTGGGGCCTCGTTCATCGGTTGAATCGTACAATGCGGTGATGGCGAGCCGTGGATCTCTTCCACCTGCTGCGGTTGTCTCTTTTAAAAATTCACCCACTACCCAGCGATGCATATTGGCATCGTTAAAGCCATGGCCGGGTGGTGCAAAGAAAGGGGCACGGCTGGTTCCTACGTTGGAGGTAGGTCCGTCGTCGCCACCATTTTCCGGCCTTTGTTTAAACTGTACTTCAAAAACGGACTCCTGATTATTTTCGGTAGTATGCCTGAAATTATTCTCATAATTCACCAGCCCATACTGCGCCTGCCCCGGACCGCTGATCAGCCATGCAAAGGCGTCAATCGCCTGCTGGTTTTCTTTTTGCTGTAAATGCGCCCTGCCCAGCAATGCGAACGCAGCACCCTTTGTAGCCCTGCCTACTTCATCACCGCTATACGATGCCGGTAAAACGGCAGCAGCTTCGGTGAGGTCTTTTTCTATTTGTGCCCACACCAGTTCTTGTGTTGCCTGCATTGGTTTATCGGCTGGTTTGCTGGGTGTCAATATCAAGGGGATATTGCCCCAGATAGTAACCAGGTTATAATAATACAATGCCCTGATAAATTTGGCCTCTCCTATATACCTGTTTCTTAAATTCTCTTCCATTGCGATAGCAGGTAAATTTGCAATTACCTGGTTGGCCCTGTAAATACCACGCCAATGATGCCACCAGGTATCGTAGTTAACTTCAAAATTGTATTGTGTAATATTTAAGGCACCCACGCTGCGAAGTTCGTTCCAGCCACTGGTTGAGTAGCCATCATCGGAACGTACATCCATATAAAATGGTGTCCAGCGGGAAAAAGGTGCGCCATTGCGGTAGAAGTTGCCATACACGGCATTGATACCAAGCAACGCATCGTTGCTGGTTTGCCAGAAGTTGGATTCATCCGGCACATTTGGGTTGGGTATATCAAGATCCATTGATTTTTTACAGGAAAACGATGTTATCAGTAACAGTCCTGCAAAAATGATTTGAATATATTTTTTCATTGTAATAAAAATTGAAAGGGTTGAAAAATTAAAAGCCAAAATTGATGCCTGCAGACAGGATACGCAATGCAGGGTATTGGCCATTATCTAAGCCACGTTCAAAAATGTTTACGCCTGTTATATCTGGGTCAAGACCGGTATATTTTGTAAATGTGAGCAGGTTTTGACCGCTTACAAATATCCTGGTGCTGGTGAACCCAGCCCTGCTTAAAGCACCTTTTGGCAAATTGTAGCCTAACTCAACATTTCGAAGGCGGAGATACGATCCGTCTTCCAGCCAGCGGTCAGTTTGTGGCAATACATTAAACTGTATGCCCTGGTCCGGTGCACCAATGGCGGCCCTTGGCATAGTTGTGTTGGTATTTTGTGCGGTCCATGGATTGGCGCCTTTGCGGTAGTTGTTGTTTTGGTCCATTCTGTCGACCTGGTACCTGGGGCGGTTATACAATTTATTACCCACTACTGCATACAATTGCATGTTGAATGTAAAATTTTTATAGGCCGCGTTAAAAATTATACCTGTTTCAAAGTTGGCCCAGGGACTGCCTGCATAGACCCTGTCTTTATCAGTATTTAAAATACCATCGCCATCGCTGTCCAAATATTTTACGTCTCCGGGTTTTGCCCAGGGTTGAATTCTGGCACCGTCCTTATTTACATAGCCATCAATTTCAGCCTGGTTTTGAAAGAGGCCATCTGTTGGCAACACATACCATTCACCAATGGATCGGCCGAGTTGTGTACGTGCATCACCCACCTGTGTAAATTTTGTAGTGGTGTCTCCAAAACCGGTTACTGTATTTCTAATCGTAGTAAAATTTACGGTTACGTCCCATCTAAAATCGCCGGTACTTTTGCCTTTATAATTGGCAGACAATTCAAAGCCCGTATTTTTTAAAGAGGCGGCATTTACCGGCGGGTTACCACCTGCGTTACCAGTGGTAAGACTAATGGGCAGGTCAATTAACACATCGTTTGTTTTAGCAATAAAGTATTCTGCAGAAAAGCTAAGCCGGTTGTCAAACATCACCGCATCTAAACCAAAATTGGTGGTTTTCTTTGTTTCCCAGCGCAGGTCGGCATTTGCAAGCTGTGTATTGATGGCACCGGGTTGTTCAATTTCATTTACCCCAAAAACTGCACGGGGAAAGGGGTTGATGGAGCCGAAATATTGCCAGGGTCTTAAAAATTCGCTGTTACCCAGTGAGCCATAAGAAGCTCTTACCTTCAAATCATTGACCCAGCTTACATTAAAAAAACTTTCCTTGCTTACCCTCCATGCAACAGAGGCCGATGGAAAATTTCCCCAGCGATAATCTTTGCCAAAGAGTGAACTGCCATCCCGTCTAAAAGTAAGGCTGGCCAAATAGCGGTCCATATACCCATAATTTAAACGACCCAGGTAGCCGATGATATTCCACTGATTGGTGTTGCTGGTGGTGATTGGGTTTTGCCCCTGCACCAGGTTAACTAAATCGTAGTTACCGTTAGCATCGGGGATAAAACCTGTTCTTTGGCCGGTTAATATTTCGTTTACAAAAGTTTGGTTGCTGGTACCGGCAACAGCGCTAAATTTATGGCCGCCAAAAGTTTTGTCAAAATTTAAGGTATGCTCATACAAAAAGGAGCGGAAGTTAAAGCGGCTTTCATCTGCTGTGGAAACAGGAGATGGCGTACCCTGCCTGGTGGTACCGGGGCGACGGAAGCCTTTAAAGCGGTCGAAGCTGGTTTCTCCACCTACGTTAAATTTATAATTCAACCCGTCCATGATCCTGAAATCAACAAAAACATTTCCGCGTATTTTAAAATTATACTGGTCGTTGCGCTGCAAACTTTGAAGCGATGGCACATTGGCGGCAAGAGTATTTAAATACGCATTGTTTAATCCAATGCCCCATCCATCGGGGTTGGTGGCCGATCCGAAGCGTTGTTTATCAATTAATGGCACTACCGGTATCATGGTAATCATGTCTACAAACGGGTTGGTAAAAATGTCCGAAGCAACCGGGTTGTCTTGCGTAAACGACAGCAACATGTTTTCACCAAAACTAAATCGGCCGCGTTTGCCACTGGTATTTATCCGTAAGCTGGCACGGTCAAACTGGTTGTCGATGATTGGTCCTTTGTTTTTAAAATAACTACCGGAAATATAATAATTACCGGTTTTGCTACCGGATGAAATTGCCATGTTATAATCCTGCACATTACCGGTACGCATGAGTTCTTCCTGCCAGTCGGTATTGATGGCCGGGTTAAAATCAGATGTTAAAATGGTTGGAACCGGTAAGCCTCCGGCGTTAAACAATTGTGTTGCCAACGTTCTGTATTCATTGTTGTCCATCATATCCCAACGCTTATGAAATTGCTGTGTACCGGTTTTTATACCACCTGTTACTACCATGGGGCCTTCCTTTCCTTTTTTGGTAGTAATAATGATAACGCCATTGGCTGCACGGCTGCCGTAAATAGCGGCGGCGGATGCATCCTTTAAAATCTGTATGGACTCAATATCATTTGGATTGAAATCGGGTGTGGCATCACTGTACATTCCATCAATAATATACAACGGATTGTTGTTAGCAAATGTACCTGCACCACGGATATCGATTTTAGCACCACCGCCCGGTGTACCACTGTTACGCACCGTAACACCTGCTGCTAAACCCTGTATGGATTCTGCAACCGAAGACGCCACATTGCGGTTGGCCTGTGCTGGATTGATAATGCCGACTGCGCCGGTAAGGTCTTTCTTTCTTACAGACTGGTAACCGATCACCACCACATCATTTAATGAGCCTTCCACCAGGTCAAGTGTCTCATCCATGTCCAAACCGGAAGATAGTACCTCTTTGGTTTTGTACCCCACGGAGCTAATCACCAATGTGCTGCCAACTGGCGCATTAATTTTAAATACGCCCTTTGCATCCGCCACTACAAATGTTGTGGTGCCTTTAACAGATACAGTGGCCCCTGAAAGCGGATCACCGGAGGGTGATTTTAGCGTGCCGCTAATTGCCTGCTGGGCAAAAACATTTGCACAAAGCAGCAAGGCAATAGCAGTAAAACTTAGTAATTTAAGCAACCATTCTTTTTGTTTCATTGTATGCAGTTTTTAGTTTTGAAATGTGCAGTTGTAATCATTCATATAAAAAAATTTGGAAGAAAGTTATTTATTTTCGACAATTGAACCGTCGGTCATGCTTAGTCCTTAATTAAATTGCAATCTGCCGATTGTACCATTATAATAACGGTATCCAGTGAAAGACAATGAAA
>Ga0105045_10002492_pt1 | contig 15578 bp, 14 predicted proteins | sample MAT02_FD_78089 | JGI IMG/M metagenome (GOLD analysis project Ga0105045, IMG submission 78089) | Freshwater microbial communities from Lake Fryxell liftoff mats and glacier meltwater in Antarctica - MAT-02 (megahit assembly) | ecosystem: Environmental > Aquatic > Freshwater > Ice > Liftoff...
AATTCGATATTACCCTCTGGCCCGGTGATCGGGCTGGTGAGCAGCGCCGTTACGTTCCAGCCGCCAGCGGTCAGCCAATCCTGCACATTCGCGCACACCCGCGCATGCACCGCAGCGTCGCGCACCACGCCTTTTTTGCCGATCTCGTGTCGATCAGCCTCAAATTGTGGTTTGATCAGCGCGATCAGCCGCGCTGCGGGTTTGGCAAAGCCCAGCGGCACCGGCAGCACCTTGGCCAGGCTGATAAAACTGGCGTCACAGACGATCAGGCCAACGGGTTCCGGGATATGCGCCGGGGTCAACACCCGCGCACTGGTTTGTTCATGAACAATAACGCGTCCATCCTGACGCAGCTTCCACGCCAGCTGGTTGGTGCCCGAATCCACGGCATAAACCCGCGCCGCGCCGCGCGTCAGCAACACGTCGGTAAAGCCGCCGGTCGAGCTGCCGACATCAATGGCGACCACGCCCGTGACGTCCCAGCCAAGATCGTTCAGCGCATGGTCCAGCTTCACGCCGCCGCGCGACACCCATGGATGGTCGCGGCCTTTCAGGGTCAAGACGGTGTCCACAGGCAATTGCTGGCCGGACTTGTCCACCTTGCGGTCGCCGATGAACACCAGCCCTGCCAGGATTAAAGCCTGCGCCCGTGCGCGGCTGTCCGCGTGACCCTGTTCAACGACCAAGTGGTCGGCGCGGGCTTTCGTCACGCCCCCTCCGCCTGCTCGATCAGCAGCGCCGGGGTCAAGATTTGCGGCAGCACCTCGGGTGTCTCTGCCCCTGGCGCATACCACAAATACAGTGGCAGGCTGTTCCGCCCTTGCTCGGCCAGCGCGCGGGTGATGGCGGGATCGGGGCGCGTCCAGTCGCCGGTCAACTGCACGACACCCGCCCGGTCCAGCGCTGCTTGCACCTCGGCGCGGCCGATGCTGGTCTGCTCATTGACCTTGCACGTTATGCACCAGTCGGCCGTGAAGTTGACGAACACCGGTTTGCCCGACGCGCGCGCGTCGGCAAGAGTGGCCGGCGTATAGGCGGCGCCATAGCTGCTTGCCGTTCCGGTGCTGCTTTCATCGCTGCTGCCGATTTGCCGCCACAACAGCACCGCTAGCGCCAGCGCTGTCAGTGCCATCGGTAGCGCCATCCATTTGCGAAAGGTTGCCATCCACGGCCCTGGTTTCGGCAGCTTGCTCCGCAACGCCGGTGAATAGGCCACTGCCACAAATGGCATCGCCAGCCCCAGCCCCAGCCCGCCAAAAACCGGCAGCGCGGCCCAGGCGGGCAGTGCCAGCGTCGCGCCCAGCGCCGCGCCCATGAACGGCCCGCTGCATGGGGTCGCCACGAACGCGGCGAGTGCGCCAGTGGCAAAGCCGCCCTTGATCCCGCCCGCGCTGGCCGCTGCCTGTCCACCGCCAAATCCCGGTATCTCGTAAAGGCCAAGCAGGTTAGCCGTGATCGCCACCGCAAGGATAAGGAGAAGAAAGACGCTCAACGGATGTTGCAGTTGAAACGCCCAGCCCACTTCTGCACCGCCAGCGCGCAGTGCCAGCAACACCCCACCCAGCGCGAGTGCAACCGTCACCGCACCAGCCAAATAGGCCAAAGCCTCGCGCCTGACCCCGCCCGCCTGACCGCCCGCGCGCGCCAGGCTTAATGCCTTCAGGCTCAGGATCGGAAAGACACAGGGCATCAGGTTCAGCAGCAACCCGCCCAGCACGGCGCCGCCCAACGCCCAGCCGAACAAGGCCCACCCGAACAAGCGCGCATCCGTTTCGCGCACCGCTGCAATCGGCGCGCCTGCCGCCGGAACTGTGCCGGGTGCCAGCTGTATTTCAAGCCCGCGAGTCCCCTCCAGCCGCAGCAGAACATCGGCAGGGCCGCTGGCATCACCCTGTGCGCGCGCCTCGATGACCAGCCAATTGCCATTGCGGCTGATGCGTTGCGGCGCGCCATAATCGATCAGATTCCGGGTCGCGACAAAGAGATGCGGGTCGGCGACTGCCATGGCCCTGGGCAGCGGGATAGCCATGCGCAGCGTGTCACCGCGCCTTTCCCAGCGCCCCGCTTGGTCAATCTGCGGCGGCAACGCGGTACGCCAGCCCTCAAAGCGCGGGTCCGCCTGCTCAGCCGCTCCAGCAATAAGACTGACCGCTATGATTGCCTTTTCCGGCACGCAAATCTGGTCAGTACAGGCCAACCAGTTTGCCCTGCCGCTGAAGCTCAGGTCGGTCCCCGGCGGCACGCGGTCCGCAACCTGCACCTGCGCCAGCAAGGCATAAGGCGTCTTGTAAACATAGTTCACTAGGCCGAACAGGACCAGCGCCTCGGGCACTGGATATTGGAACGGCTGAACCGTCACGCCGTCCGGCAAATCCCATTCAACCGACAGGCCAAACCCGGCATCGCCGCCATTTTTCCAATAGCCATGCCATCCAGCGGCGGGCGTCATCAGCAGCGCCAGCGTTGTGCCGCCACCCGGCGCAGGCGCACCATGTTCGGCGATCAATTCTGGCCGGATATTGGTTGTCCCCTGGCCCAGCGCAGGCACCGCCAGCGCCGCCGCGAGCCAAAGCAGCAGCAGGCGCAGCAGGGAAGGGCGAGTAAGTGCAATCATAATAGTGCAATGCTTGCCCTATAGCCGAGTTTGCCGCAGAGGATAGACCTTGCTGCACCCACAGAATGGATCGCCATGCCAATCACCCGCCGCACACTTGCTTTTGTCGCTGGATTGGCGTTGGCATTTCCTGTCGTCTCCGCAGCGCAAAGCCAGCCGGCACCAAAACTGCTCGTCGTCATCGCGGTTGACCAGTTTTCCGCTGATCTCTTTGCCGAATACCGCGGATTGTTCAGCGGCGGACTGGACCGGCTGACGCAGGGCGTGGTTTTTCCATCGGGGTATCAGGCGCACGCCGCAAGCGAAACCTGCCCCGGTCATTCAACAATCCTGACCGGCGGCCATCCGGCGCGAACCGGCATTGTCGCCAACACCTGGGCTGACCCCGGCCTGTCCCGGCCAGACAAAAAAGTCTATTGTGCCGAAGATACCAGTGTGCCCGATACAGCATCGGGCAGCGGTAAATATGCGCCGTCTGTCACCCATCTGCTGATCCCGACGCTGGGCGATCTGATGAAGGCGCGTGCGGCGGCAACGCGGGTGATTGCGGTGGCGGGCAAGGACCGTGCGGCCATCATGATGGCGGGCAAATCGGCAGACGAGGTGCTCTGGCTCGCGTCAACCGGGCTGACCAGTTATCGCGGCACGGCGCTGTCGCAGACTGCTCAGGCCGCCGGAATCGCCATTGCCAGCGCGATCAACACGCCGCGCGCCCCGCTCGACCTTCCCATCGCCTGTGCGGCGCGCGCCATCGCCGTGCCGGTTGGCGACGCCAAACAGGTTGGCACCGGCCGCCTGGGCCGCGACGCTGGTAATTTCCGCAGCTTTCTGGCCACGCCAGAGGCCGACGGCGCGGTTCTGGCCGCCGGTGCCGCCCTGCGCGCTGCACACCGGCTGGGCGAGGGCGGCGGCACCGATCTCCTGATCCTGGGCCTGTCGGCAACGGATTATGTCGGTCACACCTATGGTACCGGCGGCAGCGAGATGTGCTTGCAACTCCTGTCGCTCGACCGCGATCTGGGTGATTTCTTTGCCCGGCTCGACGCGACCGGCATTGATTATGTTGTGGCCCTGACCGCCGATCATGGCGGCCATGATATTCCCGAACGCAACCGGCAAAACGCTTTGCCGCGCACTGAGCGGATTGACAGCCAATTCTCGCTCGACACGATGGGCAATGACATCGCGGGCGAACTGAAACTGCCCGCGCCGCTGTTTCTGGCCGAAGGTAGCGATCTTTACCTGACGCGCAGCCTGTCCCCGGTGCAGCGCGATGCGGCGGCACGGGCGATCGTCAAACGCCTGACCGATCATCGTCAGGTTGCCGCGGCCGTCACCAGTGCACAACTGGCCGCTATGCCGGTGCCGATCGGTTCCCCAGTTGACTGGACCGTGGAACAGCGCCTGCGCGCGTCTTTTCACCCCCAGCGGTCGGGCGACATCCTGTTTGCTCTAAAACCCGATGTCATGCCGATTTCCGCTGCCGAAGCAGCACAGCCCGGACGCTATGTCGCCACCCACGGGTCGGTGTGGGATTATGACCGCCGCGTGCCGATGCTCTTCTGGCGCAAGGGGCTGGCGGGGTTTGAACAGCCAAATCCGGTGATGACGGTCGATATCATGCCGACGCTGGCCGCGGTGATCGGTCTGCCCATCGATGCCGCCACCATCGATGGCCGCTGCCTTGATTTGGTTTCCGGACCGTCAACCAGTTGCCCCTGATCCCCCGTTCGACTAGTGCGGCGCGATGGCATCAGGATTAGATACGTTCACCGGCGGGTTGCTGCTGGTCGGCTGCGGCAATATGGCGGGCGCCATGCTTGCGCGCTGGGTGGCGGCGGGCATGAACCCCGCGCGGGTTCATGTCGTCGATCCTGCCCCCGCACCGCTGCCGGCGGGGGTGACGCGCCACGACAGCATCTCGGCCTGGGCCAGCAGCGGCGCGCGGGCGCAATGGGTTTTGCTGGGCGTTAAGCCACAACAGCTTGGCGACATCGCAGCAGAGCTTGCCGTGCACCTTGGGCCGGACACGCGCCTGCTTTCAATTTTGGCGGGGGTCCCGCTCGCGGACCTTGCCGAACGTTTCCCCATGGTCCGCGCCCATGTCCGCATTTTGCCCAATTTGCCCGCGCGTATCGGTGCCGGCATTACAGCGGTGGCGGCAACCGGCACGGATGCTGCCGACGATGACCTTATCGCCGCCCTGCTGACCCCGCTGGGCAGTGTCATGCGCCTGACCGATGACAGCCAGATGGATTTGGTCACCGCCTTCACCGGCAGCGGCCCAGCCTTCATCCTGCGCCTGATCGAGGCTTATGCCGGGGCGGGCGAGCGGCTTGGCTTTACCGCCGAAGAAGCGCTGGCGCTGGCGTCCGCAACCTTTGGCGGCGCATCTGCCTGGCTTGCCAGCGGCGGTGAAGCTCCGGCCACGCTGGTGGCGCAGGTCGCCAGCAAGGGCGGCACGACCCAGGCGGGGCTCGACGTCCTCGATGCCGATGGCCGCCTTGTCGCGCTGATGACCGAAGTGCTCCGCGCCGCCCGCGATCGTGGCCGCGAGCTGGCGGATATAGCGCGCGGCTGACGGTCTGTTGCTCATGCCACAGAGCCGCTTTGCCTGATTTCGGCAAACGCCTATGACCTTGCCAGCTGCATCCGAATCGCGGCTTTTGACCCGCCCGTTGTTTAGGCCCGCTCTTTGTTAAGGCCCGCCCGTTGTTTAGGAACGTCCGATCATGAAATTCTTTGTCGATACCGCCGACACCGCCGAAATTGCTGATCTGGCCGCCACCGGATTGCTCGACGGGGTGACGACCAACCCGTCGCTGATCGCCAAATCGGGCCGCGATTTTATGGAAGTAACGCGCGAGATTTGCGGGCTGACCCGTGGCCCGGTATCGGCCGAAGTCGTCGCGCTTGACCACAGCACAATGATGAAAGAAGCCGAAGTCCTGCGCAAAATCGCGGACAATGTCTGCATCAAAGTGCCGCTGACCATCGACGGTTTAAAGACCTGCAAGGCGTTGACCAGCGAGGGCACGATGGTCAATGTCACCCTGTGCTTCTCTGCGGCCCAGGCGCTGCTCGCGGCCAAGGCGGGCGCAAGCTTTGTCTCGCCTTTTGTCGGGCGGCACGACGACAATGGCTTCGACGGCATGGCGCTGATCGCCGATATCCGCCTGATCTATGACAATTACGCCTATCCCACCCAGATACTGGTCGCCAGCGTCCGCCACGGCATCCACGTGCTGGAGGCTGCCAAAATCGGCGCTGACGTAATGACCGCACCCACCGCAGTGATCAAGGGCCTGTTCAAACACATCCTGACCGACAAGGGCATCGAGGGATTTCTGGCCGACTGGGCCAAGACGGGGCAGTCGATTGGATGATGGGGTTGACAACGCCCCCATGTTCTCTTAATGTTCTTTTTGTGCACACTGAACCCTTCCCCCGGACGTGGCGGCCCCGTCTGGTGCGCCGGGGGAAATGTTCTTAGATTGCGGCGCTTCCCTAAAAACTGAATTTCGGCAATCCGTCCACCGCCGCGCGCAGCGCATGGCTCCACTGGTTGCAGATCGTGCGGAAATAGGGGTCATCGACTTCGAACCGGCGTTCTGCGCCGATGCGAAATGTGCCGCGTTCGTGCACCACCAGGTCGAGCGGCGGCGCGACCGCAAGATTGGCGCGGATGGTGCTGTCAAAGGACACCATCAACAGCCGGATCGCTTCCTCGAACGATTTGGCAGGATCGAACCCGCGCACCAAAATGGGGCGGCCATATTTGGTCTCGCCGCTTTGAAAGAACGGCGCATCGTCGGTGGCTTCGATGAAATTGCCCTCGGGATAGATTTTGAACAGGCGCGGTTCGCTGCCTTCAATCTGACCGCCAACGATCAGCGTGGCGGAAAAGGGCGACGATGCCTTGGGCCCTTCACCAGCGCGGGTGCGGACAACTTCGCGCAATGTCTCGCCAATAATGGTCACGACCTGAAACATCGATGGCGCGGCCAGTATCGACGGATTACGATCCTTGGGCGCTTTTGACCGTTCATCAAGCAAGCTGATCACGGACTGCGTCGTTGCCAGATTGCCGGCGCTCATCAGCGTAATCACGCGTTCGCCCGGACGTTCCCAGGTGGTGATCTTTTTGACGCTGCTGATGTCATCGATGCCCGCATTGGTGCGTGTGTCCGCCATGAACACCAGGCCCCGATCCAGCCGCATTCCCACGCAATAGGTCATTGTACCCACATTCCCCCGAACAGCATTGCCGTCCTATTGCTGCTGGACGCGGACTGACACAAGCATCTCTTCGCCGCCGCCGCCGAAATGCATGCCGGTAACGGGCGCCGCCTCGCGGTAATCCAGCCCGGTCGCAACGCGGACATAGCGCGCATCGGGCGAAATGCCGTTCGACACGTCAAAGCCGATCCAGCCTATTCCATCGACATGCGCCTCGGCCCAGCCATGCGTCGCATCCTGTGCATCGCGGTCGTTCATCAGCAGATAGCCAGAGACATAGCGCGCCGGAAACCCCAGCAGACGCGCAGCGGCGCAAAAGCTGTGGGCATGATCCTGACATACGCCGCTGCCGATCATGATGGCCTGTTCGGCGGTCGTTTCGGCCTGGGTGTGGCCGGGGGCATAGGCAATGATGCTGCGAACCTCGGCGGACAATGCGTGAAGGCGGGCAACCGGGTCGGCATCGGCCGCAACACCGCGTGCCAGCGCCCTGACCGCTCGTCCCGCCCGCGTCAGCGGGGTGTCGCCGGTAAAATACCACAGCGGCAAATGCCCGCCATGCGCGCCCACTATGCCTGCGCGATCCTCGGTTTCGACAACGCCTTGGCTGGTCAGCATAATGTGGTCGCCGCCGCTGGCCACGCTCACCAGTTCAACATGATTGGCATGATGGTCGAGAAAGCTTAACTCCCGCTGGCCACCTTCCACGGTCAACCGCCAGTCAAGCACCTGTTGCCCGGAACGATCCTTGGGCGTCAGACGGAGCTGTTGCAGCGCATAGGCAACCGGACTGGCGTAACGATAGGTGGTGCTGTGGCAAATGGTGATTCGCATGATGCCCGATCCGTTAAGCCGCGACGAAGCGGTAATCGAGCGCGATCTGGGTTGCGAGCGCGTTGTTGGCAACCAGATATTTGCCGATATATTCGTGCAGGCCGCTGTCAAAGATAGTGTCGATGGATTGGCCCAGCATGTCGAGCCCGATGGCCGCGGCCTGCGTATGCGCTGGCGTCTGTTCGCCATATTCGGTTTCCAGATGCCACAGATTATCACATATTTTTGCATGACAAAAAGCCAGGCTGCGCGGCATTTGCGGGTTCAGGATCAGAAATTCGGCAATGCCGCGCGCGGTTGTGTCGGGGCCGTTCAGCCAGTGATAGGCGCGCTGTGCCGACACTGACCGCAGGATCGTTTCCCATTGCACCATATCAAGGGTTGAACCAACGGCCGCAACACTGGGCAGCAGCAGATAATATTTGACGTCCAAGATGCGTGCGGTGTTGTCCGCGCGTTCGACAAAGGTGCCGAGCCGCAGGAAATTATAGATGTCGTTGCGCAGCTGCGTTCCCGCCATCGCGCCGCGGACCAGCGCATTCTGCCGCCGGATGACCGCCAGCAGATCGGGCAGGTCGGCGGTGCGGATGCGTCCTTTCAGCCGGGCGTCGAGCGCGATCCAGCTTTCGTTGATCGCCTCCCACACCTCGCGCGTCAACGCGGTGCGGACCAGCCGCGCATTGTCCCGCGCGGCCTTGACCAGATTGATGACGCTTGCCGGATTATTCCGGTCGCTAAGCAGAAACGCGATGACGCGGGCGGAATCGACCGTGCTGTGCTGGGTGCGATAGCTGGCGCGTTGCCCCACTGTCGACAGCAGCGATTCCCACTCGCCTTCGGCCGCGACCGCGCGGGTCAGCGCGATGCGAAACCCGGCCTCGATCAACCGCGCCTGCGCCTCCGCACGCTCAAGATAGCGGCTCATCCAGAACAGTCCGGATGCGTTTTTGCCTAACATCGGGACGTTCCCAGCCTAATCATCCAGCACCCATGTGTCCTTGGTTCCGCCGCCCTGGCTGCTGTTGACCACCAGCGACCCCTCGGTCATGGCAACGCGGGTCAGCCCGCCGGGGACGATTTCGATCCCCCCGGGTGACACGAGGACAAAGGGGCGCAGGTCGACGTGGCGCGGCGCAAGGCCCTTTTTAGTGAAAATCGGTACGGTCGACAGGGCAAGTGTCGGTTGGGCGATATATTTCGCGGGATTGGCGATTAGTTTTGCGCGAAACGCGGCAAGTTCGCGTTTCGACGCCGCCGGACCGACGAGCATGCCATATCCGCCCGAACCATGAACCTCTTTCACCACCAGCTGGTCAAGCTTGTCCAGCACCTCGGCCAGCTGGTCAGGCTCGCTGCACCGCCATGTCGGCACATTGGGCAGCAGGGGTTTCTGACCCGTGTAAAACTCCACGATTTCGGGCATGTAACTGTACAGCGCCTTGTCGTCGGCAATGCCGGTTCCCGGTGCGTTGGCGATGGTGATGCCGCCCGCACGATAAACGTCAAGAATACCCGGCACCCCCAGCATCGATTCGGGTTTGAAGTTCAGCGGATCAAGATAATCGTCATCGATGCGGCGATAGATGACATCGACCGGTTGATACCCGCGCGTTGTCCGCATGGCGATCCGCCCATCAACCACCCGCAAGTCGCGCCCCTCAACCAATTCCACCCCCATCTGATCGGCCAGAAAACTGTGTTCGAAATAGGCCGCGTTGAAAATGCCAGGGGTCAGCACGGCAATGGTTGGCGTGCCAGTGCACGCCGGGGGCGCGCAGGCGGCCAGCGATCGGCGCAAACGGGTGGGATAATCGCTAACCTCGCGCACCGGAATTTTGCTGAACAGTTCGGGAAACATCTGGAGCATGGTTTCGCGGTTTTCGAGCATGTAACTGACGCCGGACGGCGTGCGGGCATTGTCCTCCAGCACATAAAATTCATCGGTCCCGGTGCGGACAATGTCAGTGCCGATGATGTGGGTATAAATACCCCCCGGCGGATCGACGCCGACCATTTTGGGTAAGAACGCCTCGTTCCGGGCGATCAGGTCGCGTGGGATGCGGCCCGCGCGCAGGATTTCCTGTCGGTGATAAATATCGTGCAGGAATGCGTTGATTGCGCGCACGCGCTGTTCAATCCCGCGCGACAGCCGCCGCCATTCGCCCGCCGACACGATGCGCGGAACGATGTCAAACGGGATCAGCCGCTCGTCGGCCTCGGCCGTGCCATAGACGTTGAAAGTAATGCCGGTCTTGCGAAAAAAGGCCTCGGCTTCCGCTGCCTTGGTCCGCAAATGCGCGGATTGTTCGCCCGCAAACCATTGGGCAAATTCGGCATAGGGCGCGCGCGCCGTGCCGCCCACAGCGAGCATTTCGTCAAACGCAGCCTCGTTGCCGTCCACTGATAGCTGTCCCGGTTCGATAAAGCCCCCTTGCCACTCGCTGCCTACGCTATCGGCGGCAGCGCAAAAGGCAAGGGGGGAAGCAGGCATTGCGGGTTGCGGATTAGTTCGGGATGGCAAGCGCCGCCCGAAATGCAACCGGATCGGGTATTAAGTCGGCAAGCGAGTATCCGTCCATATGCTGCATGAATGCGTTTACCCCGCCCGCCAAAATCGCCTTCAGTCCACAGGCGGGGGTGACGCGGCACTGATTGCTGGCGCGGTCGAAACATTCAACAAAACCACCAACATCCTCCAGCGCCCGCACCACCTGGCCCACATTAATGGCTGCGGCAGGGCGCGCTAGTTGCAACCCGCCACCGCGCCCGCGCGTGCTGGTAACAAAACCCTCTGCCACCAGCCGCTGTGCGACCTTCATCAAGTGATTGCGCGAAATGCCATAATGGTCGGCAACCGCATCGATAGTCTGCTGGCCGGGCTTGACCGCCAGAAACATCAGTGTGCGCAGGGCGAAATCGGTGTGCATGGTCAGCCGCATAAATTATGCATATTATATATTGCTTTTTCCGGCAAGTGACCTATAAAAGGTATACCAAATACTTCTTATGAGTCGCAAGGGAATGAATCATGTCGGACTATGCAAACACGGCACGGACCGAAAAGGCTGCAGAAGCGAGCCGCATGGGCATTGACGAAGCCCTGATCACGCGATTGGTGACAGAGTTTTACGGGCGGGTGCAGGGTGATGCGGTCCTTGGCCCCATATTTGACGCGCGCGTGCACGATTGGACCCCGCACCTTGCCCAGATGGCCCGGTTCTGGACGTCGATCGCCATTGAATCAGGCCGGTATCACGGCACGCCGATGCCCAAGCATATTGCCATCGCAGAAATTTCTCCTGCACATTTTGTTCGCTGGCTTGGCCTGTGGTCAGCGACGGTCGACACCGTCGTCACCCACCCGCAAGCAGCAGCATTTTTTAAGGCGCGCGCCGCGAACATCGCCGAAAGCCTTCAGCTTGGCATCGCAACACAGCGCGCACGCACCGCCGCCATTCCTCCACAAGCAAAGGACGTGTGTGATGTTGGTCGACCTTGTTGCTGATACGTCAGAACTGGCCTGTGCGCGGTATTTGGTGGCCGAGGTGCCGTCCGCATCGGAACAAGCCGAGTTGCGCGGCGAGGCGGTCAGTTTTGCCATGCCGCGCGGTATCTGGCCGATCATGTTTGCCAGCTATGCCATCTTTTATGCGGTCATGGCCCTAGCGGCGGGGCGTGACGGCACGACACTCATGATGCTCGTCATCAGTGCAGGCTATACGGTAATCTATTTTGGCACGGCGGCGCTGCTCGACCGTGTTAACAGCGCTGGCCGACCGCGCCGCACCGCACGCGATTTTGACACCTGTACCGGACGGATGTCTTACCGCGCAGGGTTCGCGCAAATTCTGGCGGTGCCGATCCTGGTGGCCATATTCGGGGTCTGCATCGCGATCATGTGGGCTGTGGTGAACTAGCGCCGCGCGCAGCAGCGGGGGCTGCGCAGCTGACCGCGGCAATTCCGCTGTAATCCAATATCGGCTGCGCCCGTTCAATGTAAAAACATACATTATGGCCCCTTAAAAATTCATCCTGTTTGCAAACACTTTGCCCAACATTTGTCCGCGGTGCGAACCGTTGTTAGGGTGAACAATGATAAAAACTTCGCTCGACGCGCTGCTGATCGGCACACCGCAGCCTTTTCACCCGTCGCGCGGCTGGAGCAGCATGGCCCGCACGGCAGTTGCTGGCCCCGTCACCGTCGGCCCGCTCGGCTTTGCTGGCGATGCGGTGGGCGATCCTGCTGTGCATGGCGGTCCTGACAAGGCGGTGCATTTCTATCCCCGCGAACATTATGCCGCGTGGCGCGCTGAACTGGGCGACCACCCGCACCTGTCCGCGCCGGGCGGCTTTGGCGAGAATCTGTCGGCGCTGGGATTGACCGAGGACAGGGTCTGCATCGGCGACCGCTTTCGCATCGGCACGGCGTTGTTCGAAGTCGCACAGGGCCGCCAGCCGTGCTGGAAACTCGACCATCATTTCGGCCGCAAAACCATGGCCGCCGATGTCATCCGCACGGCCCGCGGCGGCCTGTATTTCCGCGTTCTTGAGGACGGAGAGGTCTCGCCTGGTGATGCCATTGTGCAAGTTGACTGCGGCCCGGCGGCATGGACGGTGGCGCGGGTGTTCCACCTGCTGATCGGCGGCGGGCATAAAGGCACGGACAGTCAAGGGGCGCTGGCAGAGCTGGCCGCATTGCCCATGCTGGCAGCGAGCTGGCGGATACGAGCGATGAAATTGCGCGTTCAGCACTAGCGGGCGCATTGACGTTTACGTAAACGTTGGATAACTTCCACACATAGAATTCGCCCCCGACCGATCATTGATCAGGAGAGCCGTCATGGACATGCAGTTCAGCCCCGAAGACTTGGCCTTTCAGCAGGAGGTCCGCAGCTTTATTGCTGAGAATTACCCCGCCGAATTGCGCGGAAAACAGGATGAGGGCGACGAGCTGAGCAAGGATGATTTCCTGTCATGGCACCGCGTATTGCACAAACAGGGCTGGGTCGCCCCGGCCTGGCCGGTCGAATATGGCGGTACCGGCTGGACCCCGACACAGCGCTTCATCTGGTCAGAGGAAACCGCGCGCGCCGATTGCATCCGCCTGATGCCGTTTGGTCTGTCGATGGTCGGCCCGGTCATCTATACCTTTGGCACACCCGCTCAAAAGGCGCAGTTTCTGCCACGCATCCTGTCGGGAGAGGATTGGTGGTGCCAGGGGTATTCTGAACCGGGCGCGGGCAGCGACCTGGCATCATTGCGCACGACCGCTGTGCCGGACGGCAGCGATTATATCGTCAACGGCCAGAAAACCTGGACCACCATGGCGCAGCATGCCGACTGGGGGTTTTTTCTGGTCCGCACCGACAAGGATGCCAAGGCGCAGGAAGGCATTTCGTTCCTGCTGATCGACATGAAATCGCCGGGCATCACCGTGCGTCCGATCATCACGCTGGGCGGCGAGCATGAAGTCAACGAGGTGTGGCTGGAGGATGTCCGCGTACCCATCGACCAGCGCGTTTATGAGGAAAACAAGGGCTGGACCTGCGCCAAATTCCTGCTTGCACACGAACGCACCGGCATTGCCGGGGTCGCATCGTCGAAGCGCGGGGTGGAAAAGATCAAATCCATCGCCACCACCGAAATGGATGGCGACCGTCCGTTGCTGCAAAACCCTTTCTTCAAACGCAAGGTGGCCGAGCTGGAGATGGATCTGACCGCGCTCGAATTCACCGAGTTGCGCAGTCTGGCGGGCGAAGCTGCCGGGCGCGGGCCGGGGCCCGAATCGAGCCTGCTGAAAATCAAGGGATCGGAGATTCAACAGCGGATCACCGAACTCGCGCTGGAGGCAGCGGGTCATTATGGCGCGCCCTATTTCCGCTCGTTCGGCGCCAATGACGCTTGGGAGGGCGACAATGCCCATCCCATCGGCCCCGATTTCGCCCGCCGCGCCGCGCCGACCTATTACAACGCGCGCAAGACGACGATTTACGGCGGGTCGAACGAGATCCAGCGCAACATTATCGCCAAGATGGTGCTGGGGCTGTAAGCCCACAGAATAAGCCAATCGTCATCCGCGCGAAGGCGGGGGCCAATCTATGCTGGTGAATGCCAAGCCCACATCAGCTGGATTCCCGCCTGCGCGCGAATGACGAACACAGGGTTTGAGAGGGACGCAAGATGGATTTCACCTACACCGAGACGCAGGACATGCTGCGCGACATGCTCGCGCGCTTTCTGGCCGACACCTATGATTTCGAAACGCGCAAGGCGATGATCCACGGCGACGCCGGACGCGATCCCGGCGTGTGGCGCGCGCTCGCTACCGAACTGGGCATCCTCTCGGCCCCCTTTGCCGAAGACGCCGGGGGCATGGGCGGCGGTGCGCTGGAAAACGCCATTATCATGGAAGAGCTGGGCAAGGCGATTGCGATCGAGCCTTATCTGCAAACCGTCGTGATCGCTGGCGGCGCGTTGAAGTCGGCCGGCGGCGCGCTGGCCGACGCCACCATCCCCGCAATTATCGGAGGCGAGGTGATCATCGCCTTTGCCTATGCCGAACCGCAGGGGCGCTATGACCCCGCCAATATCCGTACCAGCGCGAAAGCCGACGGCGGCGGGTTCATCCTGAACGGCCACAAGGCGGTGGTTTATGCCGCGCCTTGGGCAACCCATCTGCTCGTCACTGCGCGCACCGGCGGGTCGGGGCGCGAACGCGAAGGCGTGGAGCTGTTCCTGATCGACGCCAATTTGGGCGGCATCACCCGCCGTGATTATGCCACCGTCGACGGCTTCCGCGCATCCGAAGTGTATTTCGAAAACGTCGCCATTCCGGGCGAGGCGCATCTGGTGGGCGGGATTGATCTGATCGAACGCATCATCGACGAAGCAACGATGGCGGTGTGCGCCGAGGCGTGCGGCGCAATCCGCAAGCTGCACGACGGCACGCTGGATTACAGCAAACAGCGCAAGCAATTCGGCCAGCCCATTGGCAAATTTCAGGTGCTCCAGCACCGCATGGCCGACATGTTCATCGAAGTTGAACAGGCCGCGTCAATGACCCTGATGGGGACGCTCAAGCTCGACCTGCCCGCTGCCGAACGCATGGCCGCGGTCAGTCTGGCCAAGGCCAAAGTGTCGCGCAGCGCCAAATTTGTGGGGCAAAACGCCATCCAGACCCACGGCGGCATCGGCATCACCGACGAGCTGGCCATCGGCCATTATTTCAAACGCTCGACCATGATCGAAAACCAGTTCGGCAGCGCGGATTACCATCTGGAGCGGTATGAGCGGTTGACAATGGGGTGAACCGCGCGTGACCAGCCATAGGCAGTCGCACTGTCGCGGTGTTTTTGAAGCCAGGCCGCCGGGCCAGTTCTACGGACTATGCCGGATTGGCAAATACGCAGACTTGCCGGTGCCGCTCCGGCGTGCATTCATGTGCTGGTTCACGTAGCGCCGCCGGCAGCAGGCGGACCGGTGTTTTATCCGTGCGCTAACCCCGGGCTGGCACGGGAGCGACAAATGTCGGGACCAGGCCTTTGCCGGCCGAACCTCCGGCCGGGCTTTGCGCGCGGTCATTCTTTGCTGTGCTATATGCGTCCAATCTGCCTAATCCTTGGCGGTGGGTAGTCTGGTTTGTCACTGCCGTGCATCATCGGCAGGCCTGTCAGGCTTGCGCTGCCGATCGTCACGCCGTTGTAGGCACGGCGACGGGCAAGGATGGTGGTGCGTTCGGGCGCACCCTGCGCCGCCCAGTAATACCAGGCGAACTTGATGGCGCTGTCATTGGCTTCCGAACCCGAAGACGCCAAGAAGACATGGCGCAACCCTGTCGGCGCAATGGCAGCAAGTTCATCGGCAAGGCGGATGCCGGCCTCATGCCCGCGGC
>Ga0105045_10002493_pt1 | contig 15577 bp, 15 predicted proteins | sample MAT02_FD_78089 | JGI IMG/M metagenome (GOLD analysis project Ga0105045, IMG submission 78089) | Freshwater microbial communities from Lake Fryxell liftoff mats and glacier meltwater in Antarctica - MAT-02 (megahit assembly) | ecosystem: Environmental > Aquatic > Freshwater > Ice > Liftoff...
AATCATCATTCAAGGGCCAAAGGGCTTAAATATTATCCCAGGGGCCAGTGGGTTATCTCGCATGATTGATATGGATGCCAGAGATTATGGTGGCATTATTGCGTCATTCCAAGATCTCGCAATGCAATTAGATACCCTTTTAATTGATACCGCAGCAGGCATTTCAGACGCCGTGGTACGGTTTGCCGTGGCAGCGAATGAAATCATTGTGGTGGTTTGCGATGAGCCAACTTCGCTAGCAGATGCCTACGCTTTAATCAAATTGCTGCACCTGCAGCATGGTGTCCAACGCTTCCGAATCGTTGTCAATATGTCTAGTAGTTTGTATGAAGCTAAAAAATTATTTGCTAAGCTAACTAATGTAACGGAACAATATTTGAATGTGGTATTGCACTTTTTGGGGTGGGTACCGGAGGACGACTTAGTGCGCAAGGCAATTAAGCAACAAAGCGCTGTGATGGAAGCTTTCCCGAGTAGTAAAGCCGCCCAATGTTTTACAGAGCTTGCCAGCCAAGTGAACAGACTCCCCCTGCCTAAATCCCATAGTGGTCATGTGCAATTCTTTATTGAGCAATTTATTAACGCACCCATTGTCGTTCAATAGAAGGTCAATACATGAGTGGAGCAGCATCGTACAAGGCAGTACTCAAGGAATCTGACGGGGATTTCGTCAAAGAATATGCCCCTTTGGTTAAACGAATTGCCCATCATTTACTTGCTCGGCTTCCTGCCATTATTCAAGCGGACGATCTGATCCAAGCTGGGATGATTGGTTTAATTGAAGCTGCACGTAATTTTGATGAAAAGAAGGGCGCCACCTTTATAACCTATGCGGGTATACGTATTCGTGGTGCAATGTTAGATGAAATTCGCAAAGGGGATTGGGCGCCACGCTCAGTTCATAAAAACTCTCGCCGAGTAGCCCAGGCCATGCGTGAAGTCGAAAACAAGACCGGGCGCGATGCACGTGACGTGGATGTTGCGCAAAACCTCGGTGTCTCGTTAGATGAATACCATCAAATTGTCCAGGACTCCAATAGCTCTAAAATCTTCGCTTTTGAAGATTTAGGGGTCAGTGAAGAGGCACTCGATTGCCCAACCAATAACCCAATTACGGGCCCCTTAGAGGGCATCCAACGGGATGATTTCAAACACAAGCTCTCCAAAGAGATCGAAAAACTCCCAGAACGTGAAAAATTGGTCTTAGCCCTTTATTACGACGAAGAACTGAACCTTCGTGAAGTAGGGGAAGTGCTAGGGGTCAGTGAATCCAGAATCAGTCAAATTCATAGTCAGGCGATGCTGCGGTTGAAATCGCGATTAGTGAACTGGAAGTAGAAATCCCCCGCGAGTTTCACTTTATTAAGTGGGCTCGTGATTCGCTTCTCTTATCATTAGAACAACACTCCCGTCGTGTAAGCGACATTAGCCCACTTAATAAAGGGGGTTGCTTACTTTTGCAAGCGGGGGATTTGAACTACACTAAAAAAAGATCTTTCCACGGACGGAGTACTTAATGTCGCAATTAGCTTTCAATTGGCAAATGTTTTTCGCATTTTGGGGCTTAGTGACTTTTTGTGCGCTCTCTTTCCTGGTTAATTGTTACCTTTTTTCACGTAGTAAAAAAATATTTAAACAAAATGAAAATATTCTTTTGCAGCTGAATAAAACGTCAGCAGATATGGCCAATATAGTCTCTGGCGTGACCATGATGGGACAGCGAGTGCTCGCATTAGAGTCCAATACCATTGCCGTGTTCCACCAATTCGAACGCCGTTTGAAAGAACAAAGCGCTTCAACCTTAGCCACCCAAGTCACGCAATCTGTTAAAGCGCAAAGCAAAGCAGAAGCTTCCCTTTTACAAATGCTCACAGATTAAATAAAGTTAACAAACTTAATTAACGCCCCCTTATTCAATTACTAAGCTCGTAAATTGACATTAGTAAGAAACAAAGATTATGATTCGGCAACTTTTGTTTCCTAACTTAATGGTAAAGATATGGCGAAGAGCAAGCTTAAAGCTAATCAACTGAATAATACTGAACCAGCAATTCAGCCGACAGGACCGAGAGAACCTGCAGTACCATCCGAATCAACCGCTGCACAGCGCCGTACTTGGATGCGTGAGCAGTTTGGCTTAACCGCGCTCATTAAAGCAGCGCTCACCTTAAGCGTTTTAGGCTTTATCCCAGGTGCTTGGATGGTAGGTTTACCCATTCTCACCGTTTATGGCCTGATCAAGCGAGAAAAGGTAGCCGAAGCTATTCGTCATTTCTTCAGCTTTGGTAAGCGCCTGCAAACCGAAAACACGGCTATCACCATGGGGGAGAAAATTGCGGATTTCTTGATCACCTACTATGCAGGCATTTTGCGTTGGTTTGCGACCTTGATTTTATTTTTTACCATGCCTATCGGTTTTGGAATTTTTGCAGCCTATGGTCTGTTTCGTTTTACGACGACTGAATGGTTAGATATTTTCCAGCAACGTTGTAAAGATATTTACGACTTTGTGATAAGTAGTATTAATCGCTTCATTCGTGATGCCGATTTCAATACCAAACTGATTTTGGGTAGCGCGGTTAGTGTTTTGTTAGGCTTGTCTATTTATATGTCTGGTATTGGTGTGTTATTCGCTTACAGCATTAGCGTCTGCCAATTGGCTGCCGTATTGGTCGGTGGAACCGCTGCTGCTAGAGATATTATGTATGGTATGCGGAACCCAGGTATCGCACTCACGCAGAACGCCGGTAAAATTGCCGGTACCTTTTGGGGGCGTTGGTTAGCCTATCGCATTTTCCCGGGGCAAATCATGGGTACAATGGGGCCGGCAATGGGGCATGTGCAAAGCTATGGCTTATTTTCAGGGATCGCTTCTTCGTTCTTTGCTCCTGAAGGCTGGTTTATTTTTAATAGTGGTGGGATTTTCGGTGTATTACTTGCACGATCCATGACCTTCTTTAACAGCATTTTTACTAATATTTTTATTAGCGAAAGCATTCAAATGCAAGGTGACTTTTATGGTGTTATTGGGCCAAGTCCATTGCAATTAATTGGTATGATGTTTGTTGGCTGTTTAGTAGGCTTTGCGGTTGAAAAGTTTGTTGATAGCTTATACAACGAAGTGAAAGCCGACAGTCAAAAAGTTGCCACTGCCGGAAAGCAGCGCGCCAAAGCGGCTAATAATCGTTTGCTAGACGGCTTGTATAAAACCCGATGGGCGTTGGGCTTTATTGCGGGTACCACGCCGTTATTGGTTTCACATGCAGCAGTGGGCACCGTACTTTTAGAAGTAGCAGGCGGCAGTTTAATCGGTGCTAGCGCATTAACGGTTGCCGGTCTTGCAACCTCCATCGGCGTTATCTACGGTATTGGCTATGGTCTTAAAGCACTGGCGGCTAATATCATTGCTAAACGAGAAGCGGTGATTGCTAATCAAGCAGCGAAACTTGCAACGCCGGTAACAAAACCTGTTGTGGCAGAATCGATTGGCAAGAAACCACCAACAGCGACCAAAGCAGCTGAACCGTCTAAGCTGATTGTGACGAGCTTTGAAAAGAGCAAAACCAAAGCGCCCCTGCAAAAAGCACAAGCTCAGCCATTGCGAAGAAGCGAGCGGTTAAGCAAACTATAATGGGTTCTATTTGTTGATAAAGCCTCATACTAACCCTATGAGTCTTTATCAGTTTTTTAAAAAGCCTTAAACTGGTATTACAGATACAATCAAAAGGTCGTTGCAAAAATGCTCATATCGAAAGCTTATCAACTGTTTGTTATTAATACCTTACCGGAAGATATCTGGATGGTAATTGCACAATATCTTGAGCCAGAGGAACTAAAAACCCTACGGTTAACCTGTAAGCCATTGCTACAGTTGGTGGGTAGTTCCGATATGCTTTGGCAACCATTATTGAATCGTCTACATGCAATCGATGAAACCATCAGTGTTTTACCCGATAAAGGTAAATCAATACGAGATACGTTCATCAGGGGATTTGAGACTGTCAAATCTCGACAACAGACTGAAATAAGCGATTTGCTAGCCGAGGATAATGAAACAAAACTTTCTTGTCATCATATTGTGGAGCATGATAAAAGTGTGACATTAGGAACGCTTGAGAAAACCAGCGCCCAGCTTGATAGCTATCATTGCGACATTATTGCTGATTGCATAAAGCTTGAAATAGAGAATAACACTCATCGTCTTGAACTACCGTGGGTTGGAATTACAAGGTTACCTGTTGCCTTGTTTACAATGCCGCAGTATGCCTCATTTTGGCAAACACTAACGTCTTTAAATCTAAATGATAATTACCTTCAGATACTGCCAGCATGGATTGGTAAGCTAAGTTCACTTGAAAAATTAAACGTAGCTGAAAATAAAATACAGGCACTACCTAGCGCTCTCAAAAATCTAATTCATTTGCAAGAATTGCATGTTGATAATAATGAATTGGCCTTTATCGCAAATTGGATAGGTCAGCTCAGCAAGTTAAAAAAAATTAACTGTTCTAATAACTGCCTTCTTGTGCTGCCAGAGTCGATAGTATTTTTGCCAGAATTACAATTACTCAGTTGTTATGGTAATGATCATTTAGTAATACCACGGTCAATTACGCATCAGCCAGGATTAATGCTAATAAAGGACTTACACGAATATTATTCTATCACCATGCATTGTTTGGATTCAGTACCTCCAGAAATGAGGTTTGATGATAGCTTGCCAAGCAGTGGCGATATGGATATACAAATAGCATCAACTAGCGGTGAATGCAGTGATGAAAAAAGCGAAGAGGAAGATGATTTATCTTCCTCAGACAGTTTTAAAAGACGTTTGGGAATGTAGTTGGCAAAGCTTAGCGGTTATGTCTAAGCTGCGCCCATCACTTTTGCCAACAACCGTTCTGCAAGTAGCCCAAAGCTATTACTGATTTTCTCAGATAATTTCTTCTTTTCTTCGTATCCAATTTCGTAGACATCATGGGTTTTAATCTTTTCTAAAATATAATCGTCGCTGGTTAATAGCTCATCTACCAGGCGCAGCTTTAGCGCGTCAGTGCCGTACCAATGCTCACCCGTAGCCACCTCTTCTAATGGCACTTCGGGGCGATTCTCAGCGATGTAGCGTTTAAACAATACGTGAGTTTCTTCCAGATCTTGTTGGAATTTTTGACGGCCTTTCTCTGTGTTTTTACCAAACATGGTGAGCGTGCGTTTAAATTCACCAGCGGTGTGCTGTTCGATATCAATATTATGTTTTTCTAACAAACGGTTGAAATTAGGGACTTGGGCGACAACCCCAATTGAGCCCACAATGGCAAAGGGGGCTGAAATGATTTTATTGGCTACACAAGCCATTAAGTACCCACCACTGGCTGCCACTTTATCAATGGCCACGGTCAGTTTTAAATGACGCGTTCGTAACCGTTGTAATTGTGAAGCTGCCAACCCATAGGTGTGTACAAAGCCGCCGCCACTTTCGAGCATTAATAAAATTTCATCGCTGGGTTGAGCAATTTCCACCACAGCTGAAATGGTTTCGCGCAAGGCATGGACTTGCGAGGCGCGAATGTCACCGTCAAAGTTCATCACAAACAATTTGGGTGTGGTTTTCTCGCCTTTGGCATTTTTGAGCTTTTTCTTGTCTGCTTTGAGCTGCTTTTTTTTATCTTTTTTCAGTTTATCCAGCATCGGTTTAGTCATGGTTTCAGCCTGCAAACTTTCCCGAATATCGGACATTTTTTCATTGAGGTTTTCGATAAAAATGGTTCCGGGGGCTTTTTTGCCTCGTAACGCCACGGCTGCGAGAACGATCAACGTTACCAGAACAGCGGCAACAAAAGTTAGTGTTTTGGCTAAAAATAGACCGTATTGAGCAAGAAAATCCATCATGTACAGGCACCTTTGAGATGTAAAAGTTGATTTGCTACTGGCAGTATAACAAAAACCTTTTGATGGGGTGGGCATTCACCTATAATTAGCGAGCGAAGCTAATCGTAAGTTAGAAATAGAGCTATTTCCATAATGACCCTAGCAATAAAAAACCTATCCCACACTAAAGGCAATAAGGCCTTGTTTCGCCATATCCACTTTGACATCAAGCCAGGGCAACGCGTATTGGTGCAAGGTGCGAATGGGGCAGGTAAATCAACCTTGCTAAAAATTGTCGCGGGTCTTTTATCTTCGGATAAAGGCCATATCACTTATCAGGGTCATCCGCTTCATTCAGAATTGGCGCAATATTTTAATCATATGAGTTACCTAGGGCATCAAAATAGCCTTAAAAAGTCGCTGACACCGCTTGAGAATCTGAAAGAGCAGCTTTGTTTAGCAAATAGCACAGTGACGGATTTTCAAATAAATGCGGTGCTAGAAACGTTAGGCTTAACCACGCAGAAGCATCAACTGTGTGAAACGTTATCAGCGGGGGAGTGTCGTAAAGTGGCACTGGCTGGCGTGATGTTAAAAAATAAGCCGTTATGGATCTTAGACGAGCCCTTTAATTCCCTAGACAAAGACAGCTACCACAAGCTACAAGCCATTTGCCAACAACATCTGGGACATGGCGGGATGATCTTATTATCGTGCCATATGGGCTCTCATCACTATGAGGGGTGTCATGTTGTTCAATTATAATGGGAAGTTTGTGTGTTAAACGTATTTTATTCTTGCATAAAAAGTGACTTAAAAACCTTGCAACGCAAACGCGCTGACTGGGTATACCCGATTGTTTTCTTCTTGGTGTTTATTTCTTTGTTTGGTATTGGCTTGGGATTTGACAATCAACGCTTAATTGCCGCGAGTCCCGCCATTATTTGGATCACCTTTTTATTCATCACCCTGTCCACGATCGATAATCTTTTTCGCCGCGAACAAGAAGAAGGCACGCTATCTCAATTGGTGTTGAGCCCTTACCCATTATGGTGGCTATTATTGGCTAAGTCGGTAGTCTTTTGGTTAGTGGCCTGTTTGCCGCTTATTTTACTCACGCCTGTTTTTGGCATCATTATGCAGCTTTCATCACAAGCCACCGCAGCGTTGTTTTTAAGCTTGCTGGTGGGATCACCTGCTTTAGCCCTCTTAGGGGTGGTGGGTGCAACGTTAACCTCTGCCATGCCGCGATCGGGTGTTTTTTTAGCGCTGTTGTTGCTGCCTTTGTATGTGCCCATTCTGATTTTGGGAGAAAGTGTCGTGGTAGAATTGCAAAGCGCACAGAGTGTGCATTTTCAACTTGCCTTACTGGGTGCGATTTCCGTGTTCGCCTTAATTGGTGCTCCCCATGCTGCAGCTGGCGCGTTAAGGGCCGCATTGGATGATTAATACGATGTTACAGCCACTCATTAATTTAGGAACGCCTCGACGTTTTTATCAATTCTGTGCCTTCGTGCAACCTTGGTGTTTTGCTTTAGGGCTGCTTGCCTTGGCTTATGGACTGATTGCAGGCTTGTTTATTGCCCCCGCCGATTACTTACAAGGTGAAGGCTTTCGCATTATTTATGTGCAGGTGCCTTGCGCCATGCTCTCGATGTTGTTGTATGTCGTACTAGCCATCGCGTCAGCTATTTACCTTATTTGGCGAATTAAAATAGCTGATTGGGTTGCCTATTGTGTGGCACCTATTGGTGCGTTATTAACTTTTTGCGCATTAGTGACCGGTGCTATTTGGGGCAAACCTATGTGGGGTACCTGGTGGATCTGGGATGCGCGCTTAACGTCTGAGTTGATTCTCTTATTTTTATATATTGGTTATATCGGCTTATATTCAGCCATCACCAATCCCAAATCAGCCGCCAAAATCAGCGCCATCTTTGCCTTGATTGGGTTAATCGATATTCCCATCATTCATTATTCCGTTTACTGGTGGAATACACTGCACCAAGGCGCCACGATTTCACGTTTTGCCAAGCCTGCTATTGCAAGTTCCATGTTGTGGCCGCTAATTGGCATGATTGTGGGCATGGGGCTTTATATTAGCGCCATCATGTGTCTGAAATTGCGAACACAGATTTTATCAAGAGAAGCCAACAAACGTTGGGTTCAATTATTAATTGCTAAGAAAGGGTAAGTATTGTGGGTCAATACACAGTGTATGTTTGGTCGTCAGTAGGCATTGTGGTCGCAGGACTTGCCTGGTTAGCGCTATCGGCATACTGGCAGCACCGACAAGTTCATGAACAATTAAAGCGAGCTGTCGATTAATGTCATTGCTGCATCAAAAGAGAATCGTATTGGTGCTCATGCTTGCGGTAGGCTTGTGTATAGGCGTGGGTTTAGTGCTGTATGCGCTGTCACAGAATATTAACTTATTTTACACCCCAACTCAGTTGGTAACCGAAACCATCACTCCTAACAAAACTATCCGCGTCGGTGGCATGGTGCAAAAGGGTAGCCTTAAACATCTAGACGCTTTGGCGGTTGAATTTACCATTACCGATTTTAAACATGAAACCACGATTCGTTATAAAGGCATCATGCCGGACTTATTCAAAGAAGGGCAGGGCGTCGTGGCGCTGGGTAAAGTGGGCCCAAATGGTGACTTTGTCGCCGAGCAAATATTAGCGAAGCATGATGAGAATTACATGCCCCCTGAGATTGCCAACTTAAAAAGTGAAAAAACATGATCCCTGAGTTTGGTCTATTTAGCTTGATTTTAGCATTGTGCTTTGCCTTCGTATTGATGACCGCCGGGTTTTATCGCCCCCTTGCTGTATTGCAGCGACCTGCCACTTTTGGCATGTGTGCCTTTGTATGCTTGAGTTTTATCCTCTTGGTTTATGGCTTTATGCAAGACGACTTTAGCGTGTCCTATATTGCGCAAAACTCTAATACGCAGCTGCCTTTTATGTATAAGCTCTGTGCGGTTTGGGGTGGTCATGAGGGATCGTTACTGCTCTGGGTGTTTATTTTGTCGTTATGGACGTTGGGGGTGACCTTCCTGTCACGCTCGCTGCCGGCCAACATCATGTGCTCGCTCTACGCGGTACTAGGCGCCATCCATGCCGGGTTTTTGCTCTTGTTATTGCACACATCGAACCCGTTTTTAAGGTTGCTACCCAGCATGCCAACCGATGGCGCTGATTTAAACCCGTTATTACAAGATCCAGGCTTTGTTATGCACCCGCCGTTTCTGTATTTAGGGTATGTGGGCTTTGCTATCCCTTTTGCCTTTGCCATGGCAGCGATGTTTAACCCTAAAGAAGTGTTTTCCTGGGCAAAGTGGGCTAGACCCTATGCCTTATTGGCATTTAGTTTTTTAACCATTGGCATTAGCCTTGGGAGCTGGTGGGCCTATTATGAGCTGGGTTGGGGTGGCTGGTGGTTCTGGGATCCCGTTGAAAATGCTTCCTTCATGCCCTGGCTCGTCGGTGCGGCCCTCGTGCATGCTTTGCGTGTTTCTTCCTTAAAGCCACTCTTTAATTCTTGGAGTTTATTATTAGCGCTGTGTGCTTTTATCCTCAGTTTAGTGGGCACCTTTTTAGTGCGCTCTGGGGTATTAGCTTCCGTACATGCTTTTGCGAGCGATCCGGCGCGTGGCGTCTTTATTTTATATTTCTTAGCGGTTGTCATGATTGGCTCGTTTGGGCTCTATGGGATCCATTTACAACGTGACCAAGGTGTTTCTCGATTACGGTTTGTCTCCAAAGAATCATTCATCTTGTTGGGGAATGTGATTTTTGTCACTGCCACCGCCACGGTGTTGTTGGGTACGCTCTATCCCCTCATCATGGAAGTACTAACCCACGACAAAATCTCGGTAGGCCCTCCTTATTACGCCGCTGTTTTTGTGCCCATCATGCTGCCTTTGTTGTTGCTCATGAGTTTTGCACCTTATACTTTTTGGGAACAAGATAGCAGTAAAGCCTTGTTCCAACGGCTTTCAAAGCCTTTGTTACTTTGTGCTGGGATCATTGCTTTGGTAGGCTACTTTACCTGGCTATCGTTGCCTGCCATATCCTTGGTGGGGGTGGTGTTAGGCATTCTGATTGTCATCAGTTCCTTGTTCAAGTTACGGGGCAGCTTCTCTTTTAACAAGCTAGGCATGATATTCGCGCACTTTGGTTTAGGCTTAGCAGTGCTGGGGATCTCCTTAACCACGGCGCTTGAAACCGAAAAAGAACTGCAATTAGCGGTAGGTAGTACGGCTACGGTTGCGAACTATGATGTGCAGTTTGCAGCCCTAAGTGAACTCAATGGACCCAACTACATCGGCAAGCAAGGGCATTTTGTGATCTCAAAAGATAAGCAGCCCATTGCCAATTTATACCCTGAAAAGCGTTTTTTCACGGCCCGTGAAACCATGATGACGGAAACTGCGATCGATCCAGGATTCTTGCGCGATTTTTATATTGCGCTTGGCGAACGATTTATCGATGGCACTTGGTCGGTGCGCATTTATATTAAACCCTTTGTTCGCTGGCTTTGGCTGGGGGGGATTTTGGTGGCGCTTGGCGCTTTTATCGCAGCGATGACCGCGTTGCAATCTAATCATCACAGAAGGAATGTTGTATAACATGAATACGAGTAAAGTGGGTAAATCCCTGTGGCAAGCGACAATCGCAATATTAGTTGCGGTATTATTATGGTTTTTATGGAAGGGTTTGTTTGTACAGCACCCCATGACGGTCGTTGATAGCCAACAAGGGCAAGCTTTTCCAAGCTTTACCTTAAGCAAAGTCGATGATGCTAATCAAAAAGTAACGCTAAAAGATCTGCAAGGCAAACCGCATATTGTGCACGTTTTTGCGTCATGGTGTAGCGTTTGTGTTGAAGAACATCCTGTTTGGATGACTATCAGTAAGAAATTTCCTTATCCTATTGTTGGTGTGGTTTATCGAGATGAGGTAGATCCCGTCAAAATGATGCTTGATAAGAAAGGTAACCCCTTCATTTATGTGTTAAACGACGTAGAGGGAAAATTGGGTTTAGATCTTGGCTTAATGGGCGTTCCAGTAACCTACATACTCGATGCTAAAGGCAATGTGCGCATGCAGCAATTAGGGGCTTTGAGTTTGTCAGAGTTTGAAGCTGAATTTGTACCGCTATTAGTTACGTTAAGTAAAGAAGCCTAGTATGCAACGATGGTTATTAGCCTTCTTGTTGGGGGCGATCGGGTCATTTAATGTGCTAGCAACCGAAGAGTTGGTCTTTGATTCACCGCACAAAGCACAAACCTTTCAAGCGCTGATCAAAGAGTTTCGTTGTGTCACCTGCCCTAATCAGAGCATTGCCGATTCGCAAGCGCCTGTTGCGGCCGCCATGCGCAACGATATTTACCGTCGCGTGCAAGTAGGCGAGTCTGCTGAAGACATTCGGGGCTATTTGCTATCACGCTATGGAGAATATGTCACTTATCGACCGCGCTTAAAACCGGCAACTTGGTTTTTGTGGAGTGGCCCTTTTATTTTGCTAGGCTTAGGGTTACTTGGTTTTCGATCTAGAGTGAAAGCATGTTGATCTTACCCTTAATGCTTGGCTTATTTGCACTATTGCTGGTGGCATTGCTCTTATTCGTGATGCCATTAGGCAAGGCGCGCTTAAAGCAACATAAAGTAGCCATTGTCCTGGCCGTTTTGGTATTTGCCACAGTGAGTGTTGGCTTATACCGCTATTGGGGTGGCATGACCGGCCTGCAACATTTGGAAGCCTTTCAACATATTGATAATTTCTTTGTCGATTTTGTAAAAAATAAAAACCAAAGCAAAGATGAAGTGACGCTCAGTTTAGCTGCTTTGCAATCAAAAGTGGCATATTCATCAGCCGCATTAGCGCGCTTAGGCAATATTTACAATGAGTTAGGTATGCACAGCGATGCCATCGTTTGCTTTAATCAGGCACGCATGATGGCGCCTGAAAATACCGATTACCCAGTGCAGTGGATTTATAGCACTGCGCTGTTAAGCCAGGGACAACTGGACTCGGACATGCGATTACTGGCAGAGCGTTTGACCACCGCACAACCACGCCAATTTGGTTTAATGAATATTCTTGCGATTGATGCTTATTTTCGTGGCGATTTTGTCCAGGCGGCGCGCTATTGGCAGCATTTGGTTGAACACGATACAAGTTTGAGCGATGAGCGAAAAGGGGTATTACAGAAGGCCATCAGTAAAGCCAAAAGCTACGTGTCTGAAAGTAAAACAGACGATATTGTGGTGAAGGTGGATGTGACCTTATCCCCAAAATTAGCGAGCAGTGTCTCGCCAAACGATGTGGTTTTTGTGTATGTAAAATTACCTAACGTTAAAATGCCATTGGCCGTTTTAAAGCGTGAGGCACGCGATTTACCATTTTCAGTTGAGTTAACAAACAAACAGCAGATGATGCCTGGTATGGCGATGAAGGCGGGCGAGAAAGTAGAGGTCATTGCCAAAATCTCAGCCTCGGGCGACCCTCTGGCGCTAGACGGGGTGTTGCGGGGTGAAACCCAAGAAAGGGTGTTAAATTCCGGTATTAATTCTGTTAACATCGACATCAATCAGTCGTAATGAAAACTAACGGGGCTATTCATGAGCGAAGAAAATGTACAATCCAAAGCAGATGACCGTTTCGATGCGTTTACGGCGGTCGTTATTATTGCTGTTATCGTTGCCGGTGTTGTTTATTGGTTAGCAGGCATGCCCTCATAATAAGTTTCCAACAGGTGACTTAAGTATAGGACGAACCCCCATTTCGCTGCCGCTAGAAAGCAGGGTTCGTTTGCGCAAAGTTGAACGAAGAGGCGTCACAGTGGGCACCATCGATAATAAATTAAACCTCTCTACCAAATCATTCACATCCGTTTCAGCTTTCCCTTTATTAGCCTTCTTGGCATTTTTTAACAGTGCAAATTGCGTTCTAAAGGCACCATGCACATCGAATTGGATGTTTTGCAGTAAATCCAGCACGCGATGAAATTGTAACGGCGACAACGGATTGTGTTCTAAAAAGAGCTCTCTGAGTTTTACGAGTTTATAAAAACTTTCAGGTAATACACTGATGTGGTTATCCCGCAAATAAAGCCAGGTTAAGTTTTTTAATTGCCCTATGCGGTTATCAACGTCGACCAAATGCATATTGCTAAAGCTGAGCCATTGCAATTTTGTGAGCTGAAAAATTTCAGCGGGCATAAGTGGCATATTGCCTTCACTTAAATACAGAAATTGCAGGTTTTGTAACACGGCAAACGATGCAGGCAAATATCGCATGGGGTTATTGTATAAATTTAGTGAAAAACAAGTTTGGCAAGTATTCATATTGTCAGGTAATCGTTCAAGATAATTATCCTGCAGTTCAATTTTTTGCAAACCCGCAAACAAGGCTGGGTGTTGAGTTAACACCGAAGCAGGCAAACGGGTTATGCCTTCCAAACGTAGTGAAACACCATTCACCGGTAATTGATGTGTCACAATGGCATGGTTAATCGTGTTGAGTAACTGGTTGATAGTGCTTAAGTTTGCAATGTAGTTTTCACCCCAGGGATCCAAGCACAATGTTTGCAAGTTGCGAAGCTGATTGTTAAGCGTCGCCATGCCATCGGGATCCATTTGAAAATATAAGCGTATTTTAAGCATATTTTTGGTTAAAAAGGCCGTTTCTCTTAACACGCGAGTAAATGCTTTATGAAAATGTTGTTTGGTAGGTAACAAATGTACCTCGGGCGCTAGCGCATGAAGACGAGGACGCCAAAAATGGGGGTCTTGTAAAATCTCATTGCTTCTGAGACAGGTTTTAGTGATAGTGAACTGATCTTGTAAAGAGAGTAAGTTTAAGATCTTAAATAGAAGCTCATCGGGTATTTCGGTGGGGAACATGGTTTTGATCATCCCTGAATCAAGAGTCCATGCTTTTGTTATACAGCGAATGAATTCATGTTCGCAAGGTAGGCAAGTTTGATGCCAGATCCTTGATTTACAGCACTGTGTATAAAAACCCTAAATCGGTAAAATAGCTAAGAAGATCAGGCGAATATCAAAGTGCTAACGTATATCTTACGCTGCGACCACCGCCTGTTTGATTGAGAGCATTAACATGTACCATATGTTGTAAATCACGCGTTGCAGTTGCTTTGGATGTGCCTGTTATTGTGATATATTTTTTTGCGCTCATACCGTCCTCAAAACCTTTTGGCCCAGACTTCATCATTCGCTGCACGACTTTTAATTGACGTTTATTTAAGGTGTCTTTGAATTTATCAAAACACGATGATTTCTTTAAAATGAAGTTGATCTGAATTTCAACGTCTGCTTGGGCCTTTAAAATAACGTTTAGGAAATAAGATAGCCAAGCTGTAATTTCATGGGATCTAGATGCCTTGTGCAAGCTTTCATAATAAGCTTTTTTATCTGACTCAATAGCTTGAGATAAACTTAGCATAACGGGATACCCAAAACCTTGATAGAGCGCTTTTTCAGCGATTACTCGACCTATTCGGCCATTGCCATCTTCAAAGGGATGGATACTTTCAAAATATAAGTGTGCAATAGCTGCTCTTACAGGTGCAAAAATAATAGCTTGTGGCTTTCCTGGTGCTGTATCATTAAACCACTTTACAAATTGTTGCATTTTATGAGGAACAGCTTTCGAAGGGGGGGCTTCAAAATGAACGATGGTTTTGCCATGTTGCACTGAAATAATTTGCATGGGATCTTCATCAATCCGCCAGGCGCCAATTCTAAGGTTAGGATCAAGTGACATTGATAACAGGCTTAAATGCCATTCAAATAATGTGGTATCACAAAGAGGCTGCCTAAATGAAGTTCGCGCATTAAAGATCATTTCAATGATCCCATTTGCGCGCTTATCACGCACGGGATTTTCACCAAACAACCCTAATTTATTTTCGATAGAGGAACGGATATCTGGCCGGCTTATATATTCTCCCTCGATTTCAGACGTTTTAACCGCTTCTTCCACTATGAGATCAATCAGTGCCTCTGTTTCTTGGCTTTCGTCTAAATGAGAGAGTTTACCACTGATTAGGCCAACCTTTTCTGCTATAAGCTGCAGTGTTCCATGCAAGCTATTGAGATCATAGCGAAATAAAGGCCAATCAGATTGTTGCCAATTATATGTCTTCATGAGCCGATTACCGGCCATAATCGGCTCATGAAGGCATTTGCGTTGAAATGCACGGTAATGCAACTACATACATATTGGCATGGAAAAAGGTGTTAGGGCCGCCATCGATTATACTTTACGCTGAAAATATCAAACCCCTTAAATGGGGTGCAGGTCACCCACTCCTTGGATGATGTGCACCTACATCAAGTATGGCCGAGGGTTATTGCTCTTACAATCTTAAAAAAATTGAACTTTCCCCACAGAACACCTGCCTAAACTGCCGTACGACATTGCTTTTTTGAAAGGAAAGGTTGCATGAACACTGGCCCAGCTCAACCGGTTCTCAAGGTTTCGACACTTAAAACGGATATGTCGGAATCCGTCTTTGATAGAGGCGTCAGTTTTATTGATGCAGCTATCCTTATCATTAAGTCGGCTTCGCTAAGTGAACAAGCAAGACAAGACGGTGTTGCTTTTATAGAAGCAGCTCGTTCAGTTTATAACAGTGAAAAACAAAATCGCCCGCTAAAGCAAGATGATC
>Ga0105045_10002494_pt1 | contig 15570 bp, 16 predicted proteins | sample MAT02_FD_78089 | JGI IMG/M metagenome (GOLD analysis project Ga0105045, IMG submission 78089) | Freshwater microbial communities from Lake Fryxell liftoff mats and glacier meltwater in Antarctica - MAT-02 (megahit assembly) | ecosystem: Environmental > Aquatic > Freshwater > Ice > Liftoff...
GGCGCCGGTGGTCAAGGCGACCGCAGCCAAGGCACCAGCAGCCAAGGTCCCAGCAGCCAAGGTCCCAGCAGCCAAGGTCGCACCAGTCAAGGTCCCGCCAGCCAAGGTCCCAGCAGCCAAGGCACCGGCGGTCAAGGCGGCGCCCGCGGCAAAGGCACCACCAGCCAAGGCACCACCAGCCAAGGCGCCACCAGCCAAGGCACCACCAGCCAAGGCGCCAGCGGCCAAGGCCGGCGGCAAGATTCCGCCCAAGGCTCCCGTGAAGCCGGCTGCGAAGAAGGCTTCGGCGAAGAAGGCTTCGGCGAAAAAGGCTTCGGCGAAGAAGGCCGCCCCGACAAGAAAGGCAGCGCCCGTCAAGAAGGCACCGGCGAAGAAAGCCGCCGTGAAGAAGGTCCCCGCGCCGGCAAAGAAGGCCGTCGCGAAGGCACCGGCGAACAAGGGAAAGCCGGCGAAGAAGAAGGGACGCTGACGGGTGCCCCGGCACCTGCCGCGCAGCGCGCGGCGCCGCCGGAATGCGCACGGATCGCCGACCGGCGGATGGAGCCCCCTCCTTCCGCCGGTCTATGTTTCCGCCATGTCCGTCCGCGAGCAACAGATCCTGGATGCGGTGCCGTTGATGATCTTCGCCACGGATCGGGACGGCATAGTCGTGCAGGAGAACCACCCGGCGTCGATCCACGGCACCGCCTCCGCCATCGGTCGGCCTCTGCATGCCATTCTCGACGAGGCCGACGGCGAGGCCCAGTGCGAACGGGCCTTCATTGCTCTTCGCGACACCGCCGCGCCGCTCGTGCGATGGGAGTTTGCCGCCCCCGCCGACAACGAAGAGCGCGTGATGCTCGTGCAGGTCACACCGTGGTGTGCCGAGGGGCGGCAAGTCGGCTTCGTCGCCACCCTCTCCGACGTCACGGAGTCGCACCGCGCCCGCGAAGCGCTGATTTCCACCGGCCTCGCTCTCGCCAGCTCCATCGACCTCGCCCGCGTCTACCGTGAAGTCGGGCACCAGCTCCAGCGCGCCGTCCGCTGCGATGCCTACATCATCGCCGTCGCCGACGACGACACCCTTGCGCTGTCGGGCGTCCAGACTGCCGGATTCAGCGAGGCCTCGGACGCCCTCGCGACACGCCTCAGCCCCGATTGGCTCGAGGCGCTTGCCTCCGGCACGACCCTGGTCAAGCGCCCCGCCGGCGGCAGCGAAGTCACGGCCCCGATCATCAGCGAGGAAGGCGTCCTCGGCGCCATCACCGTGCGCCTCGGCATCATCGAGGCGACGTACGAACTGGCCGAGACCCAGCGGATCCTCAGCACCATCGCAGCGCAGACGGCTGCGGCCATCGACCGCGCCTTCCTGGTGCGGCGCGTGGAGCAGAAGCGTCGGCTGGAGGCCATTGGCGAGGTGGCCGCGGGCGTCGCGCACGAGCTGCGCAATCCCCTGTTCGGCATCAGCTCCGCGGCTCAGCTGCTGCGCATCCGCGGCAAGGACGACCCCGCCGTGGAGCGCAACGTCAGCCGGATGCTGCGCGAGGTGGAGCGGCTCAACAACATGCTCTCGTCGCTGCTCGTCTACGGGCGCCCGCAGCCGTTGCAGCGCACCCTCGGTGATCCGGACGCCGCCTGGGACGAGGTGATCGAAGCCAATCGCGCGCGCATCGCCGAGCAGGGCATCCGGCTCGTGCGGTTCCGCAGCGAACCTCCGGTGCGACTGCGATTCGATGCGGCGCAGTTCGGACAGGTCGCGCTCAACCTGCTGGTGAACGCCCTCGACGCCGCACCGCGCAGTTCCACGATCACGCTCCAGAGCGGCGCCTTCGGCAATGGCGCCTGGCGGTGCCGCCTGCACAATACCGGGCCGGCCATCCCACCGGAGGCGCTGCCACGGGTGTTCGAGATCTTCTACTCGCTCAAGAGTGGCGGCACCGGAATCGGCCTCGCGCTCTGCCAGCGGATCATCGAGGAGCACGAAGGCACGATCACCATCGAGAGCCAGCCGGAGACGGGAACCGCGGTGACGGTCGTGCTTCCCGCCGGTGCCGGCGGGTGACGAGGGGTCGAATCGCGCGCGCCGACGCGGCGGCACGGTTCGTCGTCACGGCGGCCGGAAGTCAGCGGAACCGTCACGACGGGTTTCGCATTCTGGAAGGATCATGCCGAAACGTGTCCTGATCGTCGAAGATGAAATCTCCATCCGGGAGTCGCTGGCCGACCTGTTCGCCAGTGATGACGTCTTCGTCGTCACCGCCGCCACGCTCGACGAGGCGAAGGCGGCACTCTTCGCGCGCTTGCCGATCGACCTCATCATCACCGACCTGCGCCTCGGCGGGAATCGCGATGGCGGGCTGCAGGTGTTGGCGGCGGCCGGTCTCGTGCACGCCGACACGCCGGCGATCGTGCTCACGGCCTATCCCGACGACGACAACCGGCACGCGTCGGAGCGGCTCAGCGCTGCGGTGTTTCTGGAGAAGCCGGTGGACCTGTCCGTGATTGCGCGCATGGCCCGTGCGCACGGCATCGCGTCGGCCCTGTCCCCCTCGGACAGCGCCGCCGGCTGACGTCGCAGCGGCACCTGACGGACTCTTCCGTCGCTATCGTCCGGCGACTCGTTACGACAGCATCACAGCAGAGCCTTGACAGTGATCGCGTGTCCGGCTGTTCTTTCGGGGCGCGCCGTGCTGCATCCGGCACTTCCTGCGCGTTGGTCGCCCGCCACTGCACCCATGGCCGAATCGCCGGTCGCTCTGCTCCGTGCCCATAGCCGGCACGCCCCCTGGAATGCGCGCGGTCTCGCCGCGCACGCCACGGCACTCGTCGACTCCGCCGGATTCCGGCCGACGAACACGTCGGCCCGCGCTGCGCCGAGCGCTCGGGCAATTCGTTTTTATGTCGCGCAGCGCCTGCTCGACAGGCCTGAAGGCGCCGGCACCACTGCCACCTACGGCTACCGGCACCTCCTGCAACTGCTCGCCATCAAGATCCGCCAGCGCGAGGGTCAGACCCTCGAGGTGATCAAGAAGGAGCTGGCCGGTGTCAGTGGCGAGCAGCTCGAGCGGCGGGTGGCTACCGCCCTCGCCCCGGCGCTCTCGCACAGTGCCGACCTCACCGTCCGGAAGGAGGACGCCCAGCCTGTGGCGGAGTGGCGCCGGGTGCAGGTCGCCGACGGTATCGAGCTCCATGTCCGCACCGATGCCGCCGGCGCACGCGACGACGCGCTCGTGGCGATGCGTGATGCCATCCGTGCCGCCCTTGGCCGTTCCGACGCGCGGAGCTGAGGCGTTGCAGCCTGCCGAGCCGGGGCACGGCGCCGTCGTGCCGCTGCAGGCCGACGGACTCGGGCGTGGGTCGACCGGTGGCGATCTCGTCGGCGGAGGCGGCACTGCCGCCAGACGCCGCGCCGCCAGCCGGCTCGTCTATCTCGATCGCGCGCTCGAGACACTGCCCCTCTTCCGCCTCAGCGATTCGAACGAGGAGGGCGCCATTGCCTTTGCCACGCCCAACGGTGGCCGCTGGCGTGTGCTCCCGGCCCCTGGCGACCGACTCCCCGGCACGTTCGACCAGGACGTCTACATCGAGCTGATGTATCGCTACCAGGAGTCGGGGCGACCCGCTGACGGCGTGCTGACGTTCACGCTGCACGCCTTCCTGCGCGCCATGGGCCGCCGAGTGGATGGTCGGACCTACGAGCAGCTGCGCGGCGCCCTCGCCCGGCTCGAGCGCACCACACTCGAGAGCTCCGGCGCATACTGGGACGCCGCCAACGCCAAGCCGCTCGACGGCGCGTTCACGTTGCTGAGTGCCGCCACCGTGGACCGCCGCCGCGCCGCCGATCGCGACCAGCTCTCCCTCTTTCCCAGCGTCACGGCGGCCGAGCCTGGCGTCGCCCGTGTGTCGCTCGCCCCGCAGGTGCGCAGCAATCTCGATGCGGGTCACGTCACGTCGCTGCGCCTCGGCGGCTACGCCTCGCTGCTCTCGCCGGTCGCGCGCCGCATCTACCGCCTCATCGCCGTGCAACTCGCCGCCGGCGCCGACGGACGATGGCGCGTGTCGCTCGAAACGCTCGCCGAGTTGCTTCCTCTCACGCAGCGCTATCCGAGCCACATCCTGCGCGTGGTCAAGCCGGCCAGCGAGATGCTCGTCGCCGCCGGCATCGTGCAGGCCGCCGAGGAACACCAGGACGGCCGATACTGGTTCATGGAGTATCGCTGGGCGTGACGAAAGCCGGGCGGTCCGCGTAGCGCTGCAGCGCGGGCTGTCCGGAACTTGCCTTCCGCCCTCCGGTACAGTAGCCGTTCGGAAGATTCCGACGTCCGTCCCTTTCCTGCTGGAAGGTTTTCATGTCGCGTACGCGTCGCGCCCTCGTCGGCGCCATCCTCGTCGCAGTGCCCCTGGTCGCCGGCGGCTTCGTCTGGCAAAGCCGTGAGTCACGCGATGGAGCCATGCTGTTCGACCAGGTGCTGCGGCGCGTCTCGGAGCGGTTCGTCGACACCGTCGACGCCACGGCGCTGTACGAGAAGGCCGCCCGCGGCCTGATCACGCAGCTCAACGATCCGTACACGACGCTCTACACGCCGAAGGAATTCGCGGCGTTCACGCAGGGCACCAACGGTCGCTACGCCGGAGTCGGCATGCAGATCGAGGACATCAAGGGTGTCATCACGGTGAACCGCGTGTTCCCGAATTCCCCGGCCGCCGGTGCCGGCATCGCCGAGGGTGACCGCATCATCATGGTCGACACGGCCTCCACGCGCGGCTGGATCATCGACTCGGTGTCGTCCAAGCTGAAGGGCGATCCTGGCAGCAAGGTGCGCGTGCGCTTCCAGCGCCCCGGTGTCCCGGAGCCGATCAACGTCGTCTTCACCCGCGCGACGATCCACATCCCCGCCGTGCCGTTCGTGACGATGCTCGATGGCGGCGTGGGCTACATCCCGGTGCAGGGCTTCAACGAGACCGCCTCCGAGGAGACGATCCGCGGCATCCAGCGACTGCAGCGCGAAGGGATGAAGTCACTCATTCTTGACCTGCGCGGCAATCCGGGCGGCATCCTCGAGGAAGCCTTCGTGATGAGCAACCTCTTCCTGCCGAAGGGCAAGGAGATTCTCAGCTATCGCGGCCGCGCCGACATGAACCAGCGTTTCGTCTCGGAGAACGACCCACTCGTGCCTGCGCTGCCGCTGGTGGTGCTGGTCGACGACGGCTCGGCCTCGGCCTCGGAGATCGTGGCCGGTGCGCTGCAGGATCATGACCGCGCCGTGATCGTCGGCACGACCAGCTACGGCAAGGGGCTGGTGCAGTCACTGTTCCGGCTCGACGGCGGCTATGCGCTGAAGATGACGACCGCGAAGTGGTTCACGCCGAGCGGCCGCTCGATCCAGCGCCCGCGCAAGTTCGTCAATGGGCGTTTCGTGGAAGATGAGGCACCGGACTCGATGGAGACGGACAGCGCCCGGAAGGCCCGTCCCGCCTTCCGCAGCGATGCCGGTCGCGTGATCTATGGCGGCGGCGGCATCACCCCCGACATGATGGTGCGTCCCGACACCCTCACGACCGGCGAACAGAAGGCCGCGCGTCAGATCGCACAGAAGGTGCAGGAGGCGTACACGACGCTCGCGCAGTATGCCGAGGAACTGCGGCCGCAGGTCAAGTCGCCGACCTTCACGGTGCAGCCAGCCTGGCGCCAGGAGTACTTCCGCCGGATCGTTGCCGCCAAGGTGCCGGTGGACTCTGCCACCTTCTTCGCGGCACCGGCTTACGTCGATCGCCTCATCGCCAACCGCGTTGCCAAGGCCACCTTCGGCGACTCGACCGTCGCGATCCGTCAGTTTGGTGAGGATCCGCAGATCCAGCGGGCGCTGCAGCTCCTCCGCCGCGGCGGCACACAGCGCGACCTGTTCACGATGATCACCCCGGCCGCGCCGGCTGGCGTGTCGCGTCGTCCGTAGTTCTACCGATCGCTGGCGCTCCATGGCGCCGGGTATTTTGTGGGGTCCGGCACGCGGCCGGGCCCCACTTTTTTCACCTGATCCGCTCGTCATGCACAACGCTCGTCCCGTCGCGCGCCTTGGCGTCGCAGTCGCGGTGCTCGCCCTCGTCAGCGCCTGCTCGCGTGGTGCCTCGCCATCCGCCGCCCCGGCGCCGGCCGTCGGCACGAACATCTCCCGCCCGTCCGATCCCACCGAGCCGCGGCTGCGCAACATCCGGCAGATCACGAATGGCGGTGAGAACGCCGAGGCGTATTTCAGCCGTGACGGGAAGTGGATCACCTTCCAGTCGTCGCGCGACGGACGCACCTGCGACCAGCAGTACGTCATGCAGACTGACGGCACGCAGCTGCGACGCGTCTCCAACGGCAACGGCAAGACCACTTGCGGCTGGTTCCTGCCTGGTGGCGACCGTCTGTTCTTCGGGTCCAGCCACATGCACGACAGCCTCTGCCCGCCCAGGCCCGACCCATCCAAGGGCTATGTCTGGCCACTCGACAAGTTCGACATCTTCACGGTCAATCGTGATGGCAGCGGCATGCGTCGCCTCACGCACTACGACGTGTACACTGCCGAGGGAGTGCTCTCGCCGGACGGAAAGACGATCGTGTTCACGTCACTCAAGGACGGTGACCTCGAGATCTACACGATGAACGTCGATGGCACGAACGTGAAGCGGCTCACCACCACGGCCGGCTACGACGGCGGGCCCTGGTGGTCACCGGACGGCACGAAGATCGTCTACCGCGCCCATCACCCGAAGGACTCGGTGGAGCTGCGCCAGTATCGCGAGCTGCTGGCGCAGGGCATGATCCGGCCGAGCAAGGTCGAGCTGTTCGTGATGAACGCCGACGGCAGCGACAATCGCCAGATCACGACCCTCGGCGGCGCCAACTTCGGTCCGTCGTGGACCCCGGACGGCAAGCGCATCATCTTCTCGTCGAATCACAAGAATCCGCGCAGCGGCAATTTCGATCTGTTCGTGGTGGACATGGACGGGAAGAATCTGGAGCAGGTGACCACCAACCCCGTGTTCGACGGCTTCCCGATGTTCAGCCCCGACGGCACGTCGCTGATCTGGGCCTCGAACCGCTTCGACAACGTCGCGACGGAGACGAACCTGTTCATCGCCGAGTGGGTCCCCTGACCGCCGCCGGCGCACCCGGAAGCGTGCGCGTCAGCTGAGGCAGCCATCCGCTCCGGCCGGAGCTTGCGCCGTGGTGTATGACGCGCCGCGTCCCGAATCCGGGGCGCGGCGCGTTCATCTACACGACGGCTGCCATGACCTGTGCAGCCTCGCTACCATCCATTGCATCACGCCGTTCACTCTCTCCGCCGGAACTGTACCATGACGTGGCTCATCCCGTTGGTGCTCCTTCTACTCGTCGCGCTGGTCGGCACCAGCTCGTTCAAGATCATCGGGCAGGCCGAGGTGATGGTCATCGAACGCCTGGGCCGCTTCAACCGGATCGCCCGCTCAGGCCTGAACGTGCTGATCCCGTTCATCGAGCGCCCGCGCACCATCGACGTGCGCTTCTTCGGGCAGGATGTGTCGGGGGTGAAAAAGGTGACCAGCGGCTCCACTTCACGCATCGACCTCCGCGAGCAGGTGCTGAACTTCCCGAGCCAACCGGTGATCACGAAGGACAACGTCACCATCGACATCGACGCGGTCATGTACTACCGCGTGGCTGATCCGCAGAAGGCGACGTATTCGGTGCAGAATCTCCCGTTTGCCCTGGAGACGCTGACACGAACCGCCCTGCGCAACATCGTCGGTGAGATGGAGCTCGACACGACGCTCACCAGCCGTGACGAGATCAACAAGCGCATGCGTGAGACGATCGAGGAGGCGTCGATCGGCTGGGGCGTGGACGTGACGCGCGTGGAGCTGCAGAGCATCGAGCCGCCGCGTGACATTCAGCAGTCGATGGAGCTGCAGATGCGCGCCGAGCGTGAGCGCCGCGCCTCGGTCACCAACGCCGAAGCCACCAAGCGCGCGCAGATCCTCGAGGCCGAAGGGTCGCGCGAATCGCAGATCCAGAAGGCGCAGGGTGAGAAGGAGGCGTCGATCCTTCGCGCCAACGGCCTGGCCGAGGCGCGCCTCGCGATGGCATCTGCCGAAGCCGAGGCGATCCGTCGCATCGCGGCGTCGCTGCCCGATGGCCAGGTGGCGATGTACCTGTTGGGGCAGAAGTACCTCGAGATGCTCCCGGCGCTCGCGGCGAGCAAGGGCAGCACGGTATTTCTCCCCGCCGAGGCTGCGGGCATGATGGGCGCGCTGGGCGGCATCAGGGAGCTCCTGTCCCGGACGAGTGGCGGGAGCAACGCCGAGCCGCAGCGGGCCACGCCGCAGCCACCGCCAGCACGGCTCGCGCCACCCCCCGGCGGCTTCCTGCCGGACCGCGGCAGCTGACATGGCGATCGTCACGAAGGCGCGTGCGGAGCTGATCGCACGCGCCCAGGCCTGCCCCCGGTGCCACGAATACACCTACAAGCGCATCAAGGTGCGCGAGGCGGAGGCGTCGGACCATGTCACCGGGGCGGCCTGGCTCGCCGACATGGTCTGCGGTGTGTGCGCTGCGCATCTCCAGCTTGCCCTCGAGCCGGACGGGGATGTGCTGTTCTTCTCGTAGCGGCTGTTCGTCGTTGGCGGGGCGTTTCAGAACGGCGGAACGCACAGGCGCAAAGGCGCAAAGGCGCAAAGGCGCAAAGGCGCAAAGGCGCAAAGGCGCGGAGGCGCAAGGCTGTCCGTGCGCGCGCGCAGCGATCGTGACCGCAATCATGCCAGAGACAGGCATATTTTCGGAATGACTCGCACGAGCGCAATTCATGACGCTTTCCGTCGTCGGTGCCGTGCCAGCCAGCTGGGCATGTCGCAGAGAGCATAGCGCCTTCGCGTCTTCGCGCCTTCGCGCCTCCGCGCCTGTGCGTTCTGCTGTGTCGCCGTTCTGCAGATCCGGCGAGCGTGCATTCACGCGCTGCAGCCTACGGGGCCGGCGGATCACATCGCATCGTCTGCGGCGGCCGGCTGTCGCAGGCGATCTTTTCGTTCATGCCGTTCGCCAGCGGTCCACATGCGGTCGAGTGCGCCGTGCGCGCCGCCTCCTTCGCATTGATGGCGCTGGCCGAGCTGCAGCGCCGCTCGCCGTTGAACACCACGCAGACCTCGCAGGTCGCCTGCTGGGCCGACATCGTCTTGTTCCAGAAGACGGCGCCGAGGGCGGCGAGAAGGAGGATCGTGAGGAGCGTGTTGCGGTAGCGGCGCATCAGAGTCTGGACGGGGTCGGGAGCGGCAATGGGTCGCGGGAGCGCCCGGACGATGATACGTGATTTGATTCGTCTCGACAGGGTGCCAGGCCGCACGGCATCTTTGGGGTTCCGCCATGCCGTCCCTCCCGCGCGGGGCCCCGACTCTCGCACCGACTCGTATGCCTCCCCTGCACCTGCCCGGCCTCGCCGCTGGCGCCTCCGTCTCAGCCGAACTCCTCGTGCAGGACCGCGTCGAGCGGACCACCGGTGCTGGCGATCCCTTCTGGGTACTCACGCTGGGCAATGCCAGCGGCATGGTGCAAACCGCACCGGTGTGGAAGGACAACGCCGCGTGGGTCGAGGGCGTGGAGAAGGGACGGGTGGTGCAGGTCATCGGCACGGTGGAGGTCTACGCGAAAACCGGCGCTCGGCAACTCAAGATCACCGGGCCCGTTCGCGTGCTGCCGGTCGGTACCGAGCGCATCGACGAATTCCTGCCGCGCATCGAGTTCGCAACCGAGCGCCTCTGGGACGCCCTCGACAAGCTGCGCGCCAGCATCAGCGCACCACGGATCGCGGAGGCCGTCGATCTGTTCTTTGCCGATGACGTCTTCCGGCAGCGCTTCGAGCGCACCCCCGGTGCCGTGCGTGGCCATCATTCGCGCCTGGGCGGATTGTTGCTGCACGTGATGGAAGTGGCATCGATCGGCCAGCAGATGGCGAAGACGATGCGGAAGGCGAACGTCGATCTCGTGATCGCCGGCGCACTGTTGCACGACATCGGAAAGGTCGAGGCGTATACCGTCGATGCTCGCGGACTGGGCTACGACCCGCGCAACCACCTCATCGGGCACGTCGTGCTCGGCTGTCTCATGTTCACCGAGCGCGTCGCCGCGGCGCGAGCGGCAGGGACGTGCACCCTCTCGGATGCGCAGGTGACCGAACTGCAGCACATGATCCTCTCACACCACGGTTCACTGGAGTTCGGGAGCCCGGTGCAGCCGATGACGATCGAGGCGGAGCTGTTGCACTGGGCAGACCAGACGAGCGCCAGCGCCGACTCGTTCGCCGAAGCGGTGCAGGACACCGAGCTGTTCCAGGGAAGCGACGAGGTGTCGTCGCGGAAGTCGTGGCAGCTCGATCGTCGGATCTGGCGTCGCCCGTTCCGGTGGGACGAGCAGTAGCACAACAAGCGCCAGTATCTTTTGTCTCCGTCAGAATGGCAGAGTGTGGACCCACGCAGAACGACAGTCATCTGTCACTGCGCACAATTGGCCACGAGGCAATGCGGTCTTCTGCCGATACACGCACAGTGGTGCACGACACCGCGCTCAGCTCTGCACAACTCGGCACATGGCTGCGTTCGGTTCGACTCACGGAGCAATGCTATCGCGGCGGCATTGCGACAGCAACCCGCGAGTTGTCGCCGGTCGAACGATCTCGTGTGTGCAAGCCAATCCATGGCGCGAGAATGCCTGAGCGAACAGTCCACGAAACCGGTGACGGTGTGGGCCCCTTTGCAGACCCTTCCGGATGTGGTTACCGTTCCCTCATCGCCCATTGGTACATGGCGTTCGATCTGCCAAAGGGACCACAATTCGGAGGGTACATGCGTAAGCCTCGGCCCGCGTCGTACAACCCTGCACAAGCGCTGAACCTGATTGCCAGCGATCGTACAGGAATTCCACTGGTCTGCCCGTCTTGCGCCTCGGCGCAGTTCGAGCGTGAACCGTCCCTCATGCCGCCCCCACCGCGCAGTCATGTGACGCTGCGCTGTGAAACATGCGGCAGGATTGCGCGGTATATCGCTGGTGCTGCCTGACGCGGCCGACTGGCGCTGACGACTGAATGAAAGTTGGGCCCGCCGCGGCGTCCGGAGCATCTCCGGACGCCGCGGTCCATTTCATGCACTGCAGCGCACCACTATCTCGCGCAATGATACCTCACCGCTGGTGTGTCATTGCGCTGCTCGAGGGACGGGTCGTCGCTCGCGCTTCAAGCAAGACCGGCGGGACGACGCGAGGAGCCTCATCATGGCACGGATTCAGGGAACGGTGAAGTGGTTCAACGATGCAAAGGGGTTCGGGTTCATTGCGCATGAGGGTGGCCCCGACGTGTTCGTGCATTTCAGTGCAATCCAATCCCAGGGCTTCAAGAGCCTGGCTGAAGGCGACAAGGTCGAGTTCGAGATCGTGCAGGGACAAAAGGGCCCGCAAGCCGACGCCGTCACAAAGGCCTGACGCCAGCGCGGCACGCGTTCCACACGGCGCGAACACCGAACGGCACGAATAGCGAACGGTACGGCCATAGATCGGCACAGCTGCACAACGACACGAGGGGGCGGTGATCGCGAGATCACCGCCCCCTCGTCCGTCGTACCGGCGGCGCAGCAGCGCTCGCCGGCTCTCGGGTCACCGCGCCAGCTCGAACCGGACGCCTCGCACAGCCCCACGACGGCGCCGCGGCGCGAACTTGTACAGCTGCGCCGGACGACCGCGGCCCTCGGCACGCCACGACTTCGTCGGCTCCACCAGGTGTGCGGCATGCAGCGACCGGCGGAAGCTCGCCTTGTGCAGCGGACGTTCCAGCAACAATTCATACACCTGCTGCAGTTCGCGCAGCGTGAAGGTGGTCGGCAGCGCATGGAATGCGATCGGCTCATGCTCCACCGCGTGCTTGAGCATTCCCAGCGTCGCCTTCAGGAGCGCCTTCTGCCGCGACGGCAACACGGCCGACTCGGCCCGCACCCATCCCTCGTCATCGTGCACCGTCCCGTCAGGGTACACGGCCACGAAGGCAATCGAGATCGGCGTATCGGCAGGGTGTGTTCCCTCCGAAAAAGCGGCCACCTGCGTCATCCACCGGCTCGCGGCACCAACGGTCTTCGTCGCGAGCGACTTGGCCAGCGCCGGCAGGGTTTCGGTGGGCGCCTTCGCCACCCCGAGGAAGGGCAACGTGCGCCCCGCGGTCTTTGCCCGCGCCGCAGCTGCCGTGGTGCAGACATACCACTCACCGTCTCGCGGCGAGAGCAGCACCAGGTCCAAAGAGAAGAGATTGCGCATTCCCACGTCGTCCCTACGCGCCCGGAATCGGTTTCGCCCCGGATGGGCGACCGATCGGCAGCCAGCGCGATTTGGCTGCCGGTCCCTTGTGTTGTGCGACGGTCAGCGGCGCACGCCGCTGACCGACATCGAAATCGGGATATAGCGATTGAAACCCTGCTGTCCCAACACGGCGCGTGCCGCCGCCAACTGTGACGCGCGGCTGCCGTTCCAAGCGATCACGTACGTCCCCACCCCCGGCAGCTGCGCGCCGAGATACGGATTGCCGAACCCAATCATAATCAGCGGTCGACCCCGCTGCTGCATTGCGCTCACAAGAGCACCAAGCCCGTCCGGAACCCCAGCCGACGCCTGATCCCACTGCTGCGCCATGTACGACCCCATCACGACCACATCGGCCGAATCCACCAGCGAGAGCACACGCATCGGGTCGATAAACGGATCATCCGGATGCAGGACGACGGTCCGCACCGTTCGTCCCGCACCGCGACTCAATTCCCTCGCGAAGGTCGTGCCAGCGCCGAGATTGGTGCTCCGCGCTACCACGACATGCAGAATGCGTTCCGGCGCCACACCACCCCGGCCGCGGATTGGAAGCAGTCCAGCGCTATCACGCACCAGCGTCACCGAACGTTGAGCAATCTGCTCGGACAGCCGTCGCGTGGCGGTGTCGCCCACCACCTCGCGCAGACGTGCCAGGTCCACCTGCGCATTTCGCGGCAGCCCGAGCGATGCCTTCGCCAGCAGGATCCGACGAACCGCCTCATCGATCCGGACCTGCGGAATCTGATTCGCGTTCACGGCCGCGACCAGCGCATCGATGGTCTCGGTCACATTTTCCGGCTGGATCAGCACATCTGCGCCGGCCAGCACCGCCATCTTCGAGGCCGTGGCCGCGCCGAACTGGTCGAGCACGCCGCGCATGTCCATCGCGTCGGAGATGATCAGCCCGCCGAACCGCATCTCACGCCGCAGCAATCCCGTCAGCACCGGCGCGGACAACGTGCCCGGCACCCCGCTGGGATCGAGGGCCGGCATGCTGCCATGAAACGTCATGAACGCCCCCACGCCGGCGGCGACCGCGGCGCGGAATGGCGGCAGTTCCACCGAATCGAGCCGCGCCCGTGACGCCGTCACCACTGGCAGTGCGAGATGCGAATTCACGTCGGTGTCGCCATGCCCCGGGAAATGCTTCGCCGTCGCGATCATCCCGTGGTCCTGCACGCCACGAATGAACGACGCACCGAGCCGGCCGACCCACACGGGGTCCTCGCCGAAGCTCCGCACGTTGATGACGGGGTTGCCCGGATTGTTGTTCACGTCGAGCACGGGACCGTACACGATGTGGATGCCGAGTGCGCGCCCCTCCACCGCGGTCGCCTTGCCGTAGGCGTAGGCGAGTGCCGTGTCGCGCGTCGCACCCAGTGCCATCAGCGGTGGAAAGAGTGTCGCACCGCCGAGGTCGATCGCATTCGGCAGAAAGAACCCGCCACTGGCGCGAAACCCTGCGCCCGCCTCGAGATCGGCCCCCACGATCAGCGGCAGCCGCGCCATCCGCTGCATCGCATTCAGTTTCGCGCCCATCTCGATCGGGCTGCCGATCGACATGGTGAACCCGCCGACCTGGTCGGCGCGGATCCACCGCTCGAGGCGCGTCCACGCCGTGTCGCTGGTGGAGACGTAGTCGGCAAAGACGCTGGGCCAGACCATCTGGCCCACCTTCTGGCGGAGCGACAGCGACGCAAGGGTCCTGCTGGCCCAGGCACTGTCACGGGCCGTGGCCCGCTGCGCCCCCAGCATGCCGGGAGCAGTGAGCACGAGGACCGCGATGGTGCGAAGGAATGGGCGCATCAGTGCGTGATCGTCCCCTGCTTGGAGGTGTCGATGTCAGCGGCGGCGTCACCGGTCCGGAACAGGAACGAATTCATGTTCTTCACCAGAAACTGCCGCGACTGGGGGTCCATCACGTTCAGTCCGTAATGGTTGATCAGCATCGTCTGCTGCTTCAGCCAGTCGCCCCAGCACACCTGGCAGAGCTCGGCCGCGACACGCTGGCCGACGGCACCGGGGAAAGGAGGCTTCTCGAAGCCGGCGCGCATGGTGCCGCAGCGGCTGCAGGTCAGGTCAGGCACGGCTGGGATCGGGTCGGGGAAAGCCGGCGACTGCCGGCGCGCAGGCCAGGCTGCACGCCGGCAGCACTGAACACACGGGGGAAAGATGATGCGGGCGAGCACCGGATGGCACTCGCCCGCACCGTGATGTCTGCCGATCAGGGGACCTGGCCAGCCCACGATCGCGCCGCCGCCGGCGCCGTGCAGCCAGCGATCAGTCGTCGATACAGTCGCCGATCAGTCGCCGATCAGTCGCCGCTGACGACTGCGGTCGCCGCCCTGCCATGGGCGTACTTCACCTCCGCCAGGCGCATCCACGACAGGAGCGTGATGTACATCCAGCCGATGTCGAACTCGAACCACCGGTGCGAGAACTTGGCCGAGTGCGGGTCGGCGTGGTGATTGTTGTGCAGTTCCTCACCGGCAATGATGATGCCGATCGGGCTGATGTTGCGGCTCTCGTCCTTCACGTCATGGTTGCGGTACCCCACCGCATGGCCCACGCCATTGATGATGCCGGCTGCCCAGAAGGGGATCCAGATCATCTGCAGGCCCCACACGATCGCGCCCACGAAGAAGCCGAACAGGTACAGGTCCACCGCCAGCATCACCAGAATGCCGAGTGAGCTGTGACGCGTGAGCAGGTGGCGCTCGATCCAGTCCGACGGCGTTCCCTTGCCGTACTTCTCGAGGATGCCCGGCTGCCGCACCGTGTTGCGGTAGTAGAAGGCACCCTTGATCACGATGTTGCGCAACCCCTCGACCACTGGTGAGTGCGGATCGCCCTCACGATCGGCGAACGCATGGTGCTTGCGATGGCATGCCACCCATTCCTTGGTCACCGTGGCAGTGCTCATCCACAGCCAGAGGCGCATCGGCAGCGACACCAGCCCGTGAAACCGCACACCGCGATGCGTCTGCTCGCGGTGCAGAAACAACGTCACGCAGATGTTCGTGAGGTGACCGGCAAGCAGCACGAACACCACAGGCATCCACCATTCACGTGCCAGACTCGCAAAACCGGGCATTCCAGCAGCACTCCTCGACCTGCGAGAAAAAAGGAACCATGTCGTCAGTCGTCACGGTCGTCATCGGAACGGGGCACGACGGCCCCCCGCATTGCATGATGTCCGTCCGGGCGCGCCGCGCAGCCCCGCGTGCCATCCGCGCGAC
>Ga0105045_10002495_pt1 | contig 15567 bp, 6 predicted proteins | sample MAT02_FD_78089 | JGI IMG/M metagenome (GOLD analysis project Ga0105045, IMG submission 78089) | Freshwater microbial communities from Lake Fryxell liftoff mats and glacier meltwater in Antarctica - MAT-02 (megahit assembly) | ecosystem: Environmental > Aquatic > Freshwater > Ice > Liftoff...
AGCAATTCTTTGTGGCTCATGATATCCAACTCACCTGGGGAGAACTCGTATTCGTCATCCGAATTGAAGGCCTCGGTTTTTTCCTACGCAATCTCAGAGGGGCTGCAAGGTAAATCGGACTTGAACCAAGACAATGTTATTCATTTGGATGAGCTCTATCGATTCATTTTTAGTTTCACAGATGCAACCATTCAACAAGCATCAGCGGGCATGTCCAATCAAACTCCCATTTTGCTTCGAACGAGCCCAAACCTTTCGGCTTCAACAAGCGCAAAAGTCATTGCAAGTGTGCCCAGCCTAAAAATTGGGTCTTGGTGGAGTTCAATAACGGCGATGCTGCCGAGCTGGTCCTCGAAAACGGAGGATTCCGAAAAGGATTTGCAATTGGCTGCTGATAAGAAAGAAGCCGAAAAGCGAGATGTGGAGAAAAACTGGCTTTCGGCCTTTGTTGAAAGGAAAGCCGAGCGAGTCAAAGATTTCACCGTCGACGAGTTGAATGACAATATAAACTATTTACCTTCCTTTCTCTCAACGCGAGTGAAGCGAACCCTTGGTACCATTGATGAACTCGAAGAGCCCAAGGCACCGAGCACGGAAACCAATCCAACAGTTGCAGCGAGCGAGGACAAACAAGAAACTGGCAAGCCCAACGCAGGCGTTGCCGATGCTGCCGACGATATGGTTCAAGCAAACCCAGTCACGATGAATGATCGAGGATTGCCGGACCTGTCTAGGCTGGGATCGCCGTCGCAAACCAACCTCGAACTGCTGCTGTATGTCTGGCAGTTTTGCTCGTATTTTGATCGACCGAAAGACGCGCTCACAAGACCTGTCGATCTTGCTCCTCTTGAGTGGCGGGCCTACATTGACTCAGTAAGAGGTATTGAAGAGCGACAGCGCAAAGACGCCTTCGTAGATTCAGAAGACTTGCGAGCCAACTTATTGTCGGAAATCATAGGCAACTTGCAATTTGCTACGACCGGTCAAGCCAAAGTGGGAACGCTTATCAAACAAATCCCTCCTCAAATGCTTTCGTTGGATGTTCCTTCTGTTTCGGTTTCATGCATTGCATTCGTCGAAAGCTTTTCGGAGTATGGCGGCCCGCCTATTTCTGCGGCTTTTAAGAAGCAGATGCAGGCGATGGATAAAGCGATTCGTTCGAGCGATCGTGAACTTTTTGACAAATGGCTTAGCCAATTGCCCGAGGATGAAGCAAACCAATTTTGGGAGTTCTTTGTATCTAAGTTAATGTCAGCAAGGCAAGATATTCCGTGGGGGATAACTCGGAGGACGCTGACTCTATGGCGGCGCTTTGAAATAATAAGCTGCAATCCATTAAATTCCAATCTCCAAATTCAGAACGAGTTAAGATCCACCAATCGTTTGATGCTGCAGTCGACCAGAATGGCTTGCGACCAAATCGAATCGGACTGGGAACAGCGATGCTTGATCCAGTTGGATGTCGCCGAGAGAAGCTTGGAAACAGTTGCAAGCCAAGTTTTGCAAGTCCAAACGGCTCTGCAACTGCGAAACCAATTGCTGAATGAGCTTCCATCGCTGCTGGTCTGGCGAAAGACGTTGGTTGAGCGACTCGGTAGTAAGCAAATCGATAGTGATATGGCCGGCGTCATGCGATTGCTTGTCACGTTATCCAGTTTGCTGCTGGATCGAGAACACTGCGATTTGAATGAACTCAAAAGTTGTCATCTACAGCTCAACGGCGCACTTGAACGCATTGAGAATTTGTGGAATCAACACGCCAAAGAGCTTATTGAAGGGAACCAACCGAACCGAATCTCGGTAGGTTGGTTGACGGATACATTGCTGTCGACTTCACTCGTCAAAGGTCCCAGCCGAAACCGCTTAATCGCTTTGTCGAGTCCAGCCACTCCCGGCAATTCGAATGAGTTGGAAATTGCTGCCGTACTTCCCAAGTCTCCGCTGAGTCGGACCAAGTCGATTGCAGACAATTTTCAAATACGGCTAGCCAGGAGCGTGGCTGAAATTGCTCAGATTGGGTTAGGGCTATCCACGATTGAATCAGAGTCTTCCGACAAGAACCAAACGGGTCTGGCGATTGATTTGACTCAACAAATTGAAAAGGTTTACCGGGACCTTCCGAATCGTATTCGCGGACTGTGGAACGAAGATGCGAGTCTTTCGAAGGAAGACGATGTCCCGATTCAATTGGCTAGGCTGCGAGTCATCGACCATTGTATGCGGTCTGTGCGAACCGAGAATATAGGTGATGTAGACTGCAAGACTTGGGTAAGCAAATTGTGGCGCATGGAATTTTTGATGTGTGTCAGGAATAAGCAGTTCTGTACACAACACATGCTCGAAGATGCGATTCCGGAAGAAATACCGTTCATTGTTAGTGCCATAGAAAGACTTTCGCTTACGGAATCTGCACTGTCCGGAGGGTTTAGCACCTTTGATCTGCGAGCCAATCGATTGCAATCGAAAGGAACGAACACTATTTCGCTTTTAGTCGATGCGAATGGGAGTGGCGAAGTTGTGTTTAAAAATGTCGGCAAGCCGATCAATAATGCTTGGCTACTCTTGGATTACAATCATGACTTCCTAGAGGTTGAGAATACGACGAATACCAAAGTTTACTCAGTTGCAACGATGCCGCAGCAAGTTAGCGAGAGCGTTCGGCAAGCAGAACAACAATGGTTGCAATCGATTGCAACGCCCAACGCTAACGACGCAGCTCGGTCAGAGGCAGAGGAAGTAGCCTTGCGAGCGCAGCTTAACTCGATTCGCGACAATCTGTTGTATCCAATTCATCCAACTCCGACCTTGATGAATCCTTCCCTCGGATTGGCTTCCGGGCAAGAGTTTCGATTGCCGTTTCGTGTCAGAAGAATTGGCCGAGGGCCGGAAATGTCTAAAATTATTTGGAAGATGGTCGGAGACGGCGAATACTTGCGGCATGAGACTTGGGTGCAATTGCCCGCCCCCAAACGGATACGTTTGAAAGCGAGTGAACTCACCGCAGGAAAATCCGATGGCGCGTCTGATGGGATCACCGAATCCGAGGAAGGACTGATGCTCTACCCGATGTCGGATCGGAGCACCGACTTTCGATTTGGAGTGAGCAACGAAACGGCACAAGCTCGATTGTTATCGATCGATTTTTTCAGTTGTATAGAAAGCCGAGACGTCTTTTTGCCGGATGGTTTTTTGAACGAAGAGGCCTCAAGTTCGATCGCCAATCGATTGGGTGAACTGGAACGGATTGCATCGATCCCAGAGTTTGCATTGAATAGTAGCCCAACGATTCAGTGGCTTACCATCGAGAGCGTAAACGGTATTTCAACGCCGACCGTTTTAGAGGAAAGCAACAAGGACGACGCGAAATCACCCAAAACCGTTGCGTATCGGAACGGGTTGGTCTTCGTGATGACGGACAAAAAGACGAACGAAAAGTATTGGCGCAGGATTGATTGTCGGGTTCGTCATCCTCGAGGCTATGTCGAACCCCGCGTTAGTTTTGATGCGATTACTGAGCGAATTAAAGTTCGATTCAAGTCGACGTTGAGTGACACCTCTCTTCGCACTGAAATTCCAATCAAGGCTCGGATTCTTGAGGGGTTGCCTCGAGGGACCGAGATGAAGTTGGAGGGGACTATCATTGGCGAAAGCGAGTTGATTTTGTATTGTTCTGTGCCCCCGACTGCACCGAGGGAATTGACTCTTGAAATCGACGTCGATCGTTATCCTAGAGCATTTGTCTACCACGTTCCGTGTTGGCAAACCAAGACGGATATCCCACTCGCTTTAGATTCGCAAAGCATTTCCATTCTCGAACCGAGCGTTGGAAAATGCATTGGTCCTGAAGCAAAGTTGCTATCAGCAACCTTGAAGATTGATATGACGTCCGGTGCCTTCGGCAGCAGAGGTGACATCGTGGAGATAGGTTGGGATTTGGATCGCGACCGAGAATTTGCAAATGAAACGACAATTCGATTTGCATCAGATCGGTTGGCCAATATCGAGTTGTCGGCAACGCCAACCGGTGGGCTTGCAATGAAAACTCGCGTGATGGATGTAAAGGTCGAATTGCCTCCGCCAGCCGTAAAGAACAATCGAGTCAATTTGTTGGCAAGGATCATTTCCGGCAACGAAACGGTTTGGAGCCAACCCGTAGAGGTTATCTCCGATTCGGATCCGCCCGTAATTACAGGGGTAGAGTTGCTGCCTGGCACGCAGTTGGTACAAGGCACGGAGTTGTTGGTTCTTGTAGGTGTGGACGATGCGAATCTAAGCGGCGTGGTTCAAGTTGACGCCATGTTGGATGTGGACGGGCTTGGAGCCATTGATGCAACTGGAGCCAAGCCGATGACCTGTGCGCGGGAAGCGGATGGGTCATGGAAAGTGTCATTGCCAACGGAGGATGCATCACCTGGACGGAAGACTTTGTTCGTTCGAGCCAAAGACAAAGTGGGTAATCAAAGTCTGGTTGCGAAGGCTTTTGTTGAGATCGTTGACAAAAAGGCTTGGGAGGAAAAACAGAAGCAAGTAGTCCAAGAGCTATCTGGCTCTGTCACTTTCTCTGAGGCACCCATTTCAAATGCTAAGGTCTGGTTGGAGGACGAGAAGGGGGTGGTTTTGCATCGGACCAACGCGGATGAACGAGGCATGTTTCGGCTGCAAAATGTGCAAGTCGGGAAATACAAATTGGTTGCGATTGGCGTTGTCAAGAATCGGCCTCGAAAGGCCGAGCGGCCCATTGAGCTTGCACCTGCTCCTGCTACACCATTGCGAGTTCGGCTCATTGCGAAGTAATCGCTAGCAATCAAATGGGCCGATTCGAATCGAGCCCAAGTGAATTCAGCCGAGGTTAGACAATAGGAAAACCGTGTTGAGCAATCCCAGCTCAAGAATTCTGTCGTTCCAGACGATACCGTTGGGAGAACCTATACAATTGAATCAACCGCAACGGTGATATTGGGCAAGATGATTGCTGCGAGACAAGGCAGGCAGAATGGCAAGGGGCATTTTCTTAAAATACGTAATCCTTGGATGCTTGTTTGCTGTTTTTGCAGGGTGCGCTTCAGCCCCCAAGGCGCCCAAGACTGCTGCGCCGCCGACTAGTGCCGCAGTTGGCAATAATACGACCATTGTTGCTATTGCGCCCGCATCCTCGGCCAGCACCTGTACGCTGCCTCAGTTCCTTGGGCTGCCTGCCATTGGACAGGCACTTGGTGGTGGCTTGCAACGGATTGGAAGTAGGCTGCTCAATGGCTTAGATTTGACGGGGCGATTTCCAGGTTTGCAACCCACTCCGCCGGTTCTTCCCCTAACGGATCCTGCAAACATGGAGGAGGGGGCTCCACCAGCCGTTCAAGCCGCGGCGGAAATCAAGCAAGAAGAAGACGCTGCACCGCAAAAAATCATGGCCCTTCGATATCTTGCAACGCTCGGCTGCGGAGGTTGCTACGAAAAAGTCGAAGATGCACTCCTAGAAGGGATGGGAGACTGCACGGAAGCGGTTCGCTTTGAGGCGGTCAAAGCACTTCAATGTCGGCCCGAATGCGGCTGCAAATTTTGCAACGCTCCGTCCTGTTGTAGCTTAAAGATACAAAAAAAGTTGATGGAGTTGACGACTTGTGAAAAAGAGCCGTCCGCTCGCATCCGTCGCATGGCGCGTATTGCGTTGCAGTGCTGCTCTGGAAAACCAATCGAAGAAGAAGATATCCCACGGGAAGGGCCTCCTGCTACAACTGGTGGAGTGGTTCAGTCTAGTTCTACCGAATTATTTCGCGATATCGAGTTGGTAAGCTTCCAAGAGTCGAAATCGGCTCCGAAGGCCGGTGACATGACGTTGGCTGAGGTAAACGGTGAGACCATCATGGAAAGCCAAGTTTTACCGCTTGTCGAAGCACGACTTCGAGATGGAGGACAGCGAGAAACAAGCCTATACAACTCCGTCATAAGACGTAAAGAATTGATGATTCAAACCTATCGCATGATCGATTGGAAACTGATTAGCCAGCAAGCCAAGAAAGGTGTGCAACTGGCCAATGGCGAGAATGAAACACAATATCTTAACTCGAGCGAGATTCGATCTTGGTTCGAACACAACGTTAACATCGAGCAAAGTATAAGTCCATCGGAGATGTTGGCTTACTACGAAGTTCATCGCGATCAATTTCGAGCAGGAGCGAAAGCGAGATGGGAACAGATCCACATCGATATTGATCAGTGTGACTCGAGAGCCGACGCGATCGCCGTAGCGACTTACCTGATGAGTATGGCAAACAGAATCAAGGTGGAAAGCCCAGCGGCCTTTCATCGCGATTTGGTAAACACCAAGACGCAAGGGTGGTCAGATTGTTCGACGAGCGAGCCAGCGCTGTTGCGATCTAGTTTGCGGACACTGAAAATTGGTCAGATCAGCCAGCCGATCGAAGACGGAGACCGCGTTTATTTAGTTCGCGTGCTAGAACGCCAAAATGAAACGGTAAAGCCGCTTTCTGAAGTTGCAGATCAAGTTAAAAAGGAGATTTTGGCCGAACGAAAACGTTCAGCCGAAATGCGACTTCTGGCACAACTCCGAGCTCAGAGCGAAATTTGGACGGTTTTTGATAGCGATTGCCAATTAAATACCGAAAATTTTGAAAAACCAAGTGTTTCAACCAAGACCGATGATCCCGTCCCGGCTCCTTCTTCGTTAGAGTTCCTGGAAGCACTGAGCAAGATTCCAATGTCATCGGAGGTGAAGTAAACTGGTTGAGGTGCTTAGTCAGCTCCGCATTTTTGCAGGCTGAAGAACTCATTCTCAGACAGCTCTCTTCAGCGAAACAACATGACCCATTCGAGCGACTCACAACGCAACTGGAAAGGAACGTCGCAACAGACTATCGCGACTGTCCAGCATCGTTGGCAAACGGAACAAGGCAAAGACAGTCGTGATGTGTTCAAGTCACCACAGCGCAGACTGAATCGAATTCTGCTCTTTTTGCTGACTGGAGCAACCGGACTGTTGGTTGTATTTGTGTATCTCCTTTTGCATTCGCCAACCAAGACACCGGTAATTGCAGTCGCTGCGACGAACTACACTTGGCCTCTTCCTCCAAACGCCTGGGCGAAGGAAGATCTGATCGCGTTGGGATCATTGAACGGCAGGACGATTCAATTGATCGATTCGACAAGTGCATGGCAAACTCGCTCTTCTTCCCTTGATGATCTTCGAACTCAACTGAAACTTGTCGCTGATCTATCGAAACGGACCGGTGCACTTGTTCTTTATTTAAACATGCATGGAGCCGTGAACGAAGATGGGGTAGCCTGTTTGATTCCACCGGGTGCCAATGCATTGACGACCACTCAGTGGCTCACGATCGACGAAATTGTCAATGTGCTGCGTACCAACACTGGCAACTCAGTAAAGGTTCTCGTCGCTCTCGATTGTGTTCACCAAAAAGTAAACTGGAACATCGGTCAGATCAACAATACGTTCGTGGAGCGACTTGAGGCTTGGATAGCAACCAATGCCGATGATCGAATCACTTTCATTGTATCGAGCGCGCCGGACCAACAGACATGGGGTGGAGCCGAGCTGCACGGCACCGTGTTTGGCAGGGAGTTTTGTCTTGGATTGGCGGGCCAAGCGGACCAAAAGTCCAGAAACGGAAAGATTGGGTTCGGGAACGAAAACGGCTCAGTCGACTTGCAAGAGCTGGTGTCGTATCTCGGGAGCAATGTACAACGATGGTCGGATCAGGCTCGCGGTGTATCACAAATGCCAAAAGTTATGCCGGTCAGGTCTCAAGATTTTCCGATCGCTTGGGCTTTGAAGTCGTGGGAGCTAAGTCGTCGAGTCTCGCAATCGAACCACAAAGACTTGTTGAAGCCGAATGTGCCAATCGAAAGTATGTCTGAGATTTGGAGACTGTTGGCAGAACTTCGCGAACTTGAACTTTTTCGAATGGATCCCAAGGGTTGGGCGGAGCTGGAAAACAAAGCAACTTGGTTGGAGCAACTTTCCAACGCGGGAACAGCTTATGCTGAGCTAGCAAGTAAACGCGTTCAGCCTGAGCTGACGAAACGTCTCAAGAATAGTTTGGATCGTGCACGATCTGCTTACGCGGGTAACGATTTTTTCGCGAAATCGAGGGTTTTGCAAAGCAATTATGGCGGCGAAAGAAGTACGTTGCCACTGCCATCCTTGGCGCTGATGCAGTTTACGGGCGCCGTCACGGATTCTGTAGCTATCGAAGCCAGGCAACGATTGGCGAGAGCGAGCACCTCCGATCTCGATGTCTCACTAACTTCCATTGGGGCAATGGTAAGTAGCGCACCGAAGCTGATCTTTTGGAATGAGCTCAACTACCTTGGGATTGTTCGCAAATTTGAGTGCCAAGACCTTTGGAAAGATAAATCGATCGTTAACAATTTGATGGAACTGCGCGATCGATGTGAAAGAGATGCCGTTTTTGGCGATGTGCGTGGCCATCGATGGCGACGAAATCAGTTAGCCGGCGCCGACCGACAGCGCCGAATCGCCGAGGACAGACTAATCCTCGGCCCGGAATCTGAAACCGGTGACAAGGGTTCGAGCGTGTGGTTGGATTTCGGTTCGGAGTTGGATGCATTGGAAAGTAAATCGGATGGTTTCGCGGCCAGGATCGATCACGCCTTGGGACTGCGAGACCGAGGACTTGCTGAGATAAGCCATTTCGCTAAGTGGATTTGCTCTCCCAATACCCAGTTCGAAAATCTAGGCGATTGGAAGCAGATTTCTGGTTCAATGACGGACGCGGAAGGGTTGATCGTACTTTCGGATGTGTCGAACGTCGATACGTTCTTGCGTGAGAAGCTCGCGATTCAGCAGTTGGCTCGTTTGGTGGAAGGGCTGCATGATCTCGGAGACATTATTGGTAGTGTAGAAGGCAAAGATAATTTCACGAGGCTTGATGAACTTGTTGCAAACGTGGCGAGAGATTTGGAATCGATCAGGAATTTGGTGAACGACCATGTTCGACTGGCTCTTCGCGAGGAAACAACCTCAGATAGCAAAATTCGAGAGATACAGGCCCTCCTTGAATTGCCTTTCCTCGACACAAAAGATCGAATCGATCTGCAAAACAAAATGGAGGAATTAGCTCGTCTTTCTTTGAAAAGCGAATCGGATGCCAGCAACAATCCTTTGGGCCTGTCAGTAATCCAGAAATGGCGAAATGGACCCGGGTCCATTCCAGGACCTGATGTAGCGACCGCTAGCGCACAAAACAAACGCATGCGATACGTTGACCGGATTCGCAGTTGGGAAAGTCATCCGCTTGGCGTTTTGCTCAAAATCAAGAATGCGTTGTCCATTGAGTCCGCCGCACGATCGCTACCAGAAGCGAGTCAAAAAGAATCGACACGAGAGTTGAACGCAATCGACCTAGTGAATGAGCAGCTGCGTCGCCACTACCAATCGATGTTGACCTTCAGCGCCCAGGAAGTTTTCGAGTGGGTTAGCAATATGGGGATACAAGAGTCTCTGAACGCTGATTCGGACACATGGACTAAGTATTGGATCGCGGAGCATTTCGAACGAACGCTTGCACCGATTTGTCCCATCAAATCGGAGTGGTATGCTACGGCGGATGTGAGGAGCATTGCATTTAAAGACTTGCTGGTTTGGTATGCGAATCGAACCCTTGATGACTTTTACGCAAATGCAATGGTTTCAACTCGAGATGCCTATTCCTCACAAACCTACTTTGAAGTTGCGGTAAATGAGTTACTCGATTACGCGAACGCCATTCCGGTTTCATCTGGCAAGCTGGATACGGCAATCAAAGAGATACAGAAGCGAGTCAAGGTGATGGGTCCTATCGCCCGGAACGGACTGAGAACAACAGCCAAGCTTGGCCCACCTGGATTGAAATCGGACAGCAGGGTTTTTGAGATATCGCTCCAACCAACCATATCTAGTCAAAAATGGGATAGCGATTGGAGGCTCCCGTTGCCGCCGGGGATGGCAACAGCATTTTTTCGAACGGAGCGAGGGATTATTGCCAACGCGCGAGCTCAAATACCCATGCCCCCGATTGACACTCAATCGAGTTATCCGCTCACGTGGACGGGGTTTGACCCTGGTTCCTACTACGAAACGGTCGTCGCTTTTCGCGGCCATGAATTCAAAACTCCGGTTCATGCGAGCCATGGTATGTTCGTAGATTTTGAGCCATACCGCTACGATCGTGGTCAAGTCATTCTTTTCGGGGATCAACAACGTCAGCCTTCGATCGTTTTCGTGCTTGACTGTTCTTGGAGCATGGGAGAAGAGATTCCTGTCGAAGCGGTTGGACTTCGTACTCAATCGCGACTTGAACTCGCCAAAGAGAGTATTTTGAGGATGCTCGCACAGATTGCGTCGCGACCTGACGCACGTGTCGGGGTTCGGCTATTTGGGCATCGAATGGGTTGGTCTCGTCCGATGGATGAAAAAACGGGAATTGCTACGGGCAAATCTCAAATCCTAGTTCAACCGGATTATCCTTTTTCAATTCCCGACGATCTTGTACCAAGCAAAGATGTTGAAGCTATTTTGCCGCTTGGTCGTTTCACTCAAGAGATGGTAGGACCACTTTCAAATACACTTTCCAAGGTAGTCCCTTGGGGGCAATCCCCACTTTACCTTTCCATTATCGATTCGTTCAATGACTTTGCTGCGGATAATGACTCGACGGCCAAGAGTATCGTCGTTATCACCGATGGAGATAATTTCCAATTCAACGCATCCAATAGGCCAGGTGGAGAGCCCGGTTCCTATACGACTTTGGATACGGTCTATCGAGCTTGGAATAGCGCCGAGATACCTGTGTTTATCCTGGGTGTCGGGATTTCGGATAAGGAGAACCCAAACTCTCGCAAGACCTTGCAAGAATTGGCCGAGCAAACGAAAGGAAGGTACTACGAAACCGAAAACGGAAGTGAGCTGGTGAGCGCACTTTCAGAACAGCTTTCATTAGGGACATACGAAGTTACGCGAACCTCGCAAAATCTCCGTGGCAAAAAGGACTCGGAAAAGAGCGAATCGAAACTGAATAGTCCGATCGAACTGAAAGGCCCTTCGTCTGGTCAAGAAACGTATACACTCGCGTTTCAATCCATTGAAAAGCAATTTAAGCTCCAAGGTGGCGAGTCGTTGGAAATGTTTGTCACCGATGATGGGCAAGGAATTATTAGCAAGCCGTTCGATCGTTTTTCTCCCCGGTCTGGCACACTGGTTCGTGGTGGCGAACCAGGACGCATGATCGCAAGAGTTCATCGCCCGTCGAAGCAAGCAAATAATGTTGTTTTTCCTTTGTCCATTCAGGATCCAGACAGCCACTTCACGGCGCGTCCCGCTGGGCTTTGGGTCGAGATTTTGCCTATTTCGGAACGTGTCGATACGTTGCAAAAACCGTATGTATTTTTCGATACCAATTACGACCCGGGTACTACTGTCCCGCTCATATCTTGGACGGCAACCAATTGGCCGGTATCTGCCACCAAAGCGGATGTTCGCGTTTGGGCCAAATACACCACCACCACTCCACTGGAAACAATCAAGCTTGCTGATATTCAGAAGGATCCGCAACAATTCGCGAGCGGAGAAGTGATTCAAGGCGTGGATGGAGTCAAGTTAGCAATTTCCATGGCGGATCGTTCCGAAGTCGATGGATTTGTGCTTCAAGTCTCAGAGATTCATAGCGAAAGATCGTTAGGCGTTGGTTCGATAGGAGTCTACTTGGAGTCGGATGATGGCCTGCCGTCTCGCGTAACCCATCGTTTCGAGCATGAGAACGGACTAGCGATCCATACATTTGAATTCAAATCTAATGTAGACAGGTCGAAGCCCCAGTTTCCAAGTGGACGCCTAATCATTCGAACGCGTTCTTCCATTCAGGATGCAGCTTGGCAGCTTCAAGGAGGTCAACCGATCCGGGTCGACGTTCGAAAGCCACAGGATTCGTTGCAGGTTACAGCCAAACCTGGAGTGGAGACATCTTCGAAGTAGATTCTTTGAAAAGCTCACTTGTGACTAATGATTTTCATCAACATCTGAATTTCGTCGTCAACTTCGGATGTCATTTGTTCGGTCGCGAATACTTCTTCGCGAAGCAATTCGCCGACGAACGTTGGCCATAAAGTTGCGAAACGCAGCCAGTAGAAAGGTCCGGAATCGTCCTTTTTAAGGAGCAACGGTTGAGAGTCCTTCTGCGCTTAGGAGATGAGTAAAAATCCCTGCGTGAGGTCCATCGAATCAATGTCACTGTTACAACATCTCCTTGGAAAAGCGTAAATCGGGTACCAATAACATTCTATAAGTTGGCCCAACGCCTTGGTAGATTCGTCCGACTTCACTGTTCCCGCCGTAGCACAACGCTCCATTGAGTCGTCTCAAACCGAGCACGCTTAAAGCTAAAAGCATCCATTCAGAATGGTGAGTCCATCTAGAAAAGTTGAGAAAATCTTCGGGTGGTTGAGTAATTCGCTAAACTCTGTCTTCAATGGGTGTGATGGGTTCGGCCTTTTCTTTTTTGCTCTAGTTTGGAATTGCTTGAAATATTAGTGGACGGATTAGCAAGCACATCACTTGTTCGCAAGGTAGACCGCTTAGGAGGATAGGTAACGCCAATGCTTAATCATAGCTGCGTCAACCACTCGTAAACTCCCAACGTTTTCGGCTTTATTGCGAAGCACGGCTTCAGCACATTTGAGTCCGCAAAAGCACTGAAGCTCACCTTACCGAAGAACCCTCCAATAGTCGCGAGTGAACCGGCGCAGAGCGGGCTTCCAATAGCAAAAAAAAGGCAACACGTCCTCCGACGGTATTGCCAATTGATAACAGCGATTGAGGCGAACAACTACAGGTCTACGTCGGCTTGCTTAGATGTCGCACTAGTTTTTTTCAGCGAGTTTTCCGCGTTGCCGGCCGTAGTGCCTTCATTTTTATTATCGCTGTTTAGGGCAGTTTCCGTTCCAGATGGGGCTGTGGGGGGATTAGTTCTGGTCGCCGCCCATCGCTCAGCGATGGTGCGGCCAATGAAGTCAGCGAGGATGTCCCACGGATGGTTCATACGTGCTCTCCGTTTACTAGTTTTGGTTATAGAAATGAAAAAAGGCCCAACGTTATGCCGGGCCTTGTAGGTTTTTAGGTATTGGTAGGACGACTGCTACGCTGCCGTCTTATCGTTTGTTTTAGGATTACCCCTTTCTGGTTCCTGTAACTCAGTTCCAATGTAATCGTTAGCTGGGGTCTCTCTCAAACCCGATTGAGCCTCGCGTCCCGCTGCAAAACGAATGAAATAGGTGTGCGCGTTGCCTTTGCCAATGCCGGTGACGGCTTCAATCTCCTTCCACGAAGCGCCGTTGTTTCGCATCTCGTAGATGGTAGGAGAGTGGATGTCAGCGCGAGTTGGCTCTCCAAGATCAAACACAATCTCATCAGGATGAGTTGGTTCGACGCCTCGGGCTGTTGCCAGCGAATCGATCAAGTTCATCAGTTGCGGGTCCGATTCAGCGGCTACTCGCATGGCACCCCAGCCGTCGATGTGGAAACGAATTTGAGTGTAGCCACGTGTCTTGCCAATCGGAATGACCTCCGTCGCAGTCACCTTTGGCACCAGCTTGCGAAGCAAAATAGCTGCCTGAAGTGAGTCGTCGGAAAAAAGCGATGCCATGTTCGTGAGCTGTTCATCAATGAAGCTTTTTGCTGGAGCTGTAATCTTGCTTTTGGACAGAGACTCTTGGTGCTTGAGTTTTGTACGAACCTCTCGGCGTTCTGATTCAAGCTCGTCAAGTCGACTTGCGATGGAATCACCTTGAACCGCCCCTTTTGCTATGAAGCAGATCAAATTATCAATCTCGGAAGTAAGTGTGCTTTCGCGTTTTCGCAGTTCTTCCAGCTCGCGCGGGATGCTTGTCGACAGTTTATCGATGTGATCTTGGATTAAGCCCAAAATCGTTTCTCGCCACGCGGGTTGGCTTTTGAGCATCGCCACCACAGCACCGACGATCGCTTCGCGAGCTTTAGGGAAAGGAACATGCGAAGTCATCGTACACACTTCAGAGCTTTTCCTTGAACATGGACAGGTAAAGTACTTTTTGTCGTGTCGGCTGTTAAACCACATACGAGCCCCGCATTCACAAAACAAAAGCCCATTGAGCAAACCGGTTGGATAGACCGAAGAGTGATGGATCGAAGCGCCACGTTTCTTTTGGCTCGGCTTAAATCCCTTGATATCTTTGATTTCGCTGAGGCGAGCTAGCGTTTTATCCCATTCACCTTGATCGATGATCCGCAGGTCCGGGCGTTCCACACGTATCCACTCGTTTTCGGGCAACGCAACTTGCTTCACTTTGCCCGCCGAACTTCTACTAGTCTTGGTTTTTCCCCAGATCCAGATACCGACGTACTTTTCGTTACCAAGCATTCTTCGAACTTGGTTATTATCCCACAGTCCATGTGCAGAACGAGGACCACGGGGAACTTTTTGCTTGGTCAACCTGCGAGCGATTTCGCTCATGGAATGACCTTCATTGAACCATTCAAATACTTGGCGAATCCATTTGGCGACTGGCTCCAAAACGCGAATATTTTTCTCGGGTTTTGGCCCTCGCCGCGTCTGAAGGATTTCGTCTGGCTTCACAAAATAAGACTCGTAACCGAGCGGATAGTCGCCGGTGGTTAGACCACCCAGAAGTCGTCCCACTTGTCCGCGTTTCACACGTCGGCCGAGTTCTTGAATGGTGGTAGAGTTGTGGATTCCCATAATCTGGACCATGACATGCCAGTTTTCTTGGTCGGTGTCGATATTATCTCCCAGCGATAGAAATCTAGCTCCGCTGAAACGTAAGTCTTCGATGAATGCAACTGCATTTGCGCCCCTCGTAAGTCGCGACTGGTCGTCCACGACGAGGATCGAGATCTGCGCGGATCTCATGAGCTAGTCTACCTGTTGAAATCCGGGGCGTGAAGATTTCGTACCGCTTTCGGCTTCATCCTTGATAACGATAGCGTTTCGATGATCGATTCCCATTTTGTCGAGACCTTCGCGAATTTGCCGCTCTTGATCTTCGCAACTTTTGGATGACTGGAGTTCGCTCGAATAACGGGTGTAGATTACAATTTTTCGATTCATTATTGAGCCCCTCCGTTTAACGAGAAAGCCGAAGAATTGTCAGTATCCAATTGGATGGACGAACGCCCGTCGATGACAGAGAACTGCATTGCCCATGCTTTCGCAATGGCGAGAAGATCACGTCTCGCGGAGGGCTCTAGCGACGAAAAAACCGCCAGAAATTCGATGGATTCCGGTAAGGGAACCGGTAAGGGTTCAGATTCGAGCACCCCAACTTTCCCCAGGGTTTGTGGGGGTTGTTCGACTCCCGTTGGGGTCGGACCGATACCAGGCAACGATGACCGGGGGTGCGCTGTGCGACCCCCGGCTAATTGCTGATATCCCCTTGGGATGAACACTCGATATCCCTTCGGGATGAAGTCATTTGATCGAAATTTCGGGATGATTGCGAGTTAGGAGCATTTCACACTATCTGTTTGTTTTGACTAGTTCG
>Ga0105045_10002496_pt1 | contig 15563 bp, 11 predicted proteins | sample MAT02_FD_78089 | JGI IMG/M metagenome (GOLD analysis project Ga0105045, IMG submission 78089) | Freshwater microbial communities from Lake Fryxell liftoff mats and glacier meltwater in Antarctica - MAT-02 (megahit assembly) | ecosystem: Environmental > Aquatic > Freshwater > Ice > Liftoff...
GGCAGGTCGAGCTTCTCGTCGGCCAGCCCGATGCCGGCCGCCAGGCGACGTACCTCGGACTCCGCCGAGTACCCGCCGTCCATCCGGAACTTCTCGAGCGCGCGGGTGTACCGCTCGATGTTGCGCGTGGACGCATCACCTTCCATGGCCACCTGGAGCTTCTCGATGCGATCGAGCGCCTCATCGAAACCACGGCCCGACAGCACGTGACGCAGCGCGGTGACATCGTCGGGGACCATGTCGAGGCGCGGATCCTGGGGCAGGTAGCCCAGCCCGCCGTCGAAGCGCACCGACCCACCGGCGGCCTCGTTGGCGCCACCGATCACCTTGAGCATCGACGTCTTGCCGGCGCCGTTTCGGCCCACCAGACCGACCGTCTCACCGGCGCGGACGGTGAACGAGACGCCGTCGATGAGCGTCACGCCGCCCACATCGACCCGAAGGTTCGTCACCTGCAACACGGCGATCCAGGGTGCCAGACCGCGTGGCCAATGCCACCATCTGACCGCCGATCCGGTCCAGACAGGCCCAGACTCTGACTGATAGCGTTGGGCGACCTACCCCACGCTCCGGGAGTCTGTTCCATGACCACCTACCTCCCACAGCGAAGGCCGGTTCGTAGCACCCGGGCACTGTTCGGCGCGATGGCTGCGCTCCTCGTCGCAGCCACGCTCGTTGTGCTCCCGACCCCCGCCGGCGCCAGCGCCCCGCCCACGCTGTGGGTCGATGCGGAGGAACTCGACTTCGGCCCCGTCATCATCGGAGAGAACTCCCCGGCCCAGACCGTGCGTGTGACCAACGCCGGACCGGGCACGGCAACCGGTGTGACCGTCGGATCTCCTAACTCATCTCAGATGGCGCGAACGGCTACCACCTGCGGGGCGACCTTGGCCGCCGGAGCCTCTTGCACCGCCTCGTACCGCTACCAGCCCACGACCAAGGCTGAGGGCTTCGCCAAGGCCACCATCACCGCCACCGGCGGCACGGAGACCTCTGTCTTCCTGCGCGGGAGCCCCGATGCCTTCGCCCTGGCGCTACGGGTGACGCCTACCGGCCACGACTTCGGGCCGGTGGCTGTCGGGGCCACCAGTTCGACTCGGGCCGTCGCCATCACCAACCAGTTTCCCAGCGCGGTCCAGTTCACGCTGGCGGGTCAGACCCCGAGCGGCCCGTTCCAGCTGGCGTCGAACACCTGCCCGGTGGCCCCCGCCACCTTGGCCGCCGCCGCGACGTGCAACCTCAGCTACACCTTCAAGCCCACGGTGGCGGGCCCGGCCGCCGGTGCCGCACCACTCGCCGTCACCCAGGTGGCCGTGGGAACGGTGCCCTTCCCGGTGACCCTTCGCGGCCACGGCGGAACGGCGGGGGCTCCGGTCCTGACCATCAGCCCGTTCTCGTTCGACTTCGGGCGGGTAGCGGTGGGTACAACTGCCCCGAGCCAGGCGGCGACGGTCACGAACACCTCTGGCACGGTGCAGACCATCACCGGCAGGTCTGGTGGCGGGGCGGGCACCTTCGGCGGGATCTCCACCTGCACCGCGACCCTCGCCCCCGGCGCCTCGTGCACGTATGCCTATGCGGCCAACCCCAGCACGGTGGGTCTCATCATCGACACGACCAGCGGCGACCTTTCGATCACAGGCCATGGCGACCTGCGCTTCGACTTCGCCTTCACCGCGTACGCCACGGGAAGCGCGGCCCGACCGGTCCTCAGCCCGCGCCGCGTCAACCTCGGTCCCGCCGCGATCGGCACCCCCACGCCGTCGAAGGTGGTGACCCTGCACAACACCGGAACGGCCAGCCTCACCGGAATCTCGATCGCCCAGACCGGGCTCGTGGTTCCCCAGATGACCACGACCGAAACCACCTGCGGCCCATCCCTCGCCGCCTATGCGAGCTGCACGATCACCTTTCGCTACACCCCTACCACCACCAACCCGACATCGGCCGGCTTCCGGGTCCAGGCCAGCAAACCGACACAAAGCATCAGGCTGAAGGGTGGCCCGATCCAGCGCGTCCACGAGAACTTCGTGTATCTCGGCTACGGCAACTTCTTGGGCCGAGACCCGACCACTGGCGAGAAGTCAGCAGCGGTATCGGCACTCGACGCCGGCACGACGTCACGACGGGCGTTCGTGACCGACCTGGCGAACAGCGACGAGTGGATCCAGGCGCTCGTCCAAGACCTGTACCGGAACACCCTCGGACGCCCGGGCGACAGCGGCGGCGTGACGTTCTGGGTGGGCCGGATCCGCAGCGAACGCAACACCGTCGCCCAGGTCGCAGCGGAGTTCTACGCGTCGAACGAGTATTACAACAACATCGGCGGCGGAACGAACAGCACCTGGGTCACCGACCTCTACACCAAGCTGCTGAATCGCACCCCAGACCCGGGCGGACTGGCCTACTGGGTCGGGCAGACCTCGTCGAAGGGGCGTGCCAGCGTGTCGGGCCGGATGTTCCAGTCCGCGGAGAGCCGACGCGCACGCGTCACGGCTCTGTACCAGCAGCTCCTGTTCCGAGGCCCCGACCCTGCGGGGCGCAACTTCTGGGCCGGCAAGATCGAGGACCAGGGAGACATCGTGCTGGCCATCGAGCTGGCGTCCAGCACGGAGTTCCTCCGCCTCTCGCAATCGGACGGCATCGGATGAGCCGGCGGACCCGCAGGCCCCGATAGGAACGAAGCCCTGCTGTTCGCCGAGATCGTCGCCACGTCTGGCGCGGTCGCATCCGCCCCACGGCGCTCGGAGAAGTCGGCGCTGCTCGCCGAACTGCTCGGTCGGCTGAAACCCGATGAGATCGAGGCTGCAGTCGGGTTCCTCATCGGCGAACCGCGCCAGGGGCGCATCGGCGTCGGCCGGCGCACCATCGCTCGAGCCGAACAGCCACCGACGTCGCAGCCATCGCTGACCATTGCCGGGGTCGATGGCCTCCTCACCGAACTCGCCAGCACTTCCGGCCCCGGCTCGGTTGCCCACAGGCAACATCTCTTGGGCGACGTATTGGGCCGCGCCACCGCCGAGGAGTCAACCTTCCTCTTCCAGTTGGTCAGCGGCGGGCTCCGACAAGGTGCCCTCGCTGGCGTGATGACCGATGCAGTGGCCAGGGCATCGGCCATCCCCGCCACGGTGATCCGCCGAGCGATCATGCTGGGCGGCCGGCTCGACACGGTGGCCCGCATCTCGTTGACCGAGGGCCGGTCGGCCGTGGAGGCGGTGACCCTCGAGGTTGGGCGGCCCCTGCAGCCCATGCTCGCGTCCACGTCGGCCTCAGTGACCGAGGCGCTCGAGGACCTGGGCACTGCGGCGGTGGAGTGGAAGCTCGATGGGATGCGGCTCCAGGTTCATCGAGATGGCGATCACGTTCGGATCTTCACTCGCAATCTCAACGACATCACCGACCGGATGGCGGGCGTGGCTCACCTCGTCCGCGGCTTCGCGGCCGAATCCTTCGTGCTCGACGGCGAGGTGCTGGCCATCGACGCTTCCACCGGCCGCCCCGTTGCCTTCCAGGACTCGGCCAGCGAGATCCGATCTGATGGCGGACGAGGAGGCGTCGTTCGGCCGTACTTCTTCGACCTCATCCACCTCGACGGTCGCGACCTGATCGACGAGCCACTCGCCGTTCGCCGCACGCTCTTGACCGACTTGACCGGTGAACACCGCATTCCGGGGACGGTCACTGCGAACGCCGACCAGGGCGAGGCCGTTCTGGCATCGGCGCTGGCCGCCGGACACGAAGGCGTGGTGGTCAAAGGCATCGATTCCGCCTACGAGGCGGGCCGCCGGGGCAAGGCATGGCGGAAGGTGAAGCCGGTCCACACGCTCGACCTGGTGGTGCTGGCGGTGGAGTGGGGCCACGGCCGTCGCACCGGCTGGCTGTCCAACCTGCACCTCGGGGCCCGCTCCGCCGACGACGACGGCCGGTTCGTCATGGTGGGCAAGACGTTCAAGGGACTGACCGATGACCTGCTGCGTTGGCAGACCGAACGGTTCGGTGCCCTCGCCGAGCGGGAGGAACTGTGGAGCGGCCCACAGACCGGGGTGGTCTGGGTGCGTCCGGAACAAGTCGTCGAGATCGCCGTCGACGGCGTGCAGCGATCGACCCGCTACCCCGGGGGCATCGCCCTGCGCTTCGCCCGTGTGGTGCGCTACCGCCACGACAAGGTGGCGGCTGCTGCGGACCACATCACCACGGTGCAGGCCATGCTGCCGGGCAGCGCTGCTTCCCCCAGCGATTGATCCTGTCGATCGAACCGATCGACGCAAACCATAGTCTTTGGCGATGAATATCTCGTTTTATCATCTAGATTAGCTATCGCACGTCTGACCACAACACCCGAAAGGTTCGCACGACATGTCGCTCATCAACACCGAGGTCCTTCCCTTCACCGCCACCGCTTTCCAGAACGGCGAGTTCAAGGAGGTCACTGATGCCAACCTGAAGGGCGGCTGGTCCGTGGTGTTCTTCTACCCCGCCGACTTCACGTTCGTCTGCCCCACCGAGCTCGGTGACCTGGCCGACAACTACGCCGAGTTCCAGCGCCTCGGGGTCGAGGTCTACGGCGTCTCCACCGACACCCACTTCACCCACAAGGCGTGGCACGACACCTCCGACACCATCGGCAAGATCGAATACCCGCTCATCGGCGACCCGACCGGCCAGATCACCCGCAACTTCGGCGTCATGATCGAAGCGGTGGGCTTGGCCGACCGTGGCACCTTCGTGATCGACCCCGACGGCAAGATCCAGATCATCGAGATCAACGCTGGTGGCATCGGCCGCAGCGCGACCGAGCTGCTCCGCAAGGTGAAGGCTGCGCAGTACGTCGCCGCTCACCCGAACGAGGTGTGCCCGGCCAAGTGGGAAGAGGGCGACGAAACCCTCTCCCCATCGCTGGACCTCGTCGGCAAGATCTGACGTTCTCGTCGGGGCGGGCGGGATCCCGCCTCCCGGCCCGCCCCGACGACCCCTCCACCTCCGCAATCCCCCACACCTCAACGCCGCAGGAGCAACCCGTGCTCGACGCCACGATCGCCGCCCAGCTGAAGACGCACCTCGAAAAGGTCACCGAGCCGATCGAGCTCGTGTCGTCGCTCGACGACTCCCCCAAGTCCACCGAGCTGGGCGAGCTACTCGACCAGGTGGCATCACTGTCTCCGCTCGTCACCGTGATCCGCGCCGACGATGACGAACGCCGCCCGTCCTTCGCCATCCGCCGGACCGGCACCGACGTCGCCGTCCGGTTCGCCGGCATCCCGCTCGGTCACGAGTTCACCTCGTTCGTCCTCGCCCTACTCCAGGTGGGTGGGTACCCGCCCAAGGTGTCCGACGAGGTCATCGACCAGATCCGGTCGCTCGAAGGCGAGTACCGGTTCGAGACGTTCTTCTCGCTCACCTGCCAGAACTGCCCCGATGTGGTGCAGGCGCTCAACTTGATGAGCGTCCTCAACCCCAACATCTCGCACGTGGCCATCGATGGTGCGCTGTTCCAAGACGAGGTCGAGGCGCGCAAGGTGCTCGCCGTGCCTTCGGTCTTCGTCAACGGCGCGGTCTTCGATCAAGGCCGCATGAGCCTCGAGCAGATCGTGGCCAAGCTCGACACCGGCGCAGCCGATCGCGCCGCCGAGGCCATCTCGGCCAAGGACTCCTTCGACGTCCTCGTGGTGGGCGGTGGGCCGGCCGGTGCTGCCGCCGCCGTCTACGCGGCACGCAAGGGCATCCGCACCGGCATCGCCGCCGAGCGATTCGGTGGCCAGGTCCTCGACACGATGGCCATCGAGAACTTCATCTCGGTCCCCCACACCGAAGGACCGAAGCTCGTGGCCGCGCTCGAACAGCACGTCAGTGACTACGACGTCGACGTGATGAACCTGCAGCGCGCCACCAAGCTGGTTCCACCAGCCGAACCCAACGGGCCCATCACCATCGAACTCGAGAGCGGCGCCACGCTCTCGTCGAAGACGGTTGTGGTGTCGACCGGCGCTCGCTGGCGGTCCATGAACGTGCCGGGCGAACAGGACTACCGCAACAAGGGCGTGACCTACTGCCCCCACTGCGACGGACCCCTGTTCAAGGGCAAGCGCGTTGCGGTCATCGGTGGCGGCAACTCGGGCGTCGAAGCGGCCATCGACCTGGCCGGCGTGGTCGCCCACGTGACCCTCCTCGAATTCGACAGCGTGCTGCGTGCCGATGCGGTCCTCCAGGCCAAGTTGCACAGCCTTCCCAACGTCGATGTCATCCTCAGCGCCCTCACCACCGAGGTGCGCGGCGACGGCGAACAGGTCACCGGGTTGCACTACACCGATCGCACCACGGCTGCGTCGCACACCCTCGACCTCGAAGGCATCTTCGTGCAGATCGGCCTGCTCCCGAACACCGAATGGCTCGAAGGCACCGTGGAGCTTTCGGACCGAGGTGAAGTGGTCATCGACGCCCGAGGCGCCACGTCGATTCCCGGCGTGTTCGCTGCTGGCGACTGCACCACCGTGCCCTACAAGCAGATCGTGATCGCCATGGGCGCCGGGTCCACGGCTGCCTTGTCCGCCTTCGACCACCTGATCCGCGCGCCACTCCACCCGGCCGACACCAGCGAGGCCCTCACGCTCGAGACCTCGCTCGCGTAGCGTCGGCTCAGTCCCAGGAAAGCACCAGTGAACCTGCGAGATCTGGAGTACCTGGTGGCCCTGGCCGACCACCACCACTTCGGCCGAGCGGCCGCCGCGTGCTACGTGTCCCAGCCGACGCTCTCAACCCAGGTGAAGAAGCTCGAACAGGAACTGGGGGTTGCCCTCGTGGAGCGCAACCCCCGGTCCGTCCTGCTCACCGATGCTGGCGTACGCGTAGTCGAACGTGCCCGCGTGGTTCTCGACGAGGTGAACGGGATCCGCACCATCGCCCAGCGATCCGCCGATCCGGAGTCGGGCAGCCTCAAGCTCGGCCTGTTTCCCACACTGGCGCCCTACCTGCTCCCTCATGTGGTGCCCACGATCCACGAGCGCTTTCCGAGGCTCGAACTCCTCCTGGTCGAGGAGAAGACCGAGACGCTCCTGGCCCGGTTGGCCGACGGCAACCTCGACGCGGCGCTGCTGGCCTTGCCGGTCCCCGTTCGCAACCTTGTCGTCGATCCACTCTTCACCGAGGACTTCGTGCTGGCCGTGCCCCACGATCACCCGTTGGCCCGACAGAGCGGGCCGATCGACGCCCGCGCGCTGGCCGACGAACCGATGCTCCTGCTCGAGGAGGGGCACTGTCTGCGAGACCAGGCCCTCGAGGTATGCGCGCTCAACGGCGCGTCGGAACGGCGGGGGTTTCGGGCGACGAGCCTCGAGACGCTGCGCCAGATGGTGGGCTCGGGAGTGGGCATCACCTTGCTGCCCGAACTTGCCATCCATGCGTCGGTTGCTGAACCCGACAGCATTGCGATCCGCCGTATCGCCCCGCCGACGCCGGCACGAACCATTGCCATGTTGTGGCGGCCGACCTCGATGTACCAGGACCTGCTCCCAGAGATCGCGGCGACCATCGCCCGTCTGGCGCGCCCGCTCGTTTCCCACGACCTGCCCTCGGAGGTTGGCGGCGAGGCCATCTCGATCTCCGCCCCATGAGTCCACCAGACCGGTCGTCGGCCCAGCTCCGAGTGGTCTTCTGGAACACCTGGCTGCTGGCCCCACGGCTGTGGCGCGGGGGTCCCCGCATGCCGGGCCTCGACGGGTGGTTCGGACCCGATGTCGATGGGCGAGCGCCGCTCGTTGCCCGCGCGCTCGCCCATCGCTTCGACGTGGCCGCGCTCAGCGAAGTCTTCGATCGCTCGGAACAACGAGCGGTGGCCGATGGCTGGCCCGCGGCATCCCTGGTGACCGGGCCCCACGCCCGACGCCCGAAGCGCACGGGCAGCGGGTTGGCCACCCTGATCGGACCGGCGGTCGACCTTGTTCGCACCGAGCAGCACGCCTACCGGGCCGGTGGCGACCTTCGCGACTCCGACACGTTCGCCACGAAGGGTGCGCTCTTCACCAGCGTGCGCATCCACGCTGACCTTCCGCCCGTCGAGGTGATCTCGACCCACCTGTTCGCTGGCGGTGATTTGTTCCCCGTACCGGGCGCAACCGACGCGGCCCGCCACCACCGCGTGCGCATGGCGCAGGTCGACGAACTGGTGGGGTTCATCGAGCGCACCCACGACCCCGCCAACCCACTGCTGCTCGTGGGCGACTTCAACGTGGCTGCTTACGACCCCGACCCCCGTCTGGCCGACCCGGCCGAGCGCTACCGAGACCTCGCAGCGCACCTCGACCGCGCCCAGCTCCACGATCTCTGGATCCATCACGGCCTTGGCCCCGGCCCCACGTGCACGTTCACGTCGCCCGACGACCTCCCACCCGACCCCAACGAGCCCGACCAGGTGCTCGATCGAACGGAACAGGCCACCAGCGCGGGCGAACGCATCGACTACGTGTGGCTCCACACCCCGCCGGGTCTGGCGGTGGAGGTGGAACGTCCCCGGCGCTGGGCCTTCCCGGGGCGCGGCGTAACCGGCGGCCCGGCCGGCTCCCTGTCAGACCACCTTGCGCTTTCGGTGACGTTGCACATCTCTGCGTGACCCCACCGCTGCGTGACACCATCGGTTCCGTGCAGCCTGTCCCAGACCACCCACTCGTCCCGCTCCCGCCCCAACCTGCCGGCGTGGGGTGGCCGACCGAGGAGTGGCTCGAAGCAGATCCGGCGGAATTGGGTGCAGACACCGCCCGGCTCACCGATCTGCTCGATGAGCTGGTCAGCGGCAAGCCCCACCCCGATCACGGGCTGACCCACGCTGCAGCCGTCGTCGCCGGAGGCCAGTTGGTGGCAGAGCGCTACGGGCGTCGGGTGGTGCAGGATTTGCGGGCGCTCGGTGACGACCCGCCGCACCACGAGGTGACCGCCGAAACCCCGTTGCTCAGCTGGTCCATGGCCAAGAGCATCACCAACTTGGCCGTGGGCGTGGCCGTGGCCGACGGCCGCCTGCGCATCGACGACCCCGTGGGTGACCCGCAATGGACCGCATCACCCGATGACCCTCGCGCCGCCATCACCTGGGCCGACCTGTTGACCATGCGGGCAGGCCTCCAGTGGACCGAGGAGTACTACGCCCTCGAGGCCGACGCGATGCCCAACGTGGTCACCATGCTCTACGGCCCCGAGGCGGCCGACATGGCTGCCTACGCCTCGTCGTTCCCCCTGGTGGCCCAACCCGGAAGCACCGAGGCCTACATCTACTCGTCGGGCACCACGAACATCATCGCCGCCAACCTGCAGCGAGTCCTCGGGCTCGACGCCGCGGGCATGGACGCCTACCTGCACGAGCGGATCTTCGAGCCGATCGGCATGCGCTCGGCCACCGCCACGTTCGATGACGCTGGCACCTTCGTCGGGTCGTCGTTCGTGCATGCGAACCTGCGCGACTGGGCGCGCTTCGGCCTGCTGGCTATCCGAGGGGGCCACTGGGACGGCACGAGCCTCGTTGGCGAGGACTGGATCGACTGGTCGCGCGCGGCTAGATCCTGGGAAGAGACGGTGCTCCACGCCGCCCAGTGGTGGGCATGGAACGACGCCGAAACACCCTTCGGCGCCCACGGGTTCGAGGGCCAGCGCGTCATCGCCTTCCCCGCGCGCGATGTCGTGGTCATCCGGCTGGGCAAGATGGGATCGGACGATGCTCCTGCGCTCAACGCCCACCTTCACCAGATCGCTCGCTGCTTTCCCGTTCGGGGCGAAGCCACGAGCTGACCTGGCTGGCACCTTCCCGGGGTGGGGCTTGTGCAGAAACGTGGCTGGTATCCACATTCCTGCACACGGCGTACACCGCTCAAGGTTCACCACGAACTTCGATGCCCCAGCCGAGATGAGCGCACCGAACGACGCCCGGTCATTCGCGTACGCTCCACGGCCATGCCGACCCAAGCGACCTTCGATCCCATCGCCGCGTTCCGGCTCGACGGACAGGTGGCCATCGTGACCGGCGCGTCGGCGGGCCTGGGACGACGTTTTGCGCGGGTGCTGCATGCGGCAGGAGCAACCGTGGTGGTGGCCGCCCGCCGGGGCGACGCCCTTGAGGCTCTGGCCGACGAACTGGGCGACCGGATCGTGCCGGTGGCCACCGACCTGCTCCTCGAGGACGACCGCCGTCACCTGATCGATGCGGCCGTGACCGCGGGAGCCGGCCGCCTGGATGTCTTGGTCAACAACGCGGGAATCTCGTGGATCGGACCAGCGGAGCAGGAGTCGTCGCAGGACTGGGCGCGGGCCATCGAACTCAACCTCACCGCTCCCTTCCGCCTGTGCCAACTGGCCTTCGAGCCCATGCGGGCGAGCGGCGGAGGCGCCATCGTCAACATCTCGTCGATCTTGGGCCTCGTGGGCGGCACGCCCGTGAAACAAGCCGGGTACTGCGCCTCGAAGGGCGGGCTGGTGAACCTCACCCGCGAGCTGGGCGCCCAGTGGGCCCGCAAGGGCATCCGCGTCAACGGCATTGCACCGGGTTGGTTCCGTAGCGAGATGACCGAGGCCATGTGGGGCGACGAGTCGTCGGAGGCCTACGTACAGCGCGGTGCCCCCATGGGCCGGGAGGGTGCCGAACACGAGCTCGATGGCGCCCTGCTGTTCCTGACATCGTCGGCCAGCACCTACGTGGTGGGGCAGACCCTGGCCGTCGATGGCGGCTGGACGATCACCTGACGCCGCGATGGTGTCCCCGGCGATGACGACCGCCTGACCACCATGCTCGATGCGATAGCCGAGGGTGGGCTCCACCCGGTTCTGGGCAACGGTCAGAGCAGGCTCTTGAGGACCTCGCGGGTCTCTGTGGCAACCGGTTCACTGGAGAGAAACTCGACGGCAACGAAATCGGTAACCCCCGCGCTGCGCATGCGCTCGATGCCTGCTCGCACTTCGGCCTCGGACCCGATGAGGGCCACGTCTTCGGGCCCGTTCACGCCTTCGCGGTCGAGCATGGCCCGGTAGCTCGGCAATTGGCCGTAGATCTGGAACATCTTGGCGGCTCGTTCCTTGGCCCGATCTGCGTCGTTGGTGACCGCCACGGGCAGCGCCCCCACCACGCGCATCTCGCCAGTTCCCGCGGCATCAGCAGCGCCCACGATGGTGGGCACCGTGTGCTCGGCGAGGGTCTTCGGACCGGTCATCCAGGTGATGGTCCCCGCCGTGCGCTCTGCCGCAAGCTTCAGCATCGCGGGGCCGAGCGCAGCGACCATGACCGGCACCGGCACGGCCCCCTCGATCATCACTTGCGCACGCGCCGTCAACGTCTCGCCCTCGAACGACACGTTCTCGCCTGCGCACAGCGGCACCAAGGCCGAGAGGTACTCGCGCATGTGGCGTACCGGCTTGTCGAACGAGTAACCGAACATGCCCTCGATCACGAGCTGGTGCGAGAGACCAACGCCGAGTGTGAGCCGACCTCCGCTGACCGCCGACACCGTGAGCGCCTGACCGGCGAGCACCACGGGATGGCGCGGGTAGGTGGGCACCACGGCGGTGCCCAGCTCGATGCGGGGCACGGTGGCGCCGATCAGCGTATGGACCGACAGGGCGTCGACCCCGAAGATCTGTGGCAACCAGAAGGAGTCGAACCCGTCAGCTTCGGCCTGGGTGGCCTTGTCGACAAGGGTGGACACGGAGCCGTCGCCGGCGAAGATCCCGATACGCATGGCACCCTTCTACCCCATGACCTCCACGCTCGCCGCTCACGCGACGGTCAGCCGGTGTAGGAGGGACTCCCGGCGATGGGTTGGGCACCCTCGGCTGGCGCCACGCCGTCGTCGGGCACGGTGGTCGTGGTGGTCGTGGTTGGAAGCGGCGTCGGGTTGCAGATGCCCTCGGGCAGCGAGCCCGCCGCCACCTCGTAGGTCTCCTTGGTGACCGCGACTGCATCTTCGTCGAACGTGTCGATCACCCGGAAGTCGACCGTAGTGGTGGCGGGCGTCATGGTCACCAGGCCGTAGCCCTGGTTGAGCAAGTCGATGTAGCCGACGTGGGGGTTGCCCGCGAGGAAGGCCGCCTCGAGGCTGCGGACGCCCGCCTCGGCCTCATCCTTGGGCAGGCCAGGGAAGAACGACTCGCGCACATCGGGGTCGGCGGTGAGCGACCCACACACGTACTCCCGCGCCACTACGGGAGAACCGCCGACGCCATCGACGGGAAGGTCGTCGTAGTCGGGACGGATGCCGGCCTCGAACCAGATGTGGGTGTGGCCCGACGTGATGATCACGTTCTCGACGCACTCGGCCGCCACGAAGTCCATCAACTCTCGTCGCTCGGCCCAATAGCCGTCCCACTGTTCGGTGGAGAAGTACTTGCCGCCGTTGGGGTGCCAGCCCTCGGGCGGGTCGGCGCGCACCTCGGGCGTGTCGTAGTCCTCGAGACGAAGCGCCACGAAGGGGTACCCCGTCCCGATGTGGCGCCAGGTTGCCGTGCTGGCGGTGAGGCGGTCCTTGAACCACGCCTTCTGAGGCGCACCCAGGCAGGAGCGGTCGGGGTCGAAGATCACCGCGCCGCTGGGCAGGTTGGTGTCGGTCGAGGGCAAGATGCCCTCGGGGATGTTGGCGTCGACCAAGACGTCGCGGTATTGGCGCACGTCGAGCATGGTGAAGTCGACCAGGTCTCCCCACTCGAATGCCCGATAGGTCCGGAAGGGCTCCTCGGCGGGAGCCAGGTGCGGGAAGAACTCGAACCAGGCTTGGCGGGCGTTGTCGAAGCGAGGCAGCGGGAAGGTCTTGTCGACGCCGTTGGCGAACTCGCCGTCGTCCCACATGGCCACGATGGGCACCGCCGCGTGCAGGTCCTGCAGGTACGGGTTGGCCTTGAAGCGCTTGTAGACGTTGCGGTAGTCGTCGACGGTCTGGGTGCCACCGTCGGACACGTACACGTAGTCGCCGTAGTGCACGAAGAAGTCGAGGCCCTCCTCGGCAGCCATGGCGGCGTGAGCCACGTAGATCGACCGGGTGATCTGCTGGCACGAGGAGAAGGCGAAGCGAAGCTGTTCGGGCGATGAACCCGCAGCCGGTGCCGTGCGAAGCCGACCCGTCCGGCTCACTTCGTCGTCGTAGGTGAAGCGGTAGGCGTACCAGGCGTCCGAGCCCAACCCTTCGACGAGCACCTTCAGCGTGTGGTCCGTGCCAGCCGTGGCCGTCGTCGACCCGCTGGCCACGATGGTGGCGAAGTCCGCTGCGGTTGCCACCTCCCAGAGCACTTCCACGCCTCCACCGGCATCGGCCGTCGGGTCGACCCGCGTCCAGATGACCGACCCATCGGGGCGGGGGTCGCCGGCGGCGATGCCATGCGGGTACGCCGGGTCGACCGGGGTGGCGGCTGCATCCGCGGGCAGGTCGAACCACGTGGGCTTGAGCGCGACGGCCGCACCGCTGGCCCCCAACATGGCGATGAAGGTCCTGCGCTTCAAGCTCATCCCACGGAACTGATCTGTCATCTCGTGCTCCCCTGTCGATCGCGACCTGGACAGTGTGGCAGCCCGCAACAACCAGATGGCGACCAACAGGCGAACGCCAGGTGACGTGCCTAGGGTTCGCCCCATGCAGGTTCCGCTGACCATCGCCGACTTCTTGGCCCGTGCGAGCACGGTCTACCCCGAGCGGGCGGCGTTCATCGACGAACCCGACCAGGTGGCCGCTTCGTGGGGCTCGATCACCTATGCCGAGGTCGCTCGGCGGGCAAGCGCTCAGGCGGCAGCACTCGACCGGCTCGGCGTCGGCCCAGGCGAGCGCGTCGCCGTCGTGTCGCACAACTCGGCGCGCCTGCTCACTTCGTTCTTCGGCGTGAGCGGATCGGGGCGCGTCCTCGTTCCGGTGAACTTCCGCCTCGCCGCCGAAGAGGTCCGCTACATCGTGGAGCACTCGGGGGCGTCGGTGCTGCTGGTGGACCCCGAACTCGAAGACGTGCTCTCGGGTGTCACTGCGAAGCACCGCTTCACCATCGGCGACGAGTCCGACGCCGTGCTGTTCGGTCTCGACGGTTCGCTCGACGGCGTGGAGCCCGAGCCGTGGGCACCCGACGAGGACGCCACTGCGGTCATCAACTACACGAGCGGCACTACGGCGCGCCCCAAAGGGGTGGAGCACACGCATCGGTCGTTGTGGCTCAACGCCTCCACCTTCGGCTGGCAGGTCGGGGTGAACGATCGCGATGTGTACCTGCACACGCTGCCCATGTTCCACTGCAACGGATGGGGCATGCCGTATGCGACGACGGGCATGGGAGCCAGCCAGATCGTCCTGCGCAAGGTCGACGGCACCGAGATCCTGCGGCGCGTCGCCGAACACGGCGTCACCTTCATGGCCGGCGCGCCGGCGGTGGTCAACATGATCCTCGATGCCGCCCACACCTGGGACGGCCCGGTCCCCGGCGCCGGTCGCACCCGGATCGTCGTGGCCGGCGCACCGCCGCCCACCCGCACCATCGAACGCGTCGAGACCGAACTGGGGTGGGAGTTCATCCAGATCTACGGACTCACCGAGACCGCTCCCCTCCTCACCATGAACCGATCACGCGCCGAGTGGGATCACCTCTCGCCATCGGAACGGGCGGCCAAGTTCTCCCGAGCCGGCGCGCCAGCGCTCGGCATCTCGCTGCAGATCGACGGCCACGGCGAGATCCTGGCGCGCGGCAACCACGTGCTCGAGGGCTACTGGGAACAGCCCGAGGCCACCGCCGACGCCATCGTCGATGGCTGGTTCCACACCGGTGACGGCGGCACCATCGACGACGAGGGCTACCTCACCATCTCCGATCGCAAGAAAGACGTCATCATCTCGGGCGGCGAGAACGTGTCGTCGATCGAGGCCGAAGACGCCCTGTTCTCGCACCCCGCCGTGGCCGAGGTGGCTGTCATCGGCGTGCCCGACGAGAAGTGGGGGGAACTGATCTTGGCCCTGGTGGTGCTGGCCCCCGGTGCCGCCGCCTCCGAGGACGACCTGCGCGACCACTGCCGTACCAAGCTGGCGGGCTACAAGGTGCCCAAGCGCATCGAGTTCCGTGACGAACTGGCCCGCACCGCCACCGGGAAGCTCCAGAAGTTCAAGCTCCGGGCGCCCTACTGGGAAGGCCAGGAGCGGCAGGTGAACTGAGCACCGGGCCTGCGAGCGGTCCGAGTCTCGGTCAGTCGCCGCCCACGCCACGCACCGAGTCGGACCCGTTGCGGTAGCCCCTGCTGTCGGCCAGGCACCACACCCCGCGATCACCTGCGTCCCAGGCCGCCTCGGTGGGGATGATGGCGCGCCACTCGATCAGCGAGTCATCGTCGTCGACGCCCACGTAGGCGAAGAAGGCAAGGGGACACACCCCGTCCGCGAACTGCGCCCACGTGCCTCGTCCGGGATAGCTCGGAGCGTCGGGCGCGTCGATGATGGCCATGACCTCGGAGCCGTGCGGCCGCTCGCAGTCGACCACCTGTTCACGCGTGGTGACGTCGACCCCAGCAGGGGTGGCGCTGAGGCAGTCGCCGGCCCGGGCGGCCTCCTGGCCCTCAGCGATAGGACCGGCGACACCCGAGA
>Ga0105045_10002497_pt1 | contig 15559 bp, 17 predicted proteins | sample MAT02_FD_78089 | JGI IMG/M metagenome (GOLD analysis project Ga0105045, IMG submission 78089) | Freshwater microbial communities from Lake Fryxell liftoff mats and glacier meltwater in Antarctica - MAT-02 (megahit assembly) | ecosystem: Environmental > Aquatic > Freshwater > Ice > Liftoff...
GTGTCCGGCCCCTATCGCTGGGTGCGCTATTATGACGATGTGCTGTTGGTGAACACCTATAGCGGCGAAGTGGTCGACGTGATTCACAACTTCTTCTGGTAACCGCCCCTCTGGTTATCAGTTGATGGGCGGCCCCGAAACCATGCGGGGCCGCCCTTTCCGTGCTTGCTCTTGCCCCCGATGCGCGCCACCATGGTGGCAGTGATCTTTTGGGGGACGAACATGCGGAAATACCTGGCAGCAGCAGCAACGGCGATTGCCCTGATCAGCAGCAATGCAGCGCTGGCCGAAACCAGCGTCATCTATGCCGGGCGATTGCTGGCGGATGCCGATGCTGGCATCAGCGGGCCAGCGACAATCACGGTCACGGATGGCAAGATTACCGCCATCGTCGCCGGGCGCCAGCCTGCGCCTGCCGGAGCGGTGGTACACGACCTATCGGGCAAGACGGTGCTGCCCGGACTGATCGACCTGCACGTCCACCTGACTGGCGATCCGGGCAGAGATTACCGCAGTGGAGCGGTCGATCCCGACGAATGGGGCGTGGTCATGGGGGCGAAGAATGCCCGGCTGACTGTGCTGGCGGGCTTTACAACGGTACGCGAGGCGGGGTCTTCGCAATATACCGCCTTCTCGCTGCGCCGCGGGACGGCAGAGGGGATCATCGTCGGCCCGCGCATCGTGGCGGCGGGCCCCGCACTGTCGATTGTCGGCGGCCACGGCGATGTAACGGGGTTCCGCGAAGATGTGCACGGGGTGCTCGATCAGGGTTATACCTGCACCGGTGCGATTGAATGCGCGGAAAAGGTGCGCAAGGCGTCGCGCGCCGGGGCCGATGTGATCAAGATTACCGCCACTGGTGGGGTATTGTCGCAGCAGGGACGCGGTCTGGAGGGACATTTTACGACTGCGGAACTTCAGTCCATCACCGAAACCGCGCACAGCCTGGGCCTGAAGGTCATGGCGCATGCCCACGGCGCACGCGGGATAGAGGCGGCGGCGGCGGCAGGGATCGACACGATTGATCATGGCACCTTTGCCGACGACGCGGCGCTGAAAGTGATGAAGTCCAAGGGCACTTTCATGGTCCCGACGTTGATGGCGCTGGAGGGCGTGCGCGCCCGACTGGGTAAGGGCGTTTACACCCCGGTGGTCGAAGCCAAAGCCCGCGTGACCGTGGAAATCCAAGGGCGTCAGGTCACACGATCAAAGGCGCTGGGCGTGCCGGTCGCATTTGGCACCGATGCCGGAGTGTTCGAACATGGCCGCAATGCCGAAGAATTTGCGCTGCTCGTCAAATTTGGCCTGACCAACCGCGAGGCGCTGGCGAGCGCGACGACGGTTGCGGCCAAGGCGCTGGGGATGGAAAGCGAACTTGGCCAGATCGCGGTGGGCTATAGCGCCGATATCATTGCGGTCGATGGCGACCCGCTGAGCGATGTGCGGACACTGGAAAAGGTGCAGTGGGTCATGGTGCGCGGGCGGGTGATGCAATAGCAGGGCGGGTGCATTTGCCACTGGACCCGCTTCACCGCTGCCGACTATAGGCAGCGCATATTGCCCACCGATCAAGGATGAAACCATGAGTTCAACCGCTGTTCCCCTGCGCCCTGTCGCCAAAAGCGGTCTGGCCGCGTTGTGGATTGGCATTTTGTTGCTTGTCGCGGTGGGTGCGGGCTTTGCCTGGTGGCAGACGAACGCGAACCAGATCAGCTTTACGACCGTTAAGGCTGGGGCGGGACCAAGCCCGACCGACACCGACATTGCCCTGATCAAATATGAGGGCCGCCTTGCCGATGGCAGCGTATTCGATGCCAATGAACAGGCACCGATGGCGGTCGGGCAGGTGGTTCCCGGTTTCAGCCAGGCGCTGAAGCGGATGCAGAAGGGCGGGAAGTACACAATCGTAATCCCGCCAAAGCTGGGGTATGGCGCGGCGAAGCAAGGGCCGATCCCGGGCAATAGCACGCTGACGTTTGACGTCGAACTGCTCGATTTCCGATCCGAGGCTGAAGTGCGCCAGATGCAGGAAATGATGCAGCAGATGCAGGGCGGCCCTGCGCCGGGAGCCGGGGGCGCACCTCCGCCAGGCGCAGGCGCATCGCCGCAGCAGCCGTAACCCGCTACCGCATTACGGGCGCAATGATGGAATCCAGGGCTGTAGCGGCCGCCCGGATTGCTTCGCCCCTGAGCAGTTGGTCATGACTCTTTACGGGAGGGGGCCGGCAAATCCGAATTCCGGCTTTGCCGCTCGGCGTTCTTTTCCAGAAATACCTTGATCATCGCAATGATCGGGTCGGCGAGCGCGAGCCCCAACAAGCCGAATAGCGCGCCGAACAATATTTGCGCCCCCAGCACAAGTGCAGGGGCCAGATCGACTGTGCGTTTGGCGATCATAGGAACGATGATATTGCCGTCAACAAACTGAACGACGAAATAGACGACCAGGCAGTAAAGTCCCGCATCGACGCTGACCGAAAAGCCGACCAGCACCATCAGGATGCCCGAAATTGCAGCGCCGATGTTGGGGATGAAGACCAATAGGCCGGTCAGTACGCCAAGCAGCGCCGCCATCGGAATGCCATAGAGGCCGAGCATTACCCATGTGGCAACCCCCTCCACCAGCATGCCCAAAATACGACCGGCCATCAGGCGGCGGAGGGTTTTGCCCATGGTCGCCGATATTTCATAGAAATGGGACCGCTCGCTTTGCGGCATCAGCCATCCAACCCCGCGCTCGTAAAGGCGCGGTTCGATGGCGAGATAGATCCCCAGGATGAAAATCATGAACAGTGCGGTCAACCCGCCAACGACTGATGACACCGCCGCCGTCACGCGGCCGACCGATCCCATGGCGTAATTCAGGATCTGAGCAGGATCGAAATCCGCCTGCAGCAATCCCTGTGACCGCGCCCAGAGTATCAACCGGTCGACCTGGGTCAGAATCGTGGTCTGGAGCGTAGCGGCCTGTTCCGCCAGCTGATTGCCCGCCGAGATGAAAACCCAGGTGAGGAAGGCGATGATCGTCAGCAGTACGATGGCCAGCCGCCAACCGCGCCCGATGGGCAGAACCCGCCCGAGCAGCCGCGTCCCGCCATCAAGACCAGCCGCAAAAACGATGGCGCCAAGGATCAGCAGAATGGGATGCGCGAGCAGCGCAATCAGCGCGACCGCGATAACCAGGCCAATCCACACGCCCGCGCGCTTCATTTCATTGCGGATCATCGGATCGCGAAATTCGCTGGGACCGGGGGCCTGGGCTTCAGACTGTTCAGATGCTTGTTTGGTCATACTGGCCCTCATAATCCTTTGTCATCATTCCGGCGCATGCGGAAAGCCATATGTTGCCGCTGCGTTGCGACAGGGTATCGGCCTGGCACCCGCCTTTGCAAAGAAGGCGAAAGAATGAAATTATTCCCGATCAGGCCGCAGGTTGGTCCCGGCGCGGCCCGAACGCAAGGCGCTGAGCCAGCTTAAAGGATTGTACCAGACCGCTGTTCCATCGGTAGAAAAAGTAATGAGTTCAGCCCGCCCCGAAATGGCCTCGAACGGCACCGCACCGCCAAAGCCCTTTTCCGCCACCGACACGCGGCTGTCGGCGCTGCCGTCGCGGTTGTCGCCCATCAGGAAGACATGGCCGTCTGGCACCAGATAGGGGCCAAATTCGTCATTGCGGTAATCCGGGCCAAGATCGATGGTGTCATAGCTGACGCCGTTTGCCAGCGTTTCGCGCACGACCGGCGCGTCAACCCAGCGTTTGCCCTGTGCATCGACGCGGATGCGCCCCGCGAACGCGCTCTGTTCACCCGGCAGATTGGCATCAACCGGGATTGGAAGCAGCGGCTGAATGGCACGCTTTACCGGCTTGCCATTCAGAACCAGTTCGCCGCGCCGCATTTCGATGGTGTCACCGGGCAGGCCGATGACGCGCTTGATATAATCGACGCGCTGTTGCGGATGTTCGAGCACGACCACATCGCCGCGCGCGGGCGATTTGCCCATGATCCGGCCGGGCATGACGGGGGCGAGGTGAAAGCTGACCGAGGCATAGGACCAGCCATAGGGCCATTTGCTGACCACCAGCCGGTCGCCGTTGCGCAGGATCGGCATCATCGATTCGGACGGGATGTAAAAGGGTTTGGCGATGATCGTGTGGATGCCCAGCACCAGTGCCAGGATCACGATAATATCGCGCAGGATTTTCCATGGGCTTTCGCGCAGTTCGGTGATGGTGTTGCTCATGGCTGTTGGGGAATCGCTTCCAAAATGACGAACGCCTGTGCCCAGGGATGATCGTCCGTGAGGGTGAGATGAATGCGGACATTGTGCCCCGGCGGGGTCAACTCCGCGAGCCGCGCTGCTGCGCCGCCGGTCAGTGCCAGCGTCGGCGCGCCCGAGGGGGCGTTGACGACGCCGATGTCCTTCATGAACACACCGCGGCGGAACCCGGTGCCGACGGCTTTGCTGAACGCTTCCTTGGCGGCGAAGCGTTTGGCCAGCGTGCCAGCCTTGGTAAAGGGGCGGCGGTTTGCCTTGTTCTGTTCGACATCGGTAAAGACACGCTGTTCAAAACGCGCGCCGAAACGGTCGAGCGAGGCCTGGATGCGCTCGATATTACACAGGTCGGAACCGAGGCCGATGATCATGCCGAAGCCATCATGCCATTACCGCGCTTCATCCATCAGCGCGCGCATTTTCAATATCGCGGCGTCCAGTCCGATAAAAATGCCCTCGCCAATCAGATAGTGGCCGATATTGAGTTCGGCGATTTGCGGGATGGCGGCGATGGGCACGACATTATCAAAGGTCAGGCCATGCCCCGCATGCGGTTCGATGCCGTTCTTGACCGCCAGCGCAGCGGCATCGGCAATGCGTTTCAGTTCCGTTTCTGCGCCCGCGTGGTTCCCGTCGAGCAAAAGATGCGCATATCTGCCGGTGTGAAATTCGACCACTGACGCGCGCAGGCGGATCGCGGCGTCGATCTGGCGCACATCGGGTTCGATGAACAGGCTGACGCGGATGCCCGCATCGGCCAGCCGCGTGACGACGGGGGCGAGGTGGTTGTGTTGGCCTGCGGCATCCAGCCCACCCTCGGTCGTGCGCTCCTGACGCTTCTCAGGCACGATACAGACGGCGTGGGGTTTGTGGTGCAGCGCAATCGCCAGCATTTCCTCGCTCGCCGCCATTTCCAGGTTCAGCGGCAGATCGGTCGCGGCCATGATGCGGGCCAGATCATCGTCACGAATATGGCGGCGGTCCTCCCGCAGATGCGCTGTTATGCCATCGCCGCCGCAGGCCGCGACGATTTGCGCTGCGCGCACGGGATCGGGATGGTCGCCACCCCGCGCGTTGCGGATGGTCGCGACATGATCGATGTTGACGCCCAAACGAAGGTGATGGGGACGAAGATGGCTGGTCATGTGGCGGCGCGGCTCCCTGGCTTGGTGGCGGGCAATGTCGCCAGTTCGGGCGGCACCTCGTCCGGCGCAAAGGAGGGGAAATTGATCGCGATCAAAGGATAGAAAGGCACGCCAAGGTCAGCGCTGCCGCCCGAACGGTCCACCAGCGCGGCGGCCGCGATCACCGTGCCGCCTGCTTCCGTGATAGCGGCGATGGCCTCACGCGAGGACAGGCCGGTGGTCACGACATCCTCCACCAACAGCACGCGCGTGCCTGGTGCGATGGCAAAGCCGCGCCGCAGTTCGAAAGCGCCGGTCGGGCGTTCGACGAACATGGCGGGCTTGCCAAGGGCGCGGCCCATTTCATGGCCGATGATGACCCCGCCCATGGCCGGCGAAATCACTGCGTCAATGTCACCGCGCACCTCGCGCGGCAGCTTTTGCGCAAGTGCCATGGCCAACCGCCCGGCGCACTCACTGTCCATCAACACACGGGCGCATTGCAGATAATTTGCGCTGTGCCGCCCCGAAGACAGCAGAAAATGTCCTGACAAGAGCGCGTCGGCGGTGCGGAATTCGGCGATAATCTCGTCTTCAGTCATATTTTTTGGGTCTCTGTTCGTGTCGGTCTATGCTGTGCCGTAGGGGAAGGCGGGGTGCTTCGGCAAGCTGCTGAAAATAGTGTTAGAGATGCTTGAGACAAGCGGCAAGCGGGTCTATAGGCGGCGCATTATCCCGACTGATTTGCCGCATGTCGCGTCATTAGGGCCAGTTGTGCGGTGTATCCTGCGGGTTAATCTTTGGAACAGCAAAAGGCAGGCTGCGTTCGTTATGAAGATGTTGAAATCGCTTATTATTGCTGTGGCACTGGGTGTCGTAGCTCCCATCGCGGTCAGCGTGGCTGTGGCAACCACGGCACCAGCACCCGCGCCTGTGATGATGCCGACTCCAGATGTGGTTCCGGTAAACGCTGATCCGGTCGGCGCGCTGGATGCCAGCTATGTTCCGATGAAACCGGTGGATGGCATTGGCCAACCAGTGCAAGGCGGAATGGATTTCCAGCCGCAGGTAACGGTGATTGGCCAGGACGCAAAATTCCTGAACAACGCGATCCTGCTGCCGCTGATCACGGTCATTACGCTGCTTGTGCTGGGATTGCTGCTGTGGGTAGTCGTGCGGTATCGCGCAAAAGTCAGCCCGGTGCCGTCCAAGACGACGCACAACACCTTTATCGAGATTATCTGGACGGCTGTGCCCGCGCTGATTTTGGTCGCGATTGCTTTCCCCTCCCTCAGCTTGCTTGCTGCACAATATAAACCGGCCAAGGCCGATGCCGTGGTGATCAAGGTCAAGGGGTATCAGTGGAACTGGGGATATGAATATCCCGACCATGGCATCAGCGAATTTATCTCTAAAATGCTTGACGCATCGGCGGCTAAGGCCGCGGGCGAGCCATATCTGCTCGCTGTCGACAACCGCATGGTTGTGCCGGTGGGGCAGCAGGTCAAGTTGATCATTACCGGTGCCGATGTCATCCACAGCTTTGCCGTTCCAGCATTGTGGACCAAGATGGATGCTGTTCCGGGGCGGGCCAATGAAACCACTTTCACGATAACCAAACCGGGCGTCTATTACGGTCAGTGTTCCGAATTGTGCGGCATCGACCATGGTTTCATGCCCATCGCCGTCGAGGCACTACCCCCCGAAAAATTCGCCGCATGGGTGCGGTTCAAGGGCGGCGAGTTGCCGGGTGAGACTGCTGCAGTGCCCGCTGCGCCCGCCGTGACGCCTTCGTCTGCCGTTTCCGCTGCGCCTGTTGCAGCCACTGTTCCTGTCGCCGCGCCCGCGGCTGCCGCTACCAATTAAAAGGCCATGACAATGACCGACATCGCCGCCACTGCTGCTTCCGATTTTCGTCAGATCGATGCGCATGCCCATCATGATGATCATGACCATAAGCCGGGATTTTTCGTACGCTGGTTCATGTCCACGAACCACAAGGATATCGGCACCCTGTATCTGATGTTTGCGATCATCGCCGGGATCATTGGTGGCGTGATTTCCGGCATGATGCGCTGGGAACTGGCCGAACCGGGCATCCAGTATTTGCCCGGTTGGGCAGCGATGCTGGGCGGCGAGGAAACCGCCATCGCCGGCAAGCATTTCTGGAACGTCATGATCACGGCCCATGGCCTGATCATGGTGTTCTTCATGGTGATGCCGGCGCTGATCGGCGGGTTTGGCAACTGGTTTGTCCCGTTGATGATCGGGGCGCCCGACATGGCGTTTCCGCGCATGAACAACGTCAGTTTCTGGCTGACTGCGGTCGCGTTTATGATGCTGGTCGGGTCGATGTTCGTGCCGGGCGGCGCGGGCGGATTGGGTGCTGGCATCGGCTGGACCGCTTACGCCCCGCTTTCGACCAGCGGTTCGCCGGGACCAGCCGTCGACATGGCGATTTTCTCGCTCCACCTTGCTGGAGCGGCGTCTATTTTGGGTGCGGTGAACTTTATCACCACTATTTTCAACATGCGCGCGCCGGGCATGACGCTGCATAAAATGCCGTTGTTCGTATGGTCGGTGCTGGTCACCGCGTTCCTGCTGTTGTTGGCGTTGCCGGTGCTGGCTGCGGCGATCACCATGTTGTTGACCGACCGCAATTTCGGCACGACCTTTTTCGATGCGGCGGGCGGCGGTGATCCGGTGCTGTACCAGCATCTGTTCTGGTTCTTTGGCCATCCTGAAGTGTACATCATGATCCTGCCTGGGTTTGGCCTGATCAGCCAGATCGTCTCAACCTTTAGCCGCAAGCCGGTGTTCGGTTATCTTGGCATGGCTTATGCTATGGTCGCGATCGGCGTCGTCGGCTTTGTCGTGTGGGCACACCACATGTTCACGGTTGGTATGAGCGTCAATCTGAAGATGTATTTCACCGCCGCGACGATGGTTATTGCCGTGCCGACGGGGATCAAGATTTTCAGCTGGATAGCCACAATGTGGGGAGGTTCGTTGAGCTTTAAGACGCCGATGATGTGGGCGTTGGGCTTTATCTTTATGTTCACCGTGGGCGGTGTGACCGGGGTTGTCCTGGCCAATGGCGGCGTAGACACCAACCTGCACGACACCTATTATGTGGTTGCGCATTTCCATTATGTGCTGTCTCTGGGCGCGGTATTTTCGCTGTTCGCCGGTTTTTATTACTGGTTCCCGAAAATGTCGGGCAAGATGTACAGCGAAGCGTTGGGACAAGTGCACTTCTGGCTGTTCTTTGTTGGCGTGAACATCTTGTTCTTTCCGATGCACTTCCTGGGCCAGCAGGGGATGCCACGCCGCTATCCTGACTATCCCCAGGCGTTCGCCTATTGGAACAAGATCGCGACCGATTATGGCTATACGTTGATGGCCGCCGGGGTGCTGGTGTTCTTTGTGAATATTGCCTGGGCATTTGCCGCCGGTCGTAAGGCTGCTGATAATCCGTGGGGTGAGGGCGCAACGACGCTGGAATGGACGTTGTCCAGCCCGCCGCCGTTCCACCAGTTTAACACCCTGCCCAAGATTGCCTGATAATGTTCCGCGCCCCGGCGGGTGATTGTTACTGGCCGGGGCGGTGGATTTGGAAATACTAATGGCGCAAAGTCTGACCTCTCCCGTGACGCCGGCAATGCCGGCAGATTGGCGCGACCTGCTCGCGCTGACCAAGCCGCGTGTCATGTCGCTGGTGGTGTTCACGGCGCTGTGCGGTTTGCTAGCGGCCCCCGGGGCTGTGGATCCGATTCTGGGCTTTGCGGCCGTGTTGGCCATTGCCTTGGGCGCTGGTGCATCGGGCGCCCTTAACCAGTGGTATGAGGCCGATATCGACGCAATGATGAAACGCACTGCAAAGCGCCCGCTGCCCGGTGGGCGGATGGAGCGGCAAACTGCGCTGCACTTCGGCGTCGGCCTTGCGGCGTTTTCGCTGTTGCTGATGTATATGGCGAGCAATCTGCTGGCGACGGCTATTCTTGCGGTAGCGATCCTGTTCTACATCGTTGTTTACACGGTTTGGCTCAAGCCCCGGACGCCGCAGAATATCGTCATTGGCGGGGCCGCCGGCGCGTTTCCGCCGCTGATCGGCTGGGCCGCAGTGACGGGGGATATTACAGCATTGCCGGTGCTGCTGTTCCTCCTCATTTTCCTGTGGACACCGCCGCATTTCTGGGCGCTCGCGCTGTTCATGCAGAGCGATTATGCCAAGGCGGGCATCCCCATGCTGCCGGTCGTTGCGGGCGAACGCACGACGCGGCGGCAGATCATGATTTATTCACTGCTCATGACGGCGGGGGCGATTGCACCATGGCTGTTGGGCCTGACCGGTGCGGTTTATGGCGTGACGGCGGCGGTGCTGAGCGCAGCCTTCTGCTTGCTCGCCCTTGATATCGCGCGCCGGACAACGCAGCCTGATGACAAGATGAAGCCGGAGAAGCGACTTTTCACCTTTTCGCTTTTCTATCTGTTTGTTCTCTTTGCGGCGGTTGTCGCTGATCGCTGGGTGCTGGCATGACTGACCCCGAATTCGACGAAGTCGCGTTCCGCGCGCAGCAACGGCGCAATGCCAATGTCACTGCAATGGTGCTGGGCGCGCTGGCGGTGCTGTTCTTTGCAATCACCATTGCCAAATTGGGGCTGGCGACATGATGACGGCCACAACAAATGTAATAAATAGGGACAGCCCCTATTTTTTCGCGTTTATCTTTTCGCATCTAAGAGCCTCAGCTAAAAAAATAGGGATTGTCCCTATTTATTGTGGGATTTTGCTATGACTATTGCCGCAAAGCGTCGCACCGCGGTCATGGCGTTTGGCCTGGCTGCCTTCATGGTCGGACTTGGCTATGCCGCTGTGCCGCTGTACGACCTGTTTTGCCGAGTCACCGGATTTGGCGGCACGACGCAGCGGGTTGATGAAGCGGTGCTGGCCAGCCCGCCAAAGATACTGGCACAGACAATTTCGGTGCGTTTTGATAGCAATGTCGACCGTGATCTGCCGTGGCAGTTCAGGCCCGAACGCACGCGCGACAGGATGAGCATTGGCGCGCGTGACATGGCGATTTTCATAGCGCGCAACGATTCGCCCGTGCCGGTGCGCGGTGTTGCGAGTTACAATGTAACGCCGGTTGCGGCGGGGAAGTATTTCAACAAAATCCAGTGCTTCTGCTTCACCGATCAGGTGCTGGAGCCGGGACAGGAAATTCGCATGCCGGTGCTGTTCTTCGTCGATCCGGCGATTAGGGACGATCCCGACGCCCGCGATATCGAAGAGATTACGCTCAGCTACACCTTCCACCGGGTGGACGAGCGCAAAAAGGCGAGCTAAAGTTCGTTTGAGATTTTTAGGATATTTTGGACTGCCAGCGGGGGGATTGACGCCGCCGGGTCCGCGAACATGGGAAACAAGACATGGCCGGTGCCAAACAGCATGACTATCATCTGGTAAATCCCAGCGTCTGGCCCCTGATCGGGTCGGTTTCGGCGTTCACCATGTTTTTCGGTCTTGTCATGTTCATGCACCCCGAAGAATTTGGGGCAGCGGGCAAGTGGGTGCTGGGCCTTGGCGTCGCTGGCTTGATCGCGACTTTTTACTACTGGTGGGCTGACGTAATCAAAGAAGCGCATGCGGGCGACCATACACCGGTAGTACAGCTGCACCTGCGCTATGGCATGATCCTGTTCATCGCTTCAGAAGTCATGTTCTTTGTCGGCTGGTTCTGGGCCTGGTTTGATTTCTCGCTATTCCCGCAGCCTATCGAGTATGTTGGGGGTACGGTGGAAACGCTGTTCGGGCAGGAAGGTGCTGCTTTGATCGCACAATGGCCGCCGAAGGGGTTGGAAGTTCTTGACGCCTTTTCGCTGCCGCTGCTGAACACGCTGATTCTGCTGTGTTCGGGCACTTCGATCACCTGGGCCCACCATTCTTTGATCAATGGCGACCGGGACGGGTTGAAGAAGGGCCTGTGGCTGACCATCGGTCTTGGTGCGCTCTTTTCGGCCATTCAGGCCTATGAATATGTAATCGCGCCCTTTGCGTTCGGTGGGTCGAATTATAGTTCGGCCTTTTATATGGCGACCGGGTTTCATGGTTTCCATGTGCTGGTCGGCACGATTTTTCTGATCGTCTGCCTTGCCCGCGTGTACAAGGGTCACTTCACCCCGCGCCAGCATTTCGGGTTTGAGGCGGCGGCCTGGTATTGGCACTTTGTCGACGTGGTGTGGTTGTTCCTGTTCATCGTAATCTATGTCTGGGGCGGTTGGGGCGCGCCGATACATTCATGACGCCGAACGACGCCGAATGTGTGGGGCGGCCGCCACTATGGCGTGCCGCCCTTTTCGGTCTGTGTCCTGCGTGCGACGCACCGACGTTATTTGACGGACCGATCCAGTTCGCCGATCGTTGCGCCAGTTGCGGGCAGGATTTTTCCACCAATAATGTCGGCGATGGGCCTGCCGCGTTCCTGACCATGATCATCAGCGCCGTGGTGATCGCGTTGGCGATGACGCTGGAGTTTGCAGTGTATCCGCCGTTCTGGGTGCATGTGATCTTGTGGGTGCCGTTTACGATTGCGGGCGTTGTAGGCGGACTGCGGCTGGCCAAGGGTCTGCTGTTCCATGCCGAGGTGCGGCGTAGCGCGGGCGAGGGTCAGCTTGCCAAAGGGCAGCAGGATGACTGATCCCGCCGCCAGGCCAGCCCGCTGGCCGATCATTCCGACGGTTATCGTCGCGGTTGCAATCGCCACCATGATCGCGCTGGGCGTATGGCAGCTTCAGCGCAAGGGCGAGAAAGAGGCGATGATCGCGCTGCACCAGCGCAACATTGCGATGTCGTCCGAGGTGATCTTTCCCAAACTCGCGCCGGTAGACCTCGCGCTCTATTTCCGGCGCACCAGCGTGACCTGTCTTGAACCGATCACTGCATCTCCGCGCGCCGGGCGGGATGGTACGGGCGCATCGACTTACCAGATGGTCGTCGATTGCCGCACCGGGGCCGAGGGGCCGGGCGTGCTGGTGAGTATCGGTACCGATGCAGACCCCGCGCGCAAGCTCGGCTGGAAGGGCGGGACGGTGCAGGGCACTATCATTCCGGGGCCGGAACAGCCCAGCCTGATCGCGCGGCTGACCGGCACCGCCGTTCCCGCACGCGCGATGCTGCTCGCCGATCCGCCGGTTGCAGGGTGGGGCGCGAATGCGACGCCCGCGCCAGAGGATCAGCCGAACAATCATCTGGCCTATGCCGTGCAATGGTTCATCTTTGCCGCCGCCGCCGGGGTGATTTACGTCCTGGCGCTGCGCAAACGCTTGCGGGGTTAAGGGCGCGGGGTTAGGCGGTTGCCCATCATTGGATAAGTAGGGCGGCACATGGATTATATCAGCACCCGGGGCAGCGCGCCCGCGCTCGATTTTCGCGGCGTCACGCTGGCGGGATTGGCCAGCGATGGCGGGCTATATGTGCCCCGCGCATGGCCGCAGTTCAGCGCCGATGACATCGCGGGCCTAGCGGGGCTCGATTATGCCGAAACTGCCGTTCGCGTGATGGCGCCGTTCGTCGCGGGCAGCCTGACCGAGGATGAACTGCGCGGCCTGTGCCGCACCGCCTATGCCAGTTTTTCGCATGATGCGATCACGCCGCTGGTGCAGCTGGATGGACGCCACTGGTTGCTGGAGCTGTTCCACGGGCCGACGTTGGCGTTCAAGGATGTCGCGCTGCAATTGCTGGGGCAGCTGTTCGAACGATTCCTGCGCGGCGGCGAGACGCAGCTGACAATTGTGGGCGCGACCAGCGGCGACACCGGGTCAGCCGCGATAGAGGCGGTCGCAGGGCGCGAGCATATCCGCATCTTCATGCTCCACCCCGAAGGCCGCGTCAGCGATGTACAACGGCGGCAGATGACGACCATCCTGGCCCCCAACGTCCATAATATCGCCATGGACGGCAGTTTTGACGATGCACAGGCGATGGTCAAACGCATGTTCGGCGATCCGGCAGTCACCGGCCAGCTAACGCTGTCGGCGGTCAACAGCATCAACTGGGCGCGGCTGATGGCACAGATCGTCTATTATTTCTATGCCGCCGTCCGGTTGGGCGCGCCGGGCCGTCAGGTCGCATTCAGCGTGCCGACGGGCAATTTCGGCGACGTGTTCGCGGGCTATGCCGCCGCGCGCATGGGGTTGCCGATTGCCCGGCTGGTGGTCGCCACCAACGTCAACGACATCCTGCACCGCGCGCTGACCAGCGGGGATTACAGCGCAGGCAGCGTCACGCCCACCGCAACGCCCAGCATGGACATTCAGGTATCGAGCAATTTCGAACGGCTGCTGTTCGATCTGGCGGGCCGCGATGGCCCGGCAATCGCGGGGATGATGCACGCGTTCGACGCGACCCGCGCCATGACCATCCCGGCAGATATGCTGGCCGGAGCGCAAGGGTTGTTCACCAGCGTGCGGGTCGACGCCGACGGCATGGCGATGGCGCTGGCCCACGCGCACCGCCGCCACGCGATGCTGATCGATCCGCACACCGCGATTGGCCTCGCTGCCGCCCGCGATGTGGCGGCCAGCCTGCCCATAGACGTGCCGATGGTCACGCTGGCCACTGCGCACCCGGCCAAGTTCCGCGACGCGGTGGAACGCGCCACCGGATTGCGCCCCGGCCTGCCTGCGCGGGTCGGCAATCTGTTCGACCGCGAAGAACGGTTCGACCGGCTGCCGGGCGATTATGATGCGGTGAAGGCCTATGTGCTGGAGCGGGCGCGTGGGTGAGGCGGCATTATTCTGCCCCACTCCGCCGGGGAGGGGGTGGTTATGACCGACATCCCCCTCATCGCCCTCATCGGCGAACCTTGGGCCGACTACGCGCTGCTCGACAGCGGGCATGGGCGCAAGCTGGAACGCTATGGCGATTTCCGCTTTATCCGCCCCGAACCACAGGCGATGTGGGCGCCGCACAGCGCGGTATGGGACGCCGACGGTGAATTCATCCCCGCATCCGACGCCGATGGCGGCGGGCGCTGGTTCTATCACCGCCCCGTGCCCGCCGAGGGGTGGCCGCTGGCGTGGAACGAGGCGCGCTTCATGGCGCACTGCACCCCGTTTCGCCATCTGGGCTTTTTCCCCGATATGGCCCCGGTGTGGGACTGGTTCCGCGGGCAGGTGGCGGGGGCCGATCAACCCCAATTCCTCAACCTGTTCGGTTACACCGGTGTCGGCAGCCAGGCGCTGGCCAGCGTGGGTGCAGGCGTGACCCACGTCGACGCCAGCAAGAAAAGCGTGGCCCAGGCGCGCGCCAATGCGGAGCTGGCGGGAATGGCCGACGCGCCGATCCGCTGGATCGTAGACGACGCCAGCAAGTTCGTGGGCCGCGAGGTGCGGCGCGGGAAACGCTATGACGCCATCCTGCTCGATCCCCCCAAATATGGCCGCGGCCCCGACGGCGAACGGTGGGATCTGGAAACCGATCTGGCCCCGCTCATCGGCGATTGTGCAAGGCTGCTGGACAAGGACAGCCGCGCGCTGTTCCTGACCGTGTACGCCGTGCGCATGTCGCCGCTGGCCATCGGCGAACTGCTGCGCAGCAGCCTGTGCGAAGCGGGTGGGGACGGCGGGCTGGGCGGCACGGTGGAATGCGGCGAACTGGCGGTGCGCGAAGAAGCGCGCGGGCTGTTGCTGCCCACCGCGATCTGGGCGCGGTGGTCAAACGACTAACGCCCCTCCCCCGATGGGAAGGGGGTAATGAACTCTAGCCCCGGTAACACGCTGATGTGAGTTCTCTCGGCAACCAGTAATTCAGGAGGACGCAGCTCGAATTCTACCCCGTCCCTCCCATCACCCCAACTTAACCGCCTCACTAAACGGCAAATCCTTGTCGGGCCTTATTTCACCCGGCAGCCCCAGCACCCGCTCTGCAATGATGTTGCGCAAAATTTCATCGGTGCCGCCTGCGATCCGCAATCCTGCTGCGCCGATGTAGCTCATCTGGAAACGGGCCATGTGGGGCAGGGCGGGGACGTCCGCGCCCATCATAGCGCCCGCGCTGTCGGCCATTTCGGTGGCAAAGGCGCCCATGTCCTGCATGGTTTTGGCGACGACGACCTTGCTGATGCTGCTTTCGGGGCCGGGTGTGCGGCCTGATGACA
>Ga0105045_10002498_pt1 | contig 15550 bp, 10 predicted proteins | sample MAT02_FD_78089 | JGI IMG/M metagenome (GOLD analysis project Ga0105045, IMG submission 78089) | Freshwater microbial communities from Lake Fryxell liftoff mats and glacier meltwater in Antarctica - MAT-02 (megahit assembly) | ecosystem: Environmental > Aquatic > Freshwater > Ice > Liftoff...
CCCCCCCGGGACGTTTTGAAGTCGTGGTTCGTGGAGTATCTCGCCACATCGTTGATTCGGGAAATGACGTTAACATAAACGTGCCTCTCCCCTGCCTCTCCCGTTTGCCCTACCCCTCAATCAAAGTGTACGTCCCCCGTCCCTCCCCCGTCCCCTTTTCCAACCCCCTCGCGCCAGCAGTCGGTTCCCGGCCTTCTGACGACGGGTCAGGGGTCGCCCCGGGTTTTCCCGTGGCCGTGTTTGTTCTCGTGCAATAAAAAACATTTCGGTATTATACCGCGTGTACGATCCCCCTGATGTTCTTCTCCGAGGAGACAGGCCCGATGGCTCAAGAATTCGAGCGCGAAATCGTCGTTTACATCTGGCGGTTCGGCGGGATGATGAACCCGATGCACACCGGGCACGTCGCCGTCAAGTTGAAAGCCCCGGAGTTCGATCGGTCGACGACCGGCGGCAAGAGCAGCGTCTACATGAGCTGGTGGCCGGTCGAACTCGGGGCCGACGATTCGACCCTCGACGGCATGAAACTCCGGCACGCCGCCCCGAAGTCCAGCTACACGATGGATCGGGTCGCGGCGGTCGCCCCCAAGGTCCGCAAGAATCTGGCCGCCGGGACGTTCCAACCGCAGGGCCAACAGAAATACGTCGGCCCGACGGACCCCGTCACGAACCTGCCGACCAGCCCGACCGGGCCGCAGAACTGGGGCGCCTCGGCGGATATCAAAATCCGCCTGCCCGGCACCGGCGAGGGCGGCCGGGTGTTCGGCCTCGACATGGTCGCCATGCACCGCTGGTGGTGCGTCTTCTCGAAGTCCGGCCCCGGCATGTTCAGCATCCTGAATCTCAGGGGCATGAACTGTTCCAAAGCGGCCTACATGATCCTCCGGGCCGGCGGGGCCGCGCGATTCGCGAAACTGCCGATCCACGGCCTGCTCAACCCGAACGTGATCGAGAGGTGGGCGACCACCGTTCGCGAGAAGATCGACGCGAAGAACCGGGTCGCGCAGGGGTTTGAAATGTTGATGTCGCGCAAGGAACACCACGGTTCGTCCGTGAACCTGCTCGTCCTCGAAAATTGGAAAAAAGAGAGCAACAAGAACGTGACCGTCTTCGCCACCCGAGTCGGTCAGGTCAAAAAGATCGACGGGCTGTTGGCGGAATACGCCCCGCACCTCAACGACGAGAGTTCCAAAGGGTTAGAAGTCCGGGCCGGCCTGCTCGACCAGATCCTCGGGCTGGTCCAGAGTTACCTTTCGGAAAAGGCGACAAATAAGCGGGCCGACGCCATCATCGATCTCGGCGATCAGGCCCTGAAGATGTTGATCAGCATCAACGCCAAACGGCTCGAACTGTTGAAGAACCAGAAGGCCGGCAACATCTCGCAGAAAGAGAAGTTCGAGATCGGCGACCAGATTAACGCGATCAACCACACCCAGACCAAACTCGAGTACGACGACACCTGGTCGTATTGACACCCGGTGGCCGACAAACGGGAGCGGGGTTCCCGAGGGATTGCGATCGCACGGGGGGAGAAAAGGGAGCAGGCACGGGACTGGCACGTCCTGTCCCCTTTTCCAATCTTCCCAATTTGTCCGACACTCCCTCGCTCATTGGTATGTCCCTCACCTGGGCAAAGCTTCCAGAAGTTCCTTGAACCCCGCGTCCGTCACCTGCGTGTATCGTAAATGGAGTGTGGTGAGGTTTTTGAGGGGTGCAAGTTCCTTCAACCCCGCGTCAGCCCCGCCAAACACCCCGACGACCGGTTTGCCGGTTGATTTCACTCCGCGTATAACCGTCCCGTCAAGTTTCTCGACGAATGCGACAGCCTTGACCACCTCATTGTTGGCCTGTGGCGAACTTCATGGGATCGAAACACCATGGGGCGAGGGTATGTGTTCGCAAGGCACATACCTCAGCTGGAACGATGAGGCAATCTCAATAAGGCGCGTGTGTAATCTCAATAAAGGGGGGAATGTCCCTGTTTGCGTGATTCATGGTCGCACACGAATGTCGGATCATTGCCTACGCGCCGCAAGTGGATGCGTCGGTTGAGGAAGCACCGAGTATCATGAACTACGGGTCGGTGCGATGGAATGCGTGCTAAGTTGACATGAGAATGAATTCGAGAATCCACCTGCAACGGTGGGGATGAACATGATGCTCGGGCCGGATGCGGGCTTCCTGAGACCGATCTACGATTCCCCGGACGACGACGCCCCGCGGTTGCTCTACGCGGACGTTCTCGACGAGGACAACGAAACCGCGCGCGCCGAATTCATTCGCATTCAACTCGCCCTCGCCAAACTCCCGGCCCACGATCGCCGACGCATCGAACTCACCCGGCGCGAGGATCGCTTGCTCTCGCACTATGCGGAGGAATGGGGGGCGCCGTTCCGGGGGTTGGCACTCGGGCCGGTGTTCCGCCGTGGCTTCGTGGAAAGCGTAAAGGTGAGCGCCCGGCAGTTCCTGAGCAACGCCGAACCGCTCTTCCACGCCGGGCCGATCCGCGAGGTTCACCTCATCGACGTGGGTAGCCATCTGCGGGCGGTATTGCAATCGCCGTGGTTGCGAAAGTTGAACAGCCTCGTGATCTTCGGCCAGCACTTGGGCGAACCTTTGGCCCACGCCGTGGCCGAATGCGAACACCTGAAGAATCTCAAGCGGTTGCACGTGGCCCGCAACGAGATCGGCGATCGGGGCGTCGAGCAACTGGTGTACGCCCCGCTGCTCGGCCAACTCGATGATTTGGACGTCGGCGAGAACGAGATCGGCGAAGTGGGCGCCCGCATCCTCGCCAACGGCCCCCGGTTCACCGAGTTGAAACGGTTGGAACTCGGTGGCAACGCCATCGGCACCGCGGGCGCGGAGGCGCTTGCGGGCAGCGAACACTTGCCGAAGTTGCAACGCTTGGGCCTCGCCGGGAACCGCATCGGCGCCCCGTGGCCGCGCGGCAACGCAGCCCGTTCGCAACTCCTGCGCGTGGGTACACTCGATCTCGCCGGGAACAATTTGACGATGGAGGCACTGCGGGGAATGCTGCAACACGCCGGGCCTGCCTGGATCCGCGAACTCGACCTCGGCAATAACGATCTCGGCGACGACGGGGCGATGCTCTTGGCTCGCTCGGAATCGCTCGCCGGTTTGAAGGTGCTGAAAGTGACAAACAACGGCATCGGCGACGCCGGGCTGCGCGCCTTGGCGGAATCGCCGCACTTCGCCCGACTCACCGTGTTGGATGTCGGAAACAATCCCGCCGGGGACGAGGGCGTGCGTGCGATCGTCGATTCCCCGCGCTTGGCGAACCTCCGCCACCTCGCCTGCCCCGCCATCGGTTTGAGCTTCCGCATGCGGTTGGCACTGCACACCCGTTACCCGCACGCCCCCAGCGGGAATCTTTGAATCCGTTCCCGCGATTTCGCCATTCCATTTCCCTCTATAATTCCCACGGATCGATTTCTTTCCGGGTTCGCCATGAAGATCGTGAATTATCCGCACCCCGCGTTGCGGGCGAAGTGCAAGCCGCTCGCCGCCCTCGATGAAAGCGTGCGCACCGCCGCCGCCGAGATGTTGGAACTCATGTACCGCTACGAGGGTTTGGGCCTCGCCGCACCGCAAGTAACCCTCGATTACCAGATGATCGTGATGAACTTCGGCGGCGACTCGAACGAAAAGGAAAACGAACTCGTCGCCATCAACCCGGTGATTGTCGAAAGCAAGGGGCACTTCAAGGATCGCGAAGGCTGCCTCAGTTTCCCCAACCTGTACCAAGACATCCGGCGCTCGAAAACGGTGAAGGTGCAGTTCTATAAACTCGACGGCACGTTGAACGAAATGACGTGTTCCGACCTCGCCGCCCGCCTCTGGCAGCACGAAATCGACCACCTCCACGGCACGCTCTTCATCGACAAGATGGGCCCGCTCGCCCGCATGAACAGCAAACGCGACATCGAAGACTTCATCGAAGATTTCAACAAGGATTTGAAGAAGGGCACTTGGCCCCCCGGCACCGAACCCAAGTTGTAGCGCGTTACCCGAGCGGCGGGCGTCAGCCCGCTGAGTTTGAACACCTCAGCGGGTTTAAACCCGCCGCTCAGTAAGATTGATTTCAGCGGGCTGACTCCCAATCGTGTTCGACACGGCGAAGGTTATTCGATGATCCGTCATTCCCGCGAAGGCGGGAATGACGGGAAAGGGCTCGAATTCGTGGAAGTCGGTTCCGCGCCGCGCAAATCTCGTACCGAACGCGATTTGGCTGACACCCGCCGTTCGGGGATCAACAAACGAAGAAGCCGCGGGAGCGAACTCCCGCGGCTTTTCGTGTCGCCGTTGCCGGACGACGGAGGGGATCAAGTGTGGATCAATTCCACTTGGTCATTTCGAGCAACACATCCCGTTGGGTATCGGCGTTCGGGCCGACGTACAGGTGGAGGTGATCCTTGTCGATGTACACCACTTGCACCCGAGGCTTCTTCACGTACGTCGGGAACGGGATGCTCGACTGAATCAGTTCGTTGTAATAGATGCCGCATTCCCAGTGGCAGTGGTGCAGTTGGGCCATGCCAACGAGCGGGAAGAATCGGGGCGGATCGATCTTATCGACGATCCGATTCTTCACGATGGTGATGTCGTCGCGGAATTCTTCGTACACGAAGGGCACGCCCCGAATCTTCTGCGGCAGCGCCCGGAGCACTTCCCGATCGCTCGGGGCGTCTTCGCAGCGCGGTTCCGGGAAGCCGTCGCGGATCGGCGGCAGGATCGGCGTGCGAGTATCGTTGACGTTCTGATATTTGTCGGTCATTCGCTCGGCCGTCCAAGGTTGAACCAAGCAACCCGTGGCCAGAAGCGGCATCCAAGCCGCCGCGAACAACACCGCATTTCGTTTCCACCGGCTCATCGCAACCCCCTCGGTTCGCATTCCTTCCACCGGCCCCCCTGATCGGAGATACCCCCGAAGGCCAGAAATCGGGTGGCAACAGTCCGGTGATTCGCACCGAACAACCCGATTGTGCAAATGGTATCGGTCGAGCCAATCCTGCGGGTGAACGAAAAGTGCGAAAGTTTGCCGGACGAAACGATTCCGTCGGCGGGAAACCGCAACCGGATTCGCCCAAATCTCCCAAAGACACAAAAAGAGCCGCGTTCGACTTCGGGTTGGACTCACTGTGCGGGCGGTAGCGGCCGCCCCGTTTGCTGATTCCGCAGAACCGGAAGATCCTTACTGCCAAGAACACCGGGTACAGTCCTATAATCCCCTATGCGTTAATGAGCGATTGTGGATTCTCACATCTATGGCTACACCGACTACCCGCGAAGAACTTTTGGAACTCCTGCGTAAGAGCGGGGTGCTGAAGCCGGACGCACTGCAGAAATTCCTCGATGAGCACCCGGAGTTGCCGAACGAACCCAAGGCGGTCGTTTCGCTGTTTCTCCAATCGAAGCTGCTTACCCCATTCCAAGCGAAACTCCTGCTCGCCGGGCGTTACAAAGGCTTTCGGTTGGGAGCGTACGTTCTGTTGGGACAACTTGGCCAAGGGGGAATGGGGGCGGTGTACCTCGCCGAGCACGATACGCTCCACCGCAAGGCGGCGATCAAAGTGCTGCCGCCGGGCGGGAACAAAATTACAGTCGAACGATTCTTGCGGGAAGCCCGGGCCGCCGCCGCGCTCGACCATCCGAACATCGTGCGAATGCACGACGTCGGCCGCGAGGGGGAAGTGCATTTCTTGGTGATGGAGTATGTCGAAGGCCAAACCTTGGACAAGCTCGTTTCTTCGAGCGCACCGCTCCCGGCGCAACGGGCCGTGGAATACGTCGCCCAAACCTGCGCCGGCTTGCAACACGCGTTCGAACGCGGCTTCATCCACCGCGATATCAAGCCGGCCAACCTGATCCTCGCCAAAGATGGTACGATCAAGATTCTCGATATGGGCTTGGCCCGCTCGAACGAGAAGCACGATCAGCTCACCCAGAACCTTGATGCCGGGGCGATCGTGGGCACGGCGGATTACATTTCGCCCGAACAGGCGATCAGCGATTCCGGCGTCGATATCCGCACCGATATTTACAGCCTCGGGGCGACCTTCTTCGCCATCGTCACCGGTCGACCGCCGTTCGACGGCCCCACCGCCAGCAAGTTGGTTCAGCACCAAGTGAAGGATCCCCCCAGCGTCACAACGTTGGATCGAACGTTCCCCAAAGGGTTGTCGGTCGTGATCGCCAAGATGATGGCGAAGAAACCTTCGGATCGGTATTCCACGCCCGCCGAGGTGATCGATGCCTTGGAACCTTGGCAGAACGAGAGTGCCCAACTCATGGCGGGTGTCTCGCAGACACTCGCGGGCAAAACCGCTTCGATGAGCAAACACTCGGGGAAACTGAACAAGTCGTCGGAACCGAAATTGGGTTCCAATTCTAAACCGGCGAAACGATCCCCGCGATATATGCTTTGGGGTGCAGTATCCGCCGGGGTAGTTTTGGGGATTGTCAGTGCCGTGGTGTTGGTTTTGCGCAGCGGAGATCAAAACGCAAAGGTTTCACCCCCGCCGTCGACAGAACCCGCCGCTTTGAATCAATCCGTTCCTACAAACGCGAAGGTGACCCCAGCACTAACTCCGAATGTTCTCTACCGGCTCGATCTCGGCGAAGGCAAACCGATCGTGGTGACCACGGCGACAAGCATGAGCACCACTTTGACAGATCGCAAAGACATTCGCGAATCCGGTCGCGTAGGCAGCGGAGCGTTACCGCCCGGTTGGATCGCACGATCGAACAGCATCGGTCTGGAATGCGAAACGGAAGTGGCAATGGTGGATGATCAGCCGGCGCTCGGCTTTCGAACGTCCAAAGCTTCTGGTTCGACATCGACCGCGTTGAACGCCTCGTTGTATTCTGCAAAGCTCCAAGTGCCCGCCGGCCATGTCAAGCTATCGTTCGAATACAAAAGCCCCTCGATTTCGGGGAAGTGCATGGTGAAATTCCGCCCCGATGGGGGAACTGCGTATTACCTCCCCGCAGTGCTGCTGTCTACAAATGAATGGAAACGGTATGTCGAGTACATCGATCTCACCCAGATCAGTTCCGGCGTCGTAGAAATTACGAACGGCCTTGGCGTCGGGAATGCGTTGTGGATTCGCGATTACACCGTGAGCGTAGCAGAACCTGAGAAATCGAAATAACGGGTCAACTCAGGAAACTCAATATAGAGTAGCGCTGGCGGATAGAGCGGGAAGCGTATAATGCATGACTGATTGCGGCAATCGCCCGCCCAAGGATGATTCATGGCTTCGCCCGCCCCACGCCCCCCGGTTCCACTTCCCGCCAAGCGCGCGACACCGTTCCCCCATTCTTGGTGGCTGGCCATCTTCTTGCTCGTGCTCGCCGTGCTGTATTTCGTGGTGCCGGAGCCGCCCAAGGCGATCAACTACACCGAATTCGAACGCATCTCGAAGGACGGCCAGATCAAGAAGCTCGATCTGATCGGCAAGCAACGGGCCGAGGGGGAAGTGCGCGATTCGCAATCCGATAAGGTGAAGGATCTCAAGATCGTAGGCGGGAAGTTCGCCATCAACCTCCCCGCGACCCAAGATCAAACTCCGTTCATTTCGACAATCCAAACTCGGGATGCCGAGTACCGCAAGCAGTTGAAAACCGAGAACCCGGCGGACGTCACGCCTGAAGTGGAAATCAACGTCCGCGATGAGACCCCCGCATATTTCGGGCCGTTGCTTTGGACGTTGCTGCCGATGTTGCTCCTCGTCGGCGTCATCGTGTTCTGGCTGCTGCCGCGACTCCGCGACCCCAACGGCGGCATGCAGAACAGCTTCACGAAGAGCCTCGCCAAGCGGTACGAAGTCTCGCGGCACCGCGTGAGTGCGGACGATGTCGCGGGGATGGATTCCGCCAAACGCGAACTCCAAGAGATCGTCGACTTCCTCAAAAGCCCCGAAAAGTTCGCCCGGCTGGGCGCCCAAGTGCCCAAAGGCGTGTTACTCGTGGGCCCGCCCGGCACCGGCAAAACCCTCTTAGCGAAGGCCGTGGCCGGCGAAGCCAACGTGCCCTTCTTCAGCATCAATGGCAGCGAGTTCATTCAATTGTACGTCGGCGTCGGGGCAAGCCGCGTGCGCGATCTCTTCAAGACGGCCAAGGAATCGGCCCCGTGCGTCATCTTCATCGATGAAATCGACGCTGTCGGTCGGATGCGCGGCGCGGGCGTCGGCGGTGGTTCGGACGAACGCGAACAAACACTCAACCAAATTCTCGGCGAGATGGACGGCTTCCAGCCCACCGAAACCGTGATCGTCATCGCCGCGACCAACCGGCCCGACGTTCTCGATACCGCCTTGCTCCGCCCCGGACGTTTCGACCGCCACGTGACCGTCGATAAACCGACGTGGCAGGGGCGCTTGGCGATCCTGAAAGTTCACACCCGCACCAAGCCGCTGGACGACGCCGTCGATCTCGAACGCATCGCCAAGAACATGTTCGGCATGAGCGGGGCCGATCTGCGCAGCCTCTGCAACGAAGCGGCACTGAACGCCACCCGCGAAGGCAAGAACAAGATCGAACAGATCGACTTCAATGTCGCCGCGGATCGGGTGCGCCTCGGGGCGATGCGCGAAGAGAAGTACGGCGAGGAAGAGAAACGCCGCACCGCCTACCACGAAGCCGGGCACGCCCTCTGCGCTTGGTTCGAACCGAAGAGCCACGCCCTCAACCGCGTGAGCATTATCCCGCGCGGCCGCACCGGCGGCGTGACCATGTTCACCCCGGACGAAGACCGCGTCGATATGTCGTTCAGCGAACTCCGCGCCCAACTCGTGGTGGCGATGGGCGGCCGTGCCGCCGATAAGCTCATCTACGGAGAATCGCTCTCGGGGGAAATCGGCGACCTCAAGCAGGCCACCCGCATCGCCCGCATGATGGTGACGCAATTCGGCATGAGCGAGAAACTCGGCCCCGTGCATTACCGCGCCGGGGAAGAGCACGTCTTCCTCGGCAAGGACATCGCGGAGTCCCGCGATTTTAGCGAGGGCACCGCCCGCGTGATCGACGAAGAGATTCAAAGGTTGCTCACCGCCGCCGAGCAGCGTGCCATCGCCCTGCTGACCGAACACCGCGACGACTTGGAGAAGCTCACCGCCGCTTTGGTGAAGGACGAGGAACTCGACCGCGACGCCGTGGAAGCCTTATTGAAGCAACCCGCCGTGGAAATCGCAACCACCCCGATCCCCGGCAAGCTCGCCTTCGGCGAGGCATGATTCAATCACCTCGTTCGCGGCGACCTTGGTAGCCGGCTCCCAAGGTCGCCGCGAAAAAACATGATGCACACACTCATCGTCGGTGGCGGGCTTGCGGGACTGTCCGCGGCGGTTGCGCTTGCCCAGCGTGGCATCGCTTCCACCATCCTCGAATCGCGGCCCCGGCTCGGCGGGCGGGCTTCTTCGTTCACCGATCCCGCCTCCGGCGAACTCGTCGATGCCTGCCAGCACGTGAGCATGGGCTGCTGCACCGCGTTCGCCGAGTTCTGCCGAACGCTCGGCATCGAACACCTACTCGCCCCGCAACCCACGCTTTGGTTCGCCACACCCGATGGACGCGAGAGCGTGTTCCGGGCCGATCCGTGGCCCGCCCCATTCCACCTCGGCCGGGCGTTGCTGGGTGCCCACTATCTCACGCCCGTGGAAAAGTTGCGCATCGCTTTCGGCGTGGCCATGCTTATGAAGGAACGGCCGGACGCCGATCCGCCCATAATGCCTTGGTTGCTGGCCCATCGGCAAACTCCGCGTACGATCGCCCGGTTCTGGGGCGTGGTGCTCACGAGTGCGTTGAATGAATCGATCGAACGGGTCGGGTTGAAGTACGCCCGCAAGGTCTTCCGCGATGGCTTCCTCATCGACCGCGACGGCTTCACCGTGCAGGTGCCCACGGTTCCGCTCGGCCGCTTCTACGGGGAGGAACTGCTGAGTTGGCTCGCTTCGCACAACGTCGAAGTACGCTTGAATACCGGTGTGAAATCGTGGCACCCCCACGGTGTCACACTCCGGGATGGTTCAAACATCCCCGCGAATGCGACGATCCTCGCGGTGCCGTTCGATCGGTTGTTGGGATTGCTCCCATCGGACGTCGCGGCCGATCCGTTCTTTGCCCGCACCGCGAAACTGCAACCTTCCCCAATCACCAGCGTTCACCTCTGGTTCGATCGCAAGGTGATGAAGCGTCCGCACATGGTGATCGTGGATGGCCTGTGCCAATGGCTCTTCGCTCGGGAGGGCGGCTACTTGCAAGTGGTGGTGAGCGCATCGGGATCGTTGAAAGCCTTGGGTCGCGACGGCACCGTATTGGAAATTCTGAACGAACTACGGCGATTGCTCCCCGGAGTGAGTACCGCACAACTGCTCCGCTCGAAAGTGGTGACGGAACACGCCGCGACCTTCAGCGCCGTACCCGGTGTGGACGATCTGCGGCCGAGCCAACGCACCCCGATCCCCGGCTTGTTCCTCGCCGGGGATTGGACGGCTACCGGCTGGCCCGCGACCATGGAAGGGGCCGTTCGTAGCGGCACCTTCGCGGCCGAGGAAGTGTCCGCTGAAGTGTTCCGACGCGCCGTGCTGACGCCCGCCGCTCGGGAAATGGATTCCGAATTTCGATTGCATGAACACCGCACGGGTTCGCCCCTACAATAGCTGTCCTTCCCGGAGCAAACTCAATGGCCCTCGACCTCACCGCCGAACAAAAAGCCCAAGGCTCGCGCAACTTCGCCCAAGCGGCGGCCGATCTCGAACGGATGCGCGACCCCAACGATCCCACCCGCCGCACGTTCATAAAATCTTTGGCCGCCACCGGGGCGGTGGTGCCGCTGAGTGCCGCCGTGTACTTCGGCTACGACCAGTGGAAGGCCGGCAACAAGCCGGTGAAGTTCGCGCTCATCGGCACCGGCGACGAAGGCAACATCCTCGTCGGCGACCACAATAAGGAATTCAATCAGATCGTGGCGGTGTGCGACGTGCGGCCGTACAACATGGAACGCATTTTCGAAGGAGAAAAGGCCCCGTCGCCGCGGAAGGGCTTGAAAAAGCTTTACGGCAACGAAGCCTCGAGCATCCAAAAATACTACTCGGTCGACGAGCTGCTCAACGACAAGGACAAGCTCGGCCTCGAAGGCGTCATAATCGCCACGCCCCTGCTCACGCACCGGCCCATCGTGAACCAGTGCCTCGACGCCGGGTTGCATGTGTTGTGCGAAAAGCTGATGGCCCGCACCATCTCCGACTGCAAGGCGATGATCGCCAAGGCCAAGGAAAAGGGCCTGCTCCTGAGTATCGGCCACCAACGGCATTACTCCATGCTCTACGCCCACGCCCTCGAAGTGGTGCAGTCCGGCATCCTCGGCGACATTAAGCATATCCGCGCCCTCTGGCACCGCAACAACTCCTGGCCGATCTCGTACACCGCGAAGGAGAAGGAAGCCTTCGACCTCAACTTCGACCTGCCCGCGATCCGCGACGGCTGGTACCCGCCGATTCGCAAGCAAGACTCCGACAAGCTCACGCCCGAACAGATCGCCACGATGAAGTTCATTCCGATCAAAGATCTCGATCCTTCCAAGGGCTACGCGGCCAACGCCGGGGCCACCCCGGTTTCCTACTACAAGGATCTCGCCGAACTCGTCCGCTGGCGCACGTCCGACCGCACCGGCGGCGGCCTCATGGCCGAACTCGGTAGCCACCAACTCGATGCCTCCAGCATCTTCCTCGGCAAGGTGAAGCCGATTTCCGTTTCGGGCACCGGCGTCCGCAGTTTCTACGGCGCCCTTGGCAGCAATGGCTACAACCCGCGAGAATGCGAAGATGGCGTCTTCACCACCTACGAGTTCCCCGGCCCGAACTACGCCCAGAACAAGGACGACGTGGTCGTGGTCACCTACAGCTCGGTCAGCACCAACGGCTTTGAAGACTACGGCGAATGCCTGATGGGCAGCCGCGGCACAATGATCGTGGAGAAAGAAGCCAACGTCTACTTGTTCAAGGAAAAAGAGCCGGGCAACTCCAGTCCGAAGGCCGATGGCGGCAAGGCGACCGGCGTGACCGTGACCAAGACGGACGCCGGCAAGCCGGTGGCCGAAGCCAGCAGCAGTTGGGGCGGCGGCGGTGGAGCCGCGATCTCCAAGGGCCCGAGCGGCCCGGCGTGGGATTCGGACGTCCGCGGCTACCGCACGGAGATGGAACACTTCGCGTTCCTCATCCGCCAACAACAGGCGAACAAGCTCCCCGGCAGCGAACTGTACAAGAAGGGGGCCGACGGCAAGTACGCCAACGCGGCCCTACTGCCGAAGTGCCACGGCGAAGTGGCCATGGCCGATGCGATCCTCGCGCTCTGCGGCAACATGGCGATGAAAACCCGCCAGCGCATCGAGTTCGCACCCGAGTGGTTCAACCCGGACAGCCCTGAAGTGCCCGAGACGAAATACGCCAAGGGATAACCCAACCCGATTGCGGACGCTGCACCAATTGCCCATCCGTCATTCCCGCGCAGGCGGGAATCCGTGCGTCCGGGAGTGTTTCTTGTTTGCCGGGTGCGGCTCGACAGTATCGAAAATACTGGATTCCCGCCTTCGCGGGAATGACGGAGAATTGTCCGGTTCGTCGTCATGCCGGAATCGATTGGCTCACCCCACTCGGTAACGGGAGTTGTACTCCCGGCGATTGCCGGGGTACGATAGACCGTTCCCCGGAGGGCGTTTCGTGATCTACCGCATCGGCCTATTCGCCACATTACTCGCGCTTCTCGCCTTCGCGGGTGAGCCTACCACCGCAACCCCGGAAGAATTGGCCAAAGATCTCGGCAGCCAGAGTTTCCGCGCCCGCGAAGCCGCCACCAAAGCCCTCTGGAAGATGGGGGAGAAAGCTCGGCCCTCCCTCGAAGACACGGCCAAGGGAACCAACGTCGAAGCCGCCGGGCGGGCGCAATCGATCCTCGATAAATTCGAATGGGGCATCTTTCCGGACACCCCGCCGGCACTTCTCGAACAGATCACCGCGTTCCGCAACGGTAAATACAACGAGCAAGTGGATGTCGTGTTCGCGCTCATGAAACGCGGCCCGGAGGTGTTGCCCACGCTTCGGGCATTGCTCCGCAAAGATATCGCCAGCGTGCCGGAGAACCCCGGATTCGACAGCCGCCGCGCCCTGTTCGAGCAGTTGAACGCCGAGTTGCGCCGCACCGTGCCGGGGTTGATCCGCGAAGGTAAGTTCGAGCGGGCCGAGGAACTCCTCGGTTTGCAAACGCTCGGGCAACGATTGAACTCGGTTCACGACGGACACCTCGATTACGCCACATTCATGGCGGCCCGGGGCCGCGGCCGGCAGGCCATTGCCGCGCTCGAGGCGGAACGCAAATCCGGTAAGGCCAACGCCGCCATGCCCCTGCTGTTCCTCTATCGGGCCGTCGGCGATACGAAGAAGGCCGGCACGCTGCTCGACGTACTCGCCACCGAGGATCCCTTCGGCTTCGCCCTACTGCGCGAGGGCTTCCTTCTCGATACCGGCGCGTGGGCCGAACTGGCGGATCAACCGACCGCCGAGGCCAACAGCCCCCTCGGTTTGAAGGCGTTCCGCCTTCGCCAAGCCGGGAAGTCCAAGCTGGCCGAAGAGGTACTCGAAGCCGCGAAAACCGAACCCCCCGGCAACGGCGGTGGCCTCCGCATCGACGAAAACGCCATGGCATTGCTTTTGAACGAACGCCCGGCCGATGGGATCGAACGCCTGAAATCGGTGCGCTCCGCCCCGCACGTACTGGCCGATTTGCTGGTGGCCCGCCTCGATTTCGCCGAGGCCTTGGACATCATCTCCGCAGGGTTGAAAGAGAAAGAGGAACCGGCCGACCAGGACCCGACCGACCCGCAATTGAAGATTCTCTATTCGGTCAAACGCGGGCGTTTGCTGGCGCAGTTGGGCAAGCGCGATGCCGCCTCGCAAGTCTTCTCCGCGCTCAACGACGAGTTGAAGCTGAGCAGTTTGTTCCACGTCACCCAAGCCGCGAAGGCCGAGGTGCGTTCGGGCTTCTACGATCTCGCGGCCGAACTCGTGGGGCGGATGCAAGCCGAGCAAGATAAGCGGGAGAACGCCAACCGCGGCGGTTACGGTAGCCAAGAACCCTTCGAGATCCTCTTCGACGCCGACGCCGATGCCGCGAGGTACTGGTGGAAGGTGATGCGCAAAGCGAAGGCGGACACTGCGCCGGGGGAACGGATGCGGAACGTCCGCGATCTGTTGATCGGCAAGATGCCCAAAGCGACGTTGGAAGTTTGGATCAAGTTGGCCGTAGCCGGGGCGAAGCCGGACTGCCGCAGCGTGGAAGGTTTCCAATGGGCGATGGGCTTGGCGGCAGCGCACCGAATCCACGGCGATCCGAAATCGGCCATTGCTACGCTTGCCGCCATCGCCGATGCTTGGACGGAAAAGAGTGCCCTTGATGCGGAATCGTGGATCGGCGACCTCGGCACGCGCTCGTGGGTCTTCGGCGTCGATGAAAAGTTCCGCCTCTGGCTCGACCTCGGCGACTTGCTCATGGCCCAAGGGGAATTCGCCCAAGCCGCCAAACGCTACGAAGAAGGGTGGAAACGCTACCCCGATAACCCGGTGCCACTGTACCTCGCGGGGATCGCCACGGCGAAGGCGGGGAACGCAGAGGAAGCGAAAAAGATCCGCGAGGCCTCGTTCCTCGTGGCCCTCGGCAATGCCCGCACCCGCGGCCGTTTCCTCGAAGAGTTGATTACGCGCGGCGCCCCGCACGCGGACATTCAACTCGCCCGCGATACCGCCCGGCAGTGCGCGTGGTCGAACGAACAAAACATCGGCAACGTGTGGAACCAGATCGGCCGGGCGTCGATCATTCTCAAGGATTACGCCACGGCCATCGAAGCCAACCGCCGGGCCATCTATTACGTTCTGCGTACGCAAGGCGTGGCCTACGTGGAAGGCACCGCGTACCTCAACGTGCCGGTACTGCTGCGTTCGCTCACCGCCCGGCAGTTACTCGCCGAGGGGAAAGTGGCCGAGGCGATGGACGCGGCGCGGGCCGCACTTGCAATCATGCCGAGCCACAGCGATGTGGTGCTGGCGATGGTGCCGGAACTCGACAAGTTGAAGAAGACCAAAGAGGCGGAGGAACTGTTCCAACTGTTCTGGAAGCCGTTCACGAAGATCAGTACCGACAATCCCGAAAGCGGTTGGTCCCGTTACAACGCCGCATGGATCGCCGCGGGGTGCAACCGCGAACTCGAAAAGGCGTTCGAGTATGCGAAGAAGGCCGTGGAAACAGAACCGACGAACCGCAACTTCCGCGAATGCTTGGCCGAGGTGCAGTTCCGCATGGGGAAGCGCGAACCGGCGATGAAAATCGCCGCGGAACTCTTTGCCGAGGAACCGCGCAACTGGCATTACCTACGCCAAATGGAACGCTACAAGAGCGCCCCGTTCGATAGCCCGCTACCCGATGGCGTGGATGATTGATTTCAAGTTTTTCGGAGCCGGACGCGTCAGCGACGATTCGG
>Ga0105045_10002499_pt1 | contig 15550 bp, 9 predicted proteins | sample MAT02_FD_78089 | JGI IMG/M metagenome (GOLD analysis project Ga0105045, IMG submission 78089) | Freshwater microbial communities from Lake Fryxell liftoff mats and glacier meltwater in Antarctica - MAT-02 (megahit assembly) | ecosystem: Environmental > Aquatic > Freshwater > Ice > Liftoff...
GTTGCCGACGATCATGTTCAGGTGACTTGCCCCGACGTACCGCGCATTCCTGAACGGCCGCACGCTGATCTCGGCGCCATTCAGGCCCTTGCCCACATAGTCGTTCGCCTCGCCCTCGAGGGCCATGCGCATCCCGCGAATCGCGAAGGCACCAAAGCTTTGACCCGCGGAGCCCTTGAAGCGCGTCGTGAGCATGCCGGCCGGCAGCCCGGCGTCGCCATGCCGCTCCGCAATGGCACCAGCAACGCGTGCCCCGACGGCCAGATGATGGTTCCGGATGAGATAGGATCCATCGTGTGGCGTACAGTCCGTGATGGCGCCGCCGGCGTCGCGAAGGATCTGTTCGTCGAGCGAGATCACACCCGGGCGGACGTTCCGCGTCACCGTGCGCGCGCGCGGCTCACCCACACGCATCGCCGGCGTCAGCAACATGGACAAATCGAGCATCGCGGAGCGCGGGACCTCGGGGCGATCGAACCGCTGGAGCCGATCTGCGGCCCCGATGATCTCGCTCAGGCTGCGCACGCCGATCGACGCGAGGATCTCGCGCACCTGCTGCGCCACATGCGTGAAGTACGCGATCACCTGCTCGGGATTGCCGCGAAACTTCGCACGCAGTTCCGGCCGCTGCGTCGCGATGCCGGTCGGACAGGAGTTCAGGTGACACTGCCGTGCCATGTCACAGCCGATCGCGACCAGCGGACCGGTGCCGAACCCGTACGACTCGCCACCCAGCATGGCCGCGATGACCACGTCGCGACCCGTGCGGAACCCGCCGTCGACGCGCAACTCGATGCGATGCCGCAGCCCATTTGCCACCAGCACGTGCTGCGCCTCGGCGAGACCCAGTTCCCAGGGTGCACCGGCGTGCTTGATGCTCGAGAGCGGCGAGGCACCGGTGCCACCGGAATGCCCCGCGACCAGCACGTAATCGGCGAACGCCTTCGCCACGCCGGCAGCCACGTTCCCGATGCCCGCCGAAGCGACGAGCTTCACGCCGATGCGTGCCTTCGGATTCACGCTCTTCAGGTCCAGCACCAGCTGCGCGAGGTCCTCGATGCTGTAGATGTCGTGGTGCGGCGGCGGGGAGATGAGCTGCACACCAGCGGTCGCATGACGCAATCGTGCGATGAGTTCCGTCACCTTGTGCGCCGGCAGCTGGCCACCTTCGCCGGGCTTCGCACCCTGCACGATCTTGATCTCGATCTCATCGGCCCTCACGAGGTACTCGGTCGTCACGCCGAACCGACCTGATGCCACCTGCTTGATGCGGCTGTCGGAACGATCCGTCGCGGCACTGCGATAGTGCGCCGGATCTTCACCGCCCTCGCCGGAATTGCTGCGAAGTCCCATGCGGTTCATCGCGATGGAGATCGTCTCGTGCGCCTCGGGCGAAAGCGAGCCGAGCGACATGGCGCTCGAGACGAATCGCGACCGGATCGCCTCGACCGGTTCGACCTCGTCGAGTGTCACCGCCGTGGCCTGACGAAAGGTGAGCAGATCGCGCACGGTCGTCGGGGCCTGAGCCTCCGTGCGTGCGACGAATCCGCGCCACGCATCGTCCCCAGTCGCCGTCACGCGCGACGATCGTGCGCTGCCGACTGCCTGTTGCAGCGCGAGCACCGATTGCGGCGCCCACGAATGCGTCTCGCCTTCCTTGCGAAAGCGGATGCGACCTTCATCCGGCAGGCCAGCCGACAGGCTGGGCTCCAGCCCGTAGCCTGCGCGATGTCGCGCCAGCACATCTTCGGCGAGTTCGCGGAAGCCGATGCCACCGATGGGCGATGCGGTCCCGGAAAAGCATCGATCGATCACATCGGCACCAAGACCCAGCGCCTCGAACGTCTGCGAACCACAGTACGACGACAGCGTACTGATGCCCATCTTCGCCAGGATCTTGAGCAGCCCCTTCTCCATCGCCGTGCGGTATCGCGACTGCGCCTGCGCGGGCAGCGGGCGCTCGGCGTCACCATCAGACGACTTGTGACTGGCCTCCGTGAACAGCGTCGCGATGGTCTCCAGCGCCAGCCACGGGTGCACCGCCTCCGCGCCGTAGCCCACCAGGGCGGCAACATGATGCTGCTCCACGACATCACCCGCCTCGACCACGATGCCGACCTTCGCGCGCAGGCCGGTGCGGACCAGGTGCTGGCGGATCGCCCCGAGTGCCAGCAGCGCCGGAATCGGTGCGCGGTCGGGGCCGGACTTGCGATCACTGATGATCAGCAGCCGGGCACCCTTCTGTGCCGCCGCTTCCGCCTTGCGACAGAGTCCGTCCAGCGCCGCCTCCAGCGCGTCGGGGCGTGACCGTGCAGGCCACGTCGCGTCGAGCGTCACCGCCTTGAAGCCCGGAAAGGTGCGCAGCTGCTCCATCTCCTCGGGCAGCAGCACCGGATGCTCCACGCGGAGCATGCGCGCATACGTCGACTTCTCCTCCAGCGGCGAACCGCGCTGGCCGAGGTGCATGCGCAACGACATGACCATCGACTCGCGCAAGGAATCAATCGGCGGGTTGGTCACCTGCGCGAAACGCTGTCGCAGGAAGTCGTAGAGTGGTGGCATCCGATGCGACAGCACGGCCAGCGGCGTGTCGTCGCCCATGCTCCACACCACCTCGGCGGCGTTCGTCGCCATCGGCTCCAGGATCATGCGCAGGTCCTCGTGGCCGTACCCGAACGCGAGCTGCAATGGGCGCAGCTGCACGCTCGGCTTGACCATCGTCTCCACGCCATCCTGCGTGGAGAGCGTGGCCATGTACTGCTGAATCCAGCGCGCATACGGCCGTCGCGTGGCCACTTCCCGCTTGGCGGCGAGGTTGCGTACGATGCGACGTCCCGCCGTATCCACCAGCAACACGCCACCGGGTCCGAGCTTGCCGCTCTCGACGACATCACGTGGATCGAAATCGACGATGCCGACTTCCGAGCCTGCGACGACCATGCCATCCGCGCGGATCTTGTACCGGCAGGGGCGGAGTCCATTGCGATCGAGCGAGACGGCGACCTGCACGCCATCGCTGTAGGCCAACGCTGCGGGGCCATCCCAGGGCTCGATCACGCACTGGTGGTACTCGTAGAATGCCTTCACGGCCGGCTCGACGTCGGGATACTTCTCCCACGCCTGCGGCACGAGCATCATCGCGGCGTGCACCGGGCTGCGCCCAGCCCGCACCAGCAGTTCGAGCGCGTTGTCCAGGCTCGCCGAATCGCTGCCACCCGGTCGGATCGGGTCACGCAGCCGTCCGCCATTCGTCCCGAACTGCGGCGAATCCAGCAGCCCGGCGCGCATCGCCATCGCGTTGCGGTTGCCCCACACCGTGTTGATCTCGCCGTTGTGACCGAGCAGGCGAAACGGCTGCGCCAGTTCCCAGCGCGGCAACGTGTTGGTGGCAAACCGCTCGTGAAAGACCGCGATCGCCGACTCGAACGACGGTTCGAGCAGGTCGGGGTAGAACTCCGCCAGCTGTCCCCCGGTGCAGAGTCCCTTGTAGATGACCGTGCGGCACGAGAAAGAGCAGAAGTAGAACGGGTTCAGGCCCAGCGCCTCCGCACGGTGCTCCATTTCGCGCCGCGCCAGGTAGAGCAGACGCTCCCATGCATCGTCGTCCGTCACGCCGTCCGGACGCGCGATGATCACCTGACGGATGCGCGGCATCGCGTCGCGCGCCGACTTGCCCAGCACCTCCGGGCGCACCGGCACGTCGCGCCAGCCGATCAGGGGCAGGTTGTCCGCCGCCAGCACCTCCTCGATCACGCGCGTCGCCAGCCGCATGCCATCGGCATCGACCGGCAGGAAGCACATGCCGACCGCGAACGACGCATCTGCGCTCAGCTGCAGCCCCTGTCGCGACGCCGCCAGGATGAAGAGACGACGCGGGATCTGCGTGAGCACGCCGGCACCATCCGCCGACTTGTCGGAGCCGGTGGCGCCGCGATGTGCGAGGCGCGCCAGCGCCTCCAGCGCGAGCTTCACCACCTCGTGCGTCCGTTCGCCACTCTGGCGGGCGATGAAGCCCACGCCGCACGCATCACGCGGGGCGTAAGGCGAACCGGTGCTCTCGTCCGTGACACTGCCGCGTCGCTCGTGCAAAGAGGTCACGTCCAGCTCCTGTAGCCCAAGTGGTGTGCCAGCGCGAACCGCGTCACTCGCATCATAGCTGTTTCCGGGGATGGTGCAATCAGGCCCGGATGGCGAGATTTCGTCGGCTGGGCAAGCGCTGGAGGGTTGGCAGAATGGCTATTGCACCGGTCTTGAAAACCGGCGTCCGCAAGGACATCAGGGTTCGAATCCCTGGCCCTCCGTGGTTCGGAACAGAATCCCCGCGCTGCTGATCGGTTTCCATCGACAGCGCGGGGATTTTGTACTCTCAGTCCGACGAGCCAGCGCGCGACCGGAGCCCCGTCGACGTCCGTCTGGCGCCATGATCCCATGCAGCGAGTCGATGCGCGTCGTCATCAGCCGCACGGTGACCTGCGAACTGCGCATCACCTGCACGTGGTTGCACCCGATGACCACTGCCCTCTCCGGTGACGCCCTGCTGTGCGCCGCCTGCGCTGCCGACACGTTCCGCGCCGATGGCGGCCCCATGCTCGCGCATCTCGCGATCAAGGGGTCCGCGATCAAGGGGTCAGAGTCCTTGATCGCCGATCAAGGGGTCAGAGTCCTTGATCGCAGCCAGTAGATGATCCGATCAAGGGGTCAGAGTCCTTGATCGCAGGCAGTAGATAGTCTCGTGCCTCGATCGTCATCGCGCGTTGTAGTCGGCGGCACGCCAGCCCCGCGGCTTCTACCGATCAAGGGGTCTACCGATCAAGGGGTCGATCGCAGGCAATGAATAGTCTCATCCCTTGATCGTCACCGCGCGTCGTAGCCGGCGGCACGCCAGCCTCGCGGCTTCTACCGATCAAGGGGTCCGATCAAGGGGTCCGATCAAGGGGTCAGAGTCCTTGATCGCAGCCAGTAGTTAGTCTCACCCTTGATCGTCACCGCGCGTTGTAATCGGCGGCACGCCAGCCTCGCGACTTCTGCGATCAAGGACTCTGACCCCTTGATCGCGGCTTCTGGGATCAAGGACTCTGACCCCTTGATCGATCAAGGACTCTGACCCCTTGATCGATTTAGCGGCTTCCGGGATCAAGGACTCTGACCCCTTGATCGGGGATCACGGACTCTAACCCCTTGATCGGATAATCTCATCCCTTGATCGTCACCGCGCGTTGTAGTCGGCGGCACGCCAGCCTCGCGACTTCTACGATCAAGGACTCTGACCCCTTGATCGGACCCCTTGATCGGATCTCGGTCTGCTGCGCGTGCTCGCTCGGCGCCCGACCCGCGACTTGCGAGTCCACGCCGCGATGTCCGCCACGGACAGCGAGACGCACTGTGGTAATGCATCGAGTGCCGGGTGCGGATTGCACCGCGGCGTGGCGTCCGCGGCATCGTCGATGGCCCGCGCGAACGCAGCCGACTTGGAGACGCGCCACGTGAGCGCGAACTGCTTCAGGCGACCGACAACCTCAGGGGACAGCGAATAGGTCGCTTTGATCGTGATTCTGACCGTAACGCACCGTATGGCCTTATGATGACTCAGTCAAATGAGTACCAGTTTCTGGCCTGCCACCAACGCCAGCGCGTGGGCCCCGCCGGCGAGATGGCGCAGATGCCGCAGAGCGCGACTACGGCCGCCGCAGCGCCTCGTCGATCGCGCGCGCGGCCAGCCCTGCCATCACGCGGTATCCGGCCTCGTTCGGATGCACCCCATCGGCACCGAACTCCGCCCGCAGGCCCTGCCGGTCATCCGACATCGCCGAGTGATAGTCCAGATAGGTCGCACCCACGCGCGCGGCATACGTCTTCATCCATCCGTTGACTGCCACGATGCGCGGCGCCGGCGTGAGCCCTCGTCGCCATGGATAATCGTACACCGGCAGGATCGACGACAGCACGACGCGGATGCCGTTCGCATGCGCAATCTCGGTCATCGCCTGCAGGTTGTCCTGGATCATCTCGTTCGTCGACAGGCCCGTGTTGCCAGCGATGTCGTTCGTGCCACCGAGGATCACGACGGCGGCCGGCTCGAGTGCGACCACGTCGGCATGAAAGCGCACCAGCATCTGCGGCGTCGTCTGACCGCTGATGCCGCGCCCGATGTACGGCTTGCCCGGGAACATCACCGCGAAGTATTGCGCCCAGCCATCCGTGATCGAGTTGCCAAGGAAGACGACGCGCTGTTCGCCGGGCGCTGGCGGTGGCAGCGTGGCATTCGCGGCACGATACCGCGCGAAGTCGGCGTAGTCGACGCGCAACGCGACCTCGGCAGCGAACTGTGGAGCCGTGGCGGCATTGGTGGTGACGGATTTCACGGATGTCGAGGCCGCAGGCGCACAGGCCGTCACCGCCAACCACAATGCGCAGCCTCCGGCACATCGATGGGGACCACTGTTCGAACGACGCAACGTGTGACCGGGTGTGCGAGTATGTGAGATGACTTCGCCTTGGGGGCAATGAATCGCCGCATAACGTTGACGAGATCGCGCCACGCCGGAATCGAGCGATGAGGCTCACCGAAAAGACGGCTGCGCCTCCGACATGCTCAGTCGGAGGCGCAACGATCGTTCAACCGTGCACGCCGGAAACGCTTACGGCGCCCTGACGGTCAGGTCGTTGATGATCTTGTACTCGGGCGCCTTGACTTTCGCAATCTCTTCGGCAATGCGCTTCTGGTCGGCTGTAGGGACAGTACCCTTGAGCGTGACGGTCCGTACATCGTTGTTCGTGTCGACATTGATGTCGCCCGCCGAAACGCGCGAGTCTGCCATGAGCGCGGTCTTCACGTCGGCCGTCTCCATCGCCGCGCCCATGCTGGCGCCTGCGTTGTCCGCTCCGCTCGCGGTCGCGTCCGCCGCGCGCTCGGTCGCGTCAGACATCTTGTCGCCCGCCTTCTCGGCGTCCTTCTCGACACCCTTGGCGGTGTTGCTGCAGGCCGTGGCGACCGCGAGCAGTGCGGCCGTAGTGAAAGCAGTGATACGATTCACGCGAGTCTCCTTGATCTGGTGTCGGATACCTGGAGCGCGCGCCGCAGTGTCGACACGAATCTCCCGTCGTCGTGCAACGCCAGTGCACACCGAACACTGATCGAAAAGGCAAGAAGCGTGCGCCAAGACCTGCGGTCGAGCTCGAGACGAGCTGAGCGAGGCCCGCGATTCCAGTCCGGTTCGCATCAGGGACGTTGTGCGGCCACCATTCACCGGATAGGTTCTTGTGCTGTTGGAGGGATGGCCGAGAGGCTGAAGGCACCGGTTTGCTAAACCGGCGTACTGGGAAACTGGTACCGAGGGTTCGAATCCCTCTCTCTCCGTGCAGCGGGCCCACCAGTACCGGTGGGCCCGTTTTCATATCTGTCAGCCGAGCCCGCATGACCGCGCCCACGCCCCAGCCCCCCCGCCTTCGCTTTGCCCCGTCGCCGACGGGTTACCTGCATGTCGGTGGTGCGCGCACCGCCCTGTTCAACTGGTTGTGGGCACGCAAGACGGGCGGCAAGTTCCTGCTGCGGATCGAGGACACCGACAGGGCGCGCAGCACCGACGAGAGTACGGCCGCGATCTTCAACGGGCTCGAGTGGCTGGGGCTCGACTGGGACGAGGATGTCGTCTATCAGGGCGCGAATGTCGCGCGCCACAAGGCGGATGCCGAGCAGCTCGTCGAGAACGGGGCCGCTTATCTGGACTTCACCACCGTGGCCGAACTCGAGCGACTGCGTGCCGAAGCCGAAGCGCGCAAGGAGCCTTTCCGCTTCGATCGCCGCCTGGCCAGCTGGACCCCTGACGAGATTGCACAGAAGCTCGCCGCCGGTGAGCCGCACACCATCCGGTTTCGCGTGCCCGATGGCACCACGGCATGGGAAGACATCGTGCACGGTCGCATCTCCTTCGACAACAAGGAGATCGAGGACTTCATCGTCCTGCGGTCCGATGGAACACCCATCTACAACCTCGCGGTCGTCTCGGATGACATCGCGATGGGTATCACGATCGTGATGCGTGGCGACGATCACATCTCGAACACCCCGAAACAGATCCTGCTCTATCAGGCGCTGGGTGCACCGCTTCCGCAGTTTGCCCACGTGCCCATGATCCATGGCGCGGATGGCAAGAAGCTCAGCAAGCGTCGCGATGCCGCTGCCGTGAGCGACTGGGAGTACAAGGGCATTCTGCCGACCGCGATGTCCAACTTCCTCGCACTGCTTGGCTGGAGCCCCGGTGATGATCTCGAGGTCATGATGCCGGACGAGATGCTGGCGCACTTCTCGCTGGAACGGCTGCATCGCAAGGCGGCCATCTTCGACACGCAGAAGCTGGAATGGATGAACGGCCAGCATCTCTCACGCCGCCCGCTGGACGAAGTCCTGCCCCGCGTGACCGATGCGCTGATCCGGCATGACGTCGCGACGGCTGAGCGCCTCGCCGCCGATCCGGCGTGGACCGCGCACCTCGTGGATCAGCTCCGGGTGCGCGCACGGACGATCGAGGAGGTCGTGACGCAAGCACGGCCGTACCTGTTGGACGACATCGAGTACGACGATGCCGCCGTGTCGAAAGCCCTGCTGAAGGATCGGGCAGGGAGTGCCGACATTCTGACTGCGACACGGGAAGCGCTCGTGAACGCTCCGGCCTGGACGGCGGAGGCGCTCGAGCCGGCCCTGCGAACACTCGCGGAAAGTCGTGGCCTCACGGCGGGGAAGATCTTCACCCCGCTGCGGGTCGCGGTCACCGGCCTCTCGGTCAGCCCCGGCATCTTCGATGTCCTCACGCTGATCGGACGGGAACGGAGCCTCGAGCGTCTCGCTCGCACGCTGGACATGCTGGCGACAACGGCGTAGGGGCCACTTCCGGCTTCCTCCGACAGCGTCGCAGGGAGCCATTATGAGCAACACGTTGACGCCGACGGAAGAAAAGGTCTATCAATACCTCATCGAATTCCTGGCGGCCAACAGCTACCAGCCGAGCATTCGTGAGATTGGCAGGCAGTTCGACATCAAGTCGACCAAAACAGTCTCCGACGTCCTCGGCAGCCTGGCCCGCAAGGGCTACATCCAGCGCAATCAGGCGCGGTCGCGAGGCCTCCGAATTCTCGCGGCGCACGGCAGCACCAGCCGACAACTCCCGTACTTTCGCCAGGTGTCGGCGTTTGGGCCGCCCGCGTCGCCGGATGCGCGAACCGACTCGGTGATCATCGATCGGCGATTGGCGCCAGGCGAGGATTCGTTCTTCGCACGCGTCGCGGACGACGCGATGGCGACCGTCGGCGTGCGACGCGATGCCACGATCCTCGTCAGTCCTGACGTCTCACCTGCCGACGGCGACCTGGTTGCCGTGCGTGTGGGACAGGATGTCGTCGTCCGGACGTTCGAGCATCACGGCGAGATCGTCTGGCTTGCCGCCGCCGCAGCCGGCGTGAAGCCCATGCACCTGCTCGCCGGCGACGATCTGCTGGTGCTTGGCGTCGTGCAGGCGGTGTTCAGGCACGCGATCGAAGATGCAGCAGCCGAACCCGATACCGCCAACGTCGCAGCCTGATCAGGGCAGCGGGAACGCTGGCAGGGGCGCGGCAGGCGCCTGCTGAACGGGCTGCAGCGTCGGCGCATCACGGCCTTCCTTGCGCTCGCGGTCGCGACGCTCACGGATTCGCTTGACCCGATCATTGAACGTCTCGGCGTTCAGCGCCACCTGCGCACCAGCCAGAATCTGGTTGCGCATCCGCCACGGATTCTCCTGGCGCAACAGCGACGACGGATTGTTGCCGAGGCGATTCAGCGGCAGCAGCGCAAGCAACGGAGCGGGCAACGTGATGTTGCCGAGCACGATGCCGCGCTGTGACCAGCCGTACTTCTTGCCGCCGCGCGTGAACGTGAGGTCGGCCCGGCCGTCCTCGGTCACATTGCTCTGCGGTGCGTTGCTGGCGCTGTCCGCGTACTGCGCGAAGCGGTCAGCGATGACACTGTCGAGGCGCTCCTTCGGTGTGCGCACGATCTTGCGCTCCTCCGGCTCTCCCGGGTAGAGCCGCGGGTCGTAGCCGGGCACGATGCCACGTACGCCGGACCCGCTGCCCAGCCCGATGCCGGTGCCGGTGCCGCCGCCGGAGCCACCAAGACCTCCCGCAGCCTCGGGAATCGTCGTCGGCACGACGGTCGGAGCCACGAGACCACGCCGCCGCATGGGCGCGGTGGGCTTGATGGTCGCATTCACTGGTGCGCCACCCCCGAAATCACCGCGTGGTGGCGTGATCGTCACCATCTCGATCTCCTCGCGCGTCTCCTGCCCCGGCGCGCCAATGAGCCATTCCGCAATGCCGTCCGAACCCACGACGACCTGCAGCAGTGCCGCCGCAAAGGCCACGTGCAGCACGACCGAGATGGCGATCGCTCCCGGCGACCGCTTCTCCGGGGGACGCGGAGCGAACCGCATCAGACCACGGCCTCGAACGACGCGAGTACGCGGCCGGCACGCACGGCTGCCTCGCGCAGCCGTTCCGGCGACGCAATGAAGCTGATGCGGAAGAACCCTTCGCCACCCGCGCCGAACCCGGTGCCGGGCATCACGATCACGCCTTCATCCTCCAGCAGTCGATCGGTAAAGACCTGCGACGGGATGCCGTCTGGCAGCGGAATCCAGAGGTACATCGCCGCTTTCGGCACCTGACAGCTGAAGCCGGCATTGCGGAAGGCGTCGACCGCCGCATCCCGTCGCGCCTTGAAGACCGCCACGTTCCCGGGCACGAACTCCGCCCAGCTCTCGATCGCGGCCACGCCTGCCTGCTGCACGGCCATGAAGGCACCCGTATCGACGTAGCTCTTGACCTTCGCGAGCGTCGTCATGAACTCGGGCTTTCCGCAGGCCCACGCGCAACGCCAGCCGGTCATGTTGTACGTCTTCGACAGCGAGTGGAACTCGATCGCCACATCGCGCGCGCCATCGATCTCGAAGATGCTCGGCGGCACATACCCGTCGAATCCCATCTCCGAGTAGGCGTTGTCGTAGACCAGCAGGATGTCCAGCTCGCGGCAGCGCCGCACGACCTGCTCCAGGTAGTCACGCGGCGCGATGGCTGCGGTCGGATTGTTCGGGTAGTTCAGATACAGGATCTTCGCGCGCCGCAGCACGTCGTCGGGAATCTCGTCGAGGTCCACCAGGAAGTCGTTCTGCGGGCGGAGCGGATACAGGTACGGTGTGCCGCTGCTGAGCAGCGTGCCGCCCTTGTACGCGTTGTAGCCAGGCTCCGGCACGATCGTGACGTCGGCGTCATTCACGTAGCCAAGCGCCAGATGAGACAGCCCTTCCTTGCTGCCGAGCAGCGGGACCAGCTCAGTGACGGGATCGAAATGCACACCGAAGCGACGATGCATCCATGCGCTGACCGCATCGCGATAGGCCGGATTACCCAGCCCGAAACCGTAGCGGTTCATGGCCGGAATGCGCGACGCCGCAGCCAACGCGTCCACGGCCGCAGCGGGCGGCGCGAGGTCCGCATCGCCGGCGCCGAGATCGATCACGTCCACGCCACGGGCAATCAGCGCGCGCTTCCTGATCGGAATCAGCGCCAGCGGATAGTCGGGCAGGGTCTCGAATCGATCGGAACGCGCAGGCATCAGGCTTCGGCAATGACAGGATTGGACACGGTGCTGCACCCGACGACTTCCACTTCGACGATGTCGCCGGGGACCAGCGGACCCACGCCGGCCGGTGTTCCCGTGGCCACGATGTCCCCCGGCTCCAGCGTCATGACCTGAGAAATGTAGGCCAGCAGCATCGGGACGGAAAAGACCATCTCGGCGCCCGTCCCCCGCTGCCGCACGACACCGTTGACCCGCGTCACCACCTCGAGCGCCGCGAAATCGGGGATGCCGGCCCACTCCGGCCCGATCGGGCAGAAGGTGTCGAACCCTTTGCCGCGCGTCCACTGCGGGTCCGACTTCTGGAGGTCACGGGCCGTGACGTCGTTCAGTGCCACGATACCCCGGATTGCCGCGAGCGCCTGCGCATCCGTGGCGCGCCGGATCGGCGACCCAATCACGACCCCGATCTCGCCTTCGTGTTCCAGCTTCTGCGTCAGCCGCGGCGATACGATCGGCTCACCGGATCTGATGATGGAGCTGGACGGTTTCAGGAACAGCAGCGGCTCGACCGGCACCGCGTTGCCCAGCTCTTTCGCGTGCTCACGATAGTTGCGCCCAACGCAGACGATCTTGCCGGGACGGTCGGTCATCTGTGGCATGGTCAGGGAATGGTGGTCAGAATCTCACTCGAACGCGCGGCATAGAACTCGGTGATGCGACGCTCCGCCAGCGCCCAGGGCTGCAGCACGCGGCGCGCCGGCGGCAGCGCATCCAGCAGGTCACGCCCGTACCGCTTGGTCACCACGCGGACATCATCGAGCACGATGACGCCATGATCGGTGGCGGTCCGGATCAACCGGCCGACGCCCTGCTTCAGGCGGAGCGTCGCATGCGGCAACATGTATTCCATGAACGGGTCACCACCACGCGCCTCGATCGCATCGCACTGCGCAGCGACCATCGGCTCGCTCGGCACCCGGAACGGCAGCTTGTTGATGATCAACCCGCGCAATGCATGGCCCGGCACATCGACACCTTCCCAGAAGGTCGCCGTGCCGACCAGAATCGCGCGACCACTCTCGCGGAAGCGGCGCAGCAGCGTGTCGCGGCCATCCTCGCCATGCACCAGCAACGGCCAGCCACCATGCAGAGCCGGCGCACGCAACGCGGCAGCGAGCGCGCGCACATCACGATGACTGGTCGCGAGCACGAACAGGCCGCCATCACTCGCCGTCGCGACGTCGAGCACATGCGTCACCACGGCGCGCTGATGTCCGATGGGATCGACGTTCGGTGCCGGCGTGTCGCTCGGCACCACGAGCAATGCATGCTGCGTGTAGTCGAACGGTGATGGAAATTGCGCCGTCTCGACGTTCGCCTCCGCATGGTCCAGACCGAGGCGCCCGAGCAGGAAGCCGAAGTTCGCATCGGCGGTGAGTGTCGCACTGGTCACGACGGTGCTGCTCAGACGCCCGAACAGATCCTCACGGAGAATCGGCGCGAGATCCAGCGGCACGCTGTACAGCAGCACCGTCGGCGTGCTGTTGCCGCGTACCGGGCCTCCGTCGGCGCGCCCGCGCAACTCCGCCCAGCGCACGAATCCCTTGGCGTCGTCCGGCGGATCGAGGGTCGCACGCAGAGCATCGAGTTGCGACGAGGTGCGCGAGCCCACGCCGCGCAGTTCCTGCAGCAGCGACAGCAACCCCTCGTCGCGCTCGTCCTCCGTCTCGAGTCGCTCGCGGATCAGCCGGAGATTCTCTCCGATGGTTTCCAGCGCGACCATCAGGTTCTTCACACCAGCCTGGAGGCCATCACGCCACACGGCCTCCTTGTACAGGTCCGGCGTGATGCGAATCGTCGCCAGCTTGCTCTCCTGCAGCCAGGTCGCGATACGATCGAAGAGCTGCGCCGAATCACCTCGCGCGTTCTCGACCGAGGGTCGCAGCCGCGCGCGCAGCAGGTCGAGGCTTGCGATGCTCAGCAGGTCGCCGCGCGCCATGAGCCGTGTCTCGAGCGTCGGCAGCAGGCCTTTCGCCTCGCGGCCGCCACGTCGCTCCAGCCGGTTCAGCAGCTTCGACACGGCGCGGTTCGAGACGCTGCTGCCGAGGTGATTGGCCGCTGCATCCTCGAGGTGATGCCCTTCGTCCACCACCAGGTGCGAGTACGCCGGCAGCACCGCAGCCTCGGCCCAGTTCTGCGACGCACGCCGCACCGCGATGTCGGCCAGCAGCAGCGAGTGGTTCACCACCACCACGTCGGCCGTTGCCGCGTGGCGTCGCGCCTTGAACACGAAGCAGGCATCGAAGTGGCTGCACTTGAGACGTGTGCACAGATCGCCCTCTGCCGCGACCTCGTCCCACACATCGGGGCGCGGCGGCGCGGCGAGGTCACTCAGCGAGCCATCCTTCGTGGCCTTCGCCCATTCGCCGAGCATCGCGAGTTCCTCACGCTGCGGCGCCTCGAACATCGAGGCGCTGGCCGCCTGCGCCTGCGTGAGGCGCGAGAGGCAGAGATAGTTGCGCCAGCCCTTGAGCAGCGCGAACCGCACCGGCTGATCGCTGAGCAAATCTGCCAGCAGCGGCAGGTCCTTGCCGACCAGCTGCTCCTGCAGCGTGATCGTGTTGGTGCTGACGATGGTGCGTTCCTTGTTTGCCGCAGCCCAGCGCAGTGCCGGCACCAGATACGCCATCGACTTGCCGACGCCGGTGCCCGCTTCCAGCAGCGCGATGCCGCCATCCGCATAGGTGCGCGCAATGGTCATCGCCATGTCGCGCTGGCCGTCGCGCGATTCGTAGGCACCAAAACCGCGCGCGAGCGGGCCGTCGATGCCGAAGTCACGCTCGATCGAGGATGCAGGCACCACCACCTTCGGCGTCACGCGCGGCACTTCCGTCACGACATAGAGGTCGGTGACATCGTTGTCGATGATGCCGAAACCGATGCCGTCATCGTGCAGGCGGGCGGCAATCGACAGGTCCGCGTCGCTCGGCTCGAGCCATCCCGACGGATGGTTGTGCACCAGCATTTCGCCACGCTGTGCAACGCCCGGCAGCGCGAGCACCTGCCCCACCGTGCCGCGCGCCACGGCACGTGCCGACGCCAGCCTGCCCTCGACATCGACGGCGCAGACGAAGCAGACTTCACGCCCGCCGGCGAGCCGGATCGCCACGCGCATGGCCGCAGCGGCTGGCGTCGCGATCCGGAATTCGGGCGGGGTGTCGTCGGCCCCCGCTGCCTTGGCGCGGCGCGTCATACTGCAATCTACCCCGTCGGGCCAGTCGGGATGTCACGTCTTGCGCGGCTTCTTCTGGGCAGCGGGGAAAAGCACGTTGTTCAGGATCAGCCGGTAGCCCGGCGACGACGGATGCAGCGACAGGTCAGTCGGCGCAGCTCCGACCTCGTGCTGCGGATCCTCGGGATCGTGCCCGCCAAGGTATGTCCAGGCACCCTTGCCGAAGCTGCCGTGGATGTATTTCGCGAACGGCATGCCGTCCGAGTACGCAAGCACGCGTGTGCCCGGCTTGAGCGTCGCCTTGGTGAAACTGGTCGTCACACCGTAGTAGTCCTGCAGCACCGACCGATGATCCTGCGTCAGCATCGTCGGCACCGGATCGAGCTTGGCCGAGAAGGCGAACAGGCTGAACGTGCCCAGCGCACGACGACGGCCCGGCACATTGACCTGGTGCCCGTCGATGTCACTCATGCTGTTGATCAGCGGACTCGGTTCCAGATGCGCATTCTGCACCCCGAAGGCACGGGTCCAGTCCATCTTCTGGTCTGCATCCGGGTCCATCGGCGTCCCATCGGCAAAGCTGTTGGCGATGTCCACGTTCAGGCCGGCCATCGCCAGTTCCAGCGTCTCGGTCGCGCCGCACATCGCGAACAGGAACCCGCCATTCTCCACGTACGTGTGCATCTTGCCCGCGACAGCCTTCTTCA
>Ga0105045_10002500_pt1 | contig 15542 bp, 17 predicted proteins | sample MAT02_FD_78089 | JGI IMG/M metagenome (GOLD analysis project Ga0105045, IMG submission 78089) | Freshwater microbial communities from Lake Fryxell liftoff mats and glacier meltwater in Antarctica - MAT-02 (megahit assembly) | ecosystem: Environmental > Aquatic > Freshwater > Ice > Liftoff...
AAGCGGGTGCAAAAGTAATCACCTTTTTTAACTTTCCTAACTTTTTTATCGCCTTTTTTAAAGTATTTTTCAAGTCATTGATATATCGAAAGTTATACTTCAACTCTGAAATCAAAATTGAAATCTAGTAAAAATCTAAGAAAATTAGAAAATGAATGGGTAAAGAATTATACTATTACTAGACATAAATTTAATCTTGCGACGCTTTTTTTGCCTTTGCATCATCAACTTTTTCTTTCCAAACTCTAGACAGCTCTACATAATCAATGGGAATAGCTGCGGCTTGTCGCTGAAGACGTTTTTCATTAAATGCTTTTAAAAGAATACTTTCAATTAAAAAATCTTCTGTCACTACAAAAGGGTCATATTCTGTTTTTAAATCAATATCAAAAACTTTGGCCGTATTGCTTGCCCAAAAAGCTTTCCAACCACTTTTTAAATCTTTCACTAAAGCATAGGTAGATTGACCCGTTTGTCGATAGATTAATTTTACTAAAATTTGACCTTGTTTCCTAGATAATTTTTTAAGTTGACCTTCAAATTCATTTTCAAGATATCCTTCAACAATTTTAAAGTATTTCTTTTTTTCACGTTCGGTTTTAAATTTATCCATATTCAAATTGAGTCGTGTTAAATTATCAGCAGCTAATTTGGCATAAGGATAGACTTTTATCACACGTTGTTGCAAGAGTAAAAACTTTTTACGATCTTCATCTTCTTTCGTTGATTTGACACCAGTAATAACAACTTCTTCTAAATCTAAGGAAGTGCGTAAAATAGAATCATTTCCTATTAAGTAATAAATAACCGTGGAATCTTTTTTAATTTCCTGAGCTTTAAGGGTATTTATAGACAAAATTAGCAATAAAATGGTCAAAAAGGGCTTCATGTTTTTCATAAATAAAAATCAAAAATAGCTATTTATAGTTAAGTATGTAATCTTATTTTTAAATTAGCCAAAAAATTAAAGAACTATGCCTACAAAAACCATACTAAAAAAATCATCGCTTGCTTTTTTAGAAAAATATTTAAACAATGCTTCACCTACTGGATATGAATCAGAAGGTCAGAAAATATGGATGGATTATCTAAAACCGTTTGTTGATACCTTTATTACAGACAGTTATGGAACGGCCGTTGGTGTAATCAACCCCGATGCGCCCTACAAGGTTATTATTGAGGGGCATTCTGATGAAATATCGTGGTACGTAAATTATATTACAGATAATGGTTTGATCTATGTGATTAGAAATGGTGGTTCAGACCATCAAATTGCACCTTCCAAACGTGTAAATATTCACACAAAAAAAGGAATTGTAAAAGGCGTTTTTGGTTGGCCGGCAATTCATACTCGCAATAGAAGTAAGGAAGAAACTGCTCGAATTGATAATTTATTTGTAGATGTAGGCTGTTCCAACAAAGAAGAAGTGGAAAAATTAGGGGTTCATGTTGGATGCGTGATTACTTATCCCGATGAATTTATGATTTTAAATGAAAACAAATTTGTGTGTAGAGCAATAGACAATCGAATGGGCGGATTTATGATTGCGGAAGTTGCTCGATTATTGACTGAAAATAAGAAAAAATTGCCGTTTGGATTATATATCACCAATTCGGTGCAAGAAGAGGTAGGTTTACGCGGAGCAGAAATGATTACGAAAACTATTAAACCAAATGTGGCAATTGTAACTGATGTTTGTCACGACACCACTACTCCCATGATTGATAAAAAGATTGAAGGTGAAACTCAGATTGGTAAAGGTCCAGTTATCACGTATGCTCCAGCAGTTCAAAATAATTTGAGAGAATTAATAATCGCTACGGCAGAAGCTAATAAAATTCCTTTTCAGCGTAATGCGTCATCAAGAGTAACAGGAACTGATACCGATGCTTTTGCTTATAGTAATGGCGGGGTTCCTTCTGCCTTGATCTCATTACCATTGCGGTATATGCATACAACAGTGGAAATGGTTCATCGTGACGATGTTGAACATGTTATTCAGTTAATATATCAAACCTTATTAAAGATAGAAAATAATGCTAACTTTTCGTATTTTAACTAATAGTTTTAACTAGTTCACTGTATTGAAAACCCTACTATTGGTGAGTTAAATAATATAAAATTATGATAAATCCTTCAACGACTGGATGGATACCGAAGTTTTTCAGTAAATACGCTTTGCACGTGTCAACTTTGAATACGAGCAAAGATTTCTACTGCCGAACTCGTTTAACGGGTTTTATCTATGGTCATGTTATTCGAGTTGATTCACACGAAGATTTGGTGGTTAAAGGCTGGACGTCAGAAGAAATTTCGAAAGTTGCCTTGCTAAATAGTTTATATGGTATTTTCCAATTAGAAACCAAAAATAATGACGCCATTGTTTTTATCGAAAAAGCGTTGTCTTTTTATAATCAGTTGAATCCGCAAGGTTTTTCTTTTTTTAAAAAATTATTACCAAGCGTTCGCGACGCACAGCAACTAGAAAAAATCATTGATGCGCGGGTTCAAACCAATGATAATATGGTAAGTAAAAACTTTTCGCATATTGTGACCAATGCACTGTTATTTGTGGACGTCTTGGCCTTTCAGCATTTTTTACGTGAAGGTGAATTATCCAAGAATTATATTCAAAAAATTGAAGAAATTATTCTCGGAATCGTTTCTTTAGCTTTAAAGACCAAATTACATAAAACTCACTACGATGATTTGTTAATTAAATTATTTGAAACGTCTGTTCGGTATACAAAATTTTCGGGAACCCAAATAGACAGCTTGGATAAACTGCCTCTAGAAATTCTCCAAACAAATTTAGAGAAGTATTATATTATGGATTTGGCAGGTATGGCAATTTGGAGTGATAATAAGTTAGAAATAGGAGAATCTAACTTTTTATATGAATTAGGAAGTACACTTAATTTAGAAAAATTTTATATTTTGGAAAGTTTAACTGCGATTGATGATTTTATTACTATTTATAAAGCAGATATTCCGTATTTTAATTATTCGAATCCAATTAAGCATTTTTATGATCAATCCACTCAAACGGTAGTTAATTTAATTAGGAGGAATAAGAAGCGACTTCAAAAAGAATTATCTGAAAGTAAAGAATTGGTTGTTTTGTTAGCGAATTCTACACAAAGGGAGTTAAACCCTTCTGAAAAGAAAAAAATGAGAAAGCAATTGTTGGATGTTTGCAAAACTATTCCTTCACTTACCATTTTTTTATTACCAGGCGGCAGTTTGTTGTTGCCCATTTTAATTAAGTTTATACCGCAAATATTGCCTTCTTCCTTTAATGAAAACTTAGACAATTAGATGTTTTTATTTAAAACGTAATTCCTATTTGTAATCCCCAAATTTGTCTGCCAGTAAAACGATTCCTTTCGATTGGAACGAAACTCGAATAAGCAGCCACTTTGTTATTAGATTTATAGCCAAACATATCTAATACTTCATTGAATGGATCCATAATAAACAAGGTGGTGTTTCCCAAAAATTTGGAGTTTAAAATCCTTCTTTCATTTTGAATTATTTTCCCTTTAGCAATAAAAAATCCTTCACCAATAATCGAGCCAACCACTGGTGTTATGACTAAATCTTGAATAGAAGGTACTTCGGCAAAAGGCTCAACACCATATTCCCAAAAAAAAGTTGACATTAATACGGAATACGTAAAGGATTCCCAACGCTTGTAACCAGACCCTCTGGCGGTCATGTAATAAACGCCCCCTGCCCAAGGATGTATAAGGTAATTCATATAGAAATCGTCTTGATCGAAAACAGGTCCTTTTCTAACGTTTTCTTTCCATTTATTTGTTAATCCGTCTTCCCGAATTTGTTCTTTATCCCATTTTGAAATGCTAACAGGGGCAATCCATAATAATCCAAAGGAAGCAACGGCCGTAACAGCATAAAGTCCTGTGTTATACAAAAGTCGCTCAGGATCCCGTTGCGGATTGTAAATTGGTGCTAATTTTGTATTTATTATGCTATCATTTTGCTCTCCCAAAATAGAAATATCAGCCTTAGATCCTAAAGAATCGGACTGAATTGCACTTGCTTTTCCAATAAAATCATTTTGAGCAAATGAACTAAAACCAAAATAGAGAATAACGATTAGTGTAATAAAAGCTTTAATTTTTGACATCATTTTGCAAAAATATAAAAGTCTGACTAAAATCCAAAAATCGTTTAAACTTTTTTTTGAAAATAAAAAACTGCTGGCTCTCAGCTTTAAAAGCAATACCTTGTCAAGTTCGTCATTAGTATTAAAATTTATACTCAATTTAGTAAAATTACCCCCTTTTATATTAATTTCGGCGATGCAATTAAAATATTGCTTTACATTTTGAATTTTATCCAATTCTTTTTGGATAGATCAATATACTTCCGTACCAAGTGTGATTTAATTGTCAATAATTGGAATCGATTCATTGCTAATTGCCGCTTTTACACGACCATAATGACCGAACTCAGTTATATGTTTAATTTTTTATTACTAGATTAGTTGGCAGACACACGTTTCTTTACGTAAAAATTTGCACAGACGGACCGATTTATCCTGTATTGAAAAGAACGTCGAAAAACTAAAAAACCTTACTTTTTGTCTAAATTTAATTTTTTTACCCAATCTGAAAAACAATAAAACACCCTTCTGTGTCTAAATATAGAAACAGAAGAATGTTTTATTTTTAAACGCTACAAGTAACTACTTCGTTTTTAGATTACTTCTTCTAACCACGATTTCATCATCCACATCGTTTTTTCTTGCTCTTTAATAAAATCGCTCATCATTGCATTAGTTCCCTCATCAAGAGCTTCATCCGCTTGCTTTAGAATGATACGTTCTATTTTTAGCAACTGAGTTAACGAATTTGTAATCAGCGTTATGGCTTCTTCATCTTTCGAAATATTTCGTCCGACAAACAATTTGTTATTTTTGATATAATCTTCAAACGTATGTAAAGGTGTGCCTCCTAAAGTTAGAATTCGTTCGGCGATTGAATCGATTTTGAGTTGGCTGTCGTTGTATAATTCTTCAAACTTTACATGTAGATCAAAAAAACGTTTTCCTTTAATATTCCAATGTAAACCTCTTAAATTTTGATAATAAATTTGAAAATTAGCTAATAAAATATTTAATTCGGCTGATAGAATTTCGGCTTTTTTTAAATCTAAGCCAATACTGTTTGTTTTCATGTGCTTCTTATTTTGAAATTAGACTATAAAATTACAAAAAATAAAGCCAAAACTGTATAATTAAAATTGATAGTATTTATCTTTGCATGAAAAAATACTATTAGATGACAATTACCCAATTAAAATATGTTTTAGCTGTTGCAGAACATAAAAATTTCACTTTTGCGGCCGAAAAATGTTTTGTTACGCAACCCACATTGAGTATGCAAATTCAAAAAATTGAAGAAGAACTTGGAATTTTAATTTTTGACAGAACAAAAAAGCCCATTGAATTGACAGAAATTGGTCAGAAAATCGTGGATCAATCCAAAAACATAGTCAATGAAGCCGGTCGGATTCAAGATATTGTAGATCAGCAACGCGGGTTCATTGGCGGTGAATTTCGTTTGGGTATAATTCCAACGGTTATGCCAACATTATTGCCAATGTTTTTGAAAAATTTTATTCATAAATATCCAAAAGTTGATTTAATTATTGAAGAACTTACAACCAACGACATTATTTTAAAGTTAAAAAATGGCCATTTAGATGCTGCCATTGCGTCCACACCTTTGGAAGACGAAAAAATTAAAGAAGTGGTGCTTTATTATGAGCCTTTTGTAGCCTATATACCAGAAAATCATGATTCTTTTACTAAAAAAGAGATTGATATTTCCGATTTGAATTTGGATGAAATTTTACTACTTCAAGATGGTCATTGTTTTCGTGATGGCATTGTAAATTTGTGTAAAAACAAAAAAATAATTGCCGATAAATTTAATTTCCATATTGAAAGTGGCAGTTTTGAAACGCTCATTAAGTTGGCTGATGAAGGTTTAGGAACAACCTTACTTCCGTACCTGCATACGTTAGATTTGAATGATAAAAATAAAAAAAAATTACGCCATTTTAAAGATCCTAAACCAGCTCGAGCAGTGGGCTTAATTTATCCAAAAAACGAATTAAAAATTCATATTATCGAAGCCTTGCGAAATGTAATTTCAGGCGTTGTTCGCGGTGCAATTGCTTTTCATGATGTTCAAATTATAAGTCCGATTTCAAAGAAATAAAAAAAGGAGCCGTTTAAGCTCCTTTTAGTTTTATTGGTTCACATAAATTAGACAACTTTTTAATTCAGGCTTCTCTTCTGTAAAAGATAACAACCAATTTCGCAGTTGTTCAATTTCATAAGGTAACAATTGTTTCAAAGCTTTTTCAAGCTCTTTACAAAAAAGTTTTGGGTCAAAACTAACGCTTTCTAAGATTTTCTTAGTGTAAGCAAACATTGGTCTTGTCATACGTTTGTTTTTTATTAATAACATTAGGTTAAAAAGAACATACCGTAAATTTAGAAAAAAAATAATTACACTCGTTTTTTTTAACAGTGAAATTAGAAAAAGATTAACGCTTACTTTTTACAATAATGACTTTCCATTTATCATTTCAAACCTTGAAACCCCTTAACATTTCTCGTTTACCTGGTGGTCCTTCCAACTTTTCGATTTGAAAACCGGCTTCAAGCATCGCTCTTTTAATCGGTCCACGGCAGGCATAGGTAACTAAAATTCCTACGGGTTTTAAAGCAGCAAACATTTTAATGAAAATGTCAACAGACCATAATTCAGGTTGCACACGGTAACCAAAGGCATCAAAATAAATTAAATCAAATTGACTTTTATCTGCAATTTCAGAAAACATTTGGTTGCGTTTGGTGAGTTGGAAATGTGGGGTAATTAAGCGTTTTTCCTCCCATTCTGTGGAATGTATTTGTCTAAAAACAGTTTCATCTTCACCTCCAGTTACTTTGGAAGCAAAATTCATCTGACTAATTTCGTCCGGAGAAACGGGAAACCCTTCTACCCCTACATAATCAATTTTCTGTTTAGACTTATCACTTTCTATCAACGTCATAAACGCATTGAGGCCTGTGCCAAAACCGATTTCTAAAATAGAAACGGATTGCTCTTTACAAAGTAACAATCCGTTTTTTATAAATACGTGATAGGCTTCTTGAATAGCTCCATGTTTGGAATGATAGCTTTCGCCCCACTCCGGCAAATGGATGGAAGTTGAACCATCATTGGTAAGAATAATTTCTCTTTTCAATTTTACTTTTATTGAATGGTCAATTTCTTTATCCTTACAATTGGTCCGCTACATTTCACTTCATGACAACTTATACAAGCCTGAACAGCTTTGTTGTAATGTTGTTTTGCATTTTCCGGATCTTTGTAAATTAATTCCTGAGCTTCTAAGAAAACTTTTGCCTGTTCCTTGAAAAATTCATCATTTTCCGAAGGATCTGTCATCATTGAATTATGAATTTTTGCAAAGTGTTCTGGAAATTCGCCTACCGCTTCTCCATTGATAATGCGATTTTTCAGTCGTTGATTGTCCACATACATTTGTTCCATGAGCATGGCCATCTCAGACATTTCATACATTTCAAATGTTTTTTTATCAGAAGTTCCCGTTTGCGCTGGTTTATCAGAAATTGCTTCTTCTACTTTGTTTTGACAACTTAGCAGCATATAAAAACAACTGAAAATTAAGATAAATTGTTTCATTATTGTTTAATTAAAACGCCATGCGATAAAAAGGAATAGGAAGTTTTTGGAGCTATGATAGAGTCAATTGCTGCTTGCGATTTTCCTGCATCTTTGGCATAATGTTTTAATTCATCGACAGATTCTGTAGAAATAAATGCTTTCCCGTCCAAGATGGCTTCACTTCCAGCGGCATTCAACGGCATAAAAAATCCATAATCTTTAAACCGTACGAATGTGTTTTTATCATCGTTTAAGGCCACGTTCATCCAGCAACCTTTTTTCTGGCAAACATCTTTAATTTTTGAACGGAATTTTACATTAATCGTGTCTCCTTCTTTCAAGGTCTCGAATTTGGCTAATAATGCTTCTTTCGACATCACACCTTCAACTGAGATTGAATCGCCAAACGATTGAAATTTTTCAGGAATAACTTCCGCAACAGGGGCTTCCTCTGCTTTTTTACAAGCAACGAGTGAAAAAACGGCAAATGCCACACTAACTATTTTGTTCATAATTCAAGTATTTTTAATGATGGTTACAAAAATAATGAGTTTTATCGTTTTTATTGGGATAAATTTAAAAAAATAAGCGGTTTAGTTAAAAATACTGCTCTCAACTCTTATTTACTTTATCTTTAGGTTCAAAAACATTTTTATCATAATTGAAGAAAGGCTTCAAAAACTCCACTATTTTTTCTATTTTAGCCAAATGATAAGCAAGTCGTTTACCGAATTTTAAAATACTAATTTAAAATATTGATTATCAAATTATTAAACACAAATTTACATATTTAATTTTACAATTCATGTCTGAAAAACTTACTAACGAAATCGATATAGTCAACGCTCCTTCTTCCAAAATTGATACAATAGACTTTGAAAACCTCACTTTTGGCAACATTTTTACAGACCACATGTTTATTTGTGATTTTAAAGATGGCCAATGGCAAAAACCGATTATTAAACCATACGAACCGTTTTTGATTGATCCTTCAGCAAAAGTTTTTCATTATGGCCAAGCGATTTTTGAAGGAATGAAAGCTTATAAAGATGAACAAGATGAAGTTTGGTTATTTCGTCCTGATGAAAATTTTCATCGTTTTAATCATTCTGCGAAACGATTAGCAATGCCTGAATTAACAGAAGAAGTATTTATAGATGGCCTAAAAGCTATCGTAAAAATAGATAAAGATTGGGTCAAAAAGGGTAAAGGAAACACATTATATATTAGACCTTTTATGATTGCTATTGGAACAGGCGTCATTGCACAACCTTCGACTCAATATCGTTTTATGATTATTTTATCTCCAGCACGAGCTTATTATTCTGGTGAAGTAAAAGTTATTATTGCGGAACATTTTAGTCGTGCTGCGAACGGTGGAATTGGTGCTGCTAAAGCCGCTGGTAATTATTCTGCACAATTCTATCCTACCAAATTAGCCAATGAAAAAGGTTTCCAACAAATTATTTGGACTGATGATGCCACGCATACCAAGTTGGAAGAAGCAGGGACGATGAATGTATTCTTTAGAATAAACAACACCCTATGCACCGCCCCAGTAAGCGAACGCATTTTGGACGGTGTAACACGAAAAAGCCTAATTGCTATTGCACAACGCGATGGAATCACTGTAGAAGTTAGACCTGTTTTGGTTCAAGAACTAATTGATGCGGCCAAAAACGGATCTTTAAAAGAGATTTTTGGATCAGGAACTGCAGCCGTTGTTAATCCAATTATTGGATTTTCGTATCAAGAAACCTATTATGAATTGCCTAAAATTGAAAATTCAATCGCTTTACAGTTAAAAGCAAAGCTAACCGATATTCAACATAAAGTAGCAGAAGATACTTTTGGTTGGACTGTAAAAGTGTAATAAAATTAACAGAAAAATAGGCTGTACGAAGAGTGAAATTTTCGGACAGCCTATTTTTATTTTAAAATCGTTTCAAAATCTGGTTTAAAATAATTTGGCCCTTTCAGTACCTTTCCATCTTCGCGATAAATGGGCTTCCCGTCTGCTCCCAATTTACTCATATTACTGCGTTGAATTTCCTCAAAAACCGCTTCGATTTTATGTTGCAAACCGTGTTCAATAATAGTTCCGCACAAAATATAAAGCATATCGCCCAACGCATCTGCTACTTCTACTAAATCGTTGTTCATTGCTGCTTCTAGGTATTCTTCATTTTCTTCCTTCATCAAGTTAAAACGCAGCAGATTTTTATCATCTCCTAAATTAATCGCTGGTTGTTCTTTGTACCCAATTTTGAAGGCACTGTGAAATTCTTTTACTGCATCGAGTTGTTTTTGCATCTTTATATATTTTTTAAACGTAAAAATAGCCTATTGTTATTTAACTTTTCAAAGGATTATTCAAAAACAATTAACTATTTTTGTTGAAAAATTATCTACTATGTTTTCTTCGGGTCAATATATTTTTGCAGCTATTTTTCTAGTTTTTTTCATTATAACGATGTTTTTCATGTATCGTAAAGATGTAAATCTACATCGAATTTACTATCCAGGAAGCCTAAAAGTGTTGGTTGGTTTCCTACTTTTTATTCTATTACTCTTTCTAATTAAATTTTATCTAAAAAAATAAAGAAAATTACCTGAATTATAAGACCAATTAACTTTTTGTTTTCAAATCAAAGTACTGAATAATTGATAATTATACTGAATTATTTCGAGTAAAGTATAAAATCATACAATTACAAAAAAAATCAATTTATTTTATACCTTTACCATAGATTTTACCTTGAAACCATGCGCATTTTAAAATATATTTTTTTATTACTTATTCTGGCTTTGCTCGCCTTGTTTGTGTTTGTTGCAACCAAAGAGGGCAAATACACTATTTCGGAAAGTAAAATTATTGCGTTAAAAAAAGCAACTTTGTTTGATTATGTAAACGAGTACAAGAATTGGGAAGATTTTTGTCAATTTAAAAATGATTCTAGTGCAATGGTGTTCACATATCCTGAAAAAACTAGTGGTATTGGTAGTTTCTTTCGATGGAAAAACGGCTTACAAAACGGTGAACTTAAGACGATTTATTTAAAAAAACACGATAGTATTGCCATCAAAATGAATTGGAATGACAATCATTCTGATTTTAGTATCACCTTTAAAGATACTGTTGGCGGCACGAAAGTAACATGGAATAGCAGTGGAATACAAGATTTTAGGGGAAAATTATTTTCGCTTTTTTATGGTGGAATTGAGAATCAATTGCGCATTAACTATCAAAAAAGTTTGGCAAAACTCGCTCTGGTTTTGTCCAAAGAAATAAATACCTACTCGATTTCGATACAAGAAGTTGTTTCTGTTAGGAAAAGTTATTATATCAAACGAAAATCGACGAGTAAGATGATTGATTTTCATGTAAAACTTCAAAATGAAATGCCGTTAATTTTAGAATTTGTTAAAGACAATGGTGTTGCTACATTCGGGCATTCTTTTACCGTTTTTGATTTGTATAAGTCGAAAAACAACTTAAATTATGCAATTGGTATCCCTATTAAAGATAAAATATTTACAACTCCCGAAAGCGAATTTACTGTAGACAGCATCACGCCCCACCAAGCATTAAAAGTTATTTTAAACGGTGATTATTCGCACATAAACGAAGCGAGAGATAAAGGAATGGATTTTTTAAAGAAAAATAATCTGATAGAGAGTGCTGTCGGAAAATACCGCGAAATCTATATCAGAAGTCGAACAGGCGTGAAAAATCCTTCGCAATGGATTACTGAAATTTATATACCAGTGATTCCTAAAACGGTTGAAAAACCAATAGTAAGAATCCTACCTGAATCTCCTCCTGTCGAAGAGCGTTTGGAATGAGAAAAAGTAATCCAAAAAAATTAAATTTTAGATTTATCAATTAAACCAAATTTTGATTTAAAAGTCTAATTACAAATCATTGTTTTGGAAAACGAAAAAGTTTTTATTGACTCTTTATTAAATCCTTCAACGCAACAAGCGGCGTTTAAAACTTTAGTGCAACTATACCAAAAGCAATTGTATCATCACGTTCGAAATATCGTACTGAATCACGACGATGCGGATGATGTTTTGCAAAACACCTTTATTAAAGTTTTTAGAAATTTAGATAAATTTAAAGGCGAAAGTAAGCTCTTTTCTTGGATTTATAGAATTGCTACTAATGAAGCGTTGACCTTTGTACAGCAAAGAGCTAAAAAAAATCAGGTTTCTTCTGAAGAATATGTACAACAAAAAATAGAACAATTAAGGGCTGATGTTTATTTTGACGGTGACGCAATTCAACTAAAATTACAAAAAGCTATCGCACTGTTACCTGAAAAACAGCAATTGGTATTTAAAATGCGGTATTTTGAGGAAATAAAATATGAAGAATTATCCGTTTTATTAACCACTTCTGTTGGGGCTTTAAAAGCATCTTATCATTTGGCTACAAAAAAAATTGAAGAATATTTAAAAGAAAACTAAACTAAATCGATTAAATCAAGTCTAACTAGTATGAATTCATTTCACGTCAATACATCTCCGAAAATAAAATCAGGCTTTAAAGTGCCCGAAGGCTACTTCGAATCGTTTGAAAGTAAGTTATTTGAAGAATTACAATTAGAAAAAGAGCCTAAGGTAATTTCTCTTCTTTCACGAAAAGCAAAATGGTATTGGATGGCTGCAGCGGCAATTATTTTTGCGGTAAGCTTACCTATTCACAATTATTTTAACAGTGCTTCCTTGGGTAAACCTACTGCTTCGGAATTAGAATATTATTTTAACGTTCATCCCGCATTTACTACCGAAGATATCATTTCGCAGCTAACTGAAACCGAGATTCAAACCCTGAAAATTGATTCAGAGTTGAAAACGGAAAACATCGAAAATTATTTATTAAAAACAGAATCTATTGAATATTACCTTTTAGACTAAAAAACATGAAAACTATTATAAGCTATACTTTACTCCTATTTTTATGTTCATCGGTTGGTTTTGCTCAACCTAAACAAGGGAAACGTGATCGAATTAAAGCATTAAAAATAGCCTTTATTTCTGATCAATTGGAGCTAACTTCAGAAGAGGCGGAGAAATTTTGGCCTATTTATAATACGTTTGAAGACAAGAAATTTGAGCTGCAACATGAAAAAATGAAATCGTACATGAATCGGATAGAAACCGATATGGGGAAACTTTCTGAAAATGAGGCGAAAAATTTATTGGCACAAATGGAAAAAACAGAAGACGAGTTACACCAATTGCGGAAAAAGTTTAATCAAGACGTAAAATCGGTTTTAAGTGCTCAAAAATTAGTAAAACTCTACAAAGCGGAAGAACAATTTAGAAAAAATTTATTGAAACAGTTGAGAAGTAATCGAGCAGCTATTAAAAATTAATCTGTTGTAAATTTTAACCTTACAATTTTATTTTTTCCTGCGGCAATCGCTGTTTTTTTATCGATGAATCGAATGGTATACAAATCGGTATCTTCACTAATTTTTTTCCAAAAAGTTCCAATATCATCAGAAAAATAGATGCCTTGTGGACCAACGCTAACTATTAAAATTCCACCTGATTCTGGTACAAATTGAATGCATGAACTGTAACCAAAGCCTTCATTATCTGCCAAAAGACTCCATGATTGACCGCTATTAATGGTTAAAGCTTTGTTTTTTGAGTTATCGTTTTGATTTTCAAAATCACCACCAGCCATAACTCCGATGGAATCGTTATAAAAATCTGCAGAAAAAATACCAGCCATTGGTTTTCCTTGCGTCATGGGCGTTTCAAAAGCCGACCACGTTTTTCCTTTATTCATTGACAGAAAAACCCTGGATTTGGTTCCGCCAGTTAAAATCCAAGCATAATGACCTCTTACAATTAGTGAACTATTACTTGCAGCAAAACTTACTTCACCTTCTTCAAGTTTTGGCAAGCTTGAGCAATCTACTTTTTCCCAAGTTTGCCCTTTGTCACGAGTAATGACAATTGTTAAGCAACCATTTTGGGGGTCGCCCGTGGCAATTCCTTCATATTCATTCCAAAATTGAATTCCGTTGTAAAACGCCTTTGGATTTTTATCTTCAAAAATTTTGGTAATCGTATGTTCGTTTTTATCGACTTTATAAATAACTGCTGGCTTTTCCGTACTAACCAAAAATAAAGAAGCATCATTCTGGGCAATTCCTCTAAAATGGGGTTTAATGGTGTCGACAAGAATTTGATTGGTAAAATTTTTAGATTTGTCATACCTACAAAAGCCATACTTTCCGTTATCAGTAGTGAACCAAACCTTATTTTTGTCTAATGTGATGGCACGAATACTCATCGTATCTGCGAGTAAAGTTTCAGAAACAACACCCGTGAATGGAAGCCGTTTATTGGTATTAATCTTTTTTTCTTCCTGCTTACAAGAGACTAAAAGAATAATGAAAAATATTTCACAAATTCTTCTCATTTTGTTACAAATTTTTGACAAATATAAGTATTTAATTTTTTTAACAAGATTTTATGGTACAATTAAACAAAAATAATTGAAGTTGGAAAATAATGGCATAAAAATTGGATAGTTCTGTTTAATAATTATTTAATAATTTAAAACCGAAACACAATGAAAACGAAATTACACTTCATCTTTTTTATGATAATAGGAATGATGACTATTCAAGCTCAAAACAGAACTACTGTAACGGCTAATTCTGTTGACATTAGTGATAATCTTGATTTACGTGCAATAGCTACTATTTTTGGCGAATCGGCAACGTTAGCAGATTTTGAAAGACGGTTGAATGATCCGCAAATGCAACTTTCGAACTTAGATTTGAATAACGATAATGAAGTAGATTATTTACGAATTATTGAATCCGTCGAAAACCGAACGCATTTAATTATTATTCAGTCTATAATTGGACGTGATTTGTTTCAAGACGTTGCCACCATTGAAATAGAGCGGATGCAAAACAACCAATTGCAAGTGCAACTAGTTGGAAACTCATTTCTATATGGTACAAATTATATTTATGAGCCAATATATCATTATTCGCCAGTGATTTATAACACTTTTTGGGTTAATTCGTATAATCCCTATTTTAGTCCATGGCATTGGAATTATTATCCTGATTTTTATTATGCTTGGAATCCGTTTCCCTATTTTAGATACCGAAATCATATCAACTTTTATGTAAATTTCAACAATACATGTCATTATGTAAATCATAGAAGAAGTAATTATGCAGTTGCGATGCATCAACACTATGGAACAAATGGTTATGAAAGAATGTATCCAAATCGTTCTTTTCAAAATAGAAATAACGGTTTTCAAAACCGTCATGATTTAGTAGGAAATGATAATTCAACGCGTGGACAAGTAGCTACGAACTCTCCAAGACCAAGTAGAGCCAATTCGTTTAGTGGAAATGCGACTGCTGGTACTAGAAGTTCTGTTTCAAATTCATCAATTTCGCCAAGACCAACTCGAGCCAATTCATTTAGTGGAAATGCGACTGCTGGTACTAGAAGTTCTGTTTCAAATTCATCCATTTCGCCAAGACCGACTCGAGCTAATTCATTTAATGGAACGGCAACTAGTGAGACAAGAAGTTCTGCTTCAAATTCATCCATTTCGCCTAGACCAACTCGAGCTAATTCGTTTAATGGAACGGCTGCTACTCCTGGAACAAGAAGTTCTAATTCAAGCTCATCTATTTCGCCAAGACCAACTAGAGCCGAAAATCCGAAAAGTTACACGATGGCATCAGAAACTTTTACTAATACGCCAAGACCTAGTCAACGAAGCACTAAGAGTGAATTTATAGCCAATAATT
>Ga0105045_10002501_pt1 | contig 15534 bp, 14 predicted proteins | sample MAT02_FD_78089 | JGI IMG/M metagenome (GOLD analysis project Ga0105045, IMG submission 78089) | Freshwater microbial communities from Lake Fryxell liftoff mats and glacier meltwater in Antarctica - MAT-02 (megahit assembly) | ecosystem: Environmental > Aquatic > Freshwater > Ice > Liftoff...
TAAAACTTCATTCCATATATCTTGAGGAAGGCATGGCATCTCGTGCATGGGCTTATTGTCTGTAGTTTCAGTTTTAACCGGACTAACAGGATAAACCATCAAGTGAAGGGCGTTGTAGCCATTCGAAACAAAGCTAGGGATATAATTATTCATCTAAAACTCCTTTTTTCTTAAAAATATAAATCATTTGTATTGTGTTATATATAAATAAAAATATTTATTAACATCTATAATGACCTTTACACCATAAACAGAAATTAAGGTCAAATTAAAGGTTCATCGCGCAAATGAGTACCTCAATTATGTAAATAATGTAATCTTAATTTGTAATGATCTATTTTTTCCACAATAAAGCTGTTTATAACGTTAGTTTTTCATTATAAAGCAGGCTGTAGGCCTGCTTTATAAAAAAATTGAGACATTTTCACATAAGTAGAATTAAAATAAATAGCTGTAGAGCCAAAATAGAAATTTTCGCTTTTCGATAACTTTTTGGATTATTTTAAATCTATCTATCTTTTTATTAGACATTTATACAATTCACCCCACATTCTACCTCCGCTTTGATAGTTAAGATGTACCCAACCCAAAAGCTAAAAATTTCTATTTTGGCTCTACAAGACCACGTTAGTTATTTTAAAAAATGTGTGGAATTGTTAAAGTAACAACACAGAAAATAGGCAAAATCCTTAACATCAATAGAAGACTAGAGAAACCGGATATTGACTTAAAATATTAAATATATAAATCATCAACAAAGTGTAAACCATGTGGGTGAATTAAATGTAAACCATGCCACCGGTTGCACCCTATCAAAAGCTTTGCACACTTCGCATTTTGATTTTTAACTTTCATTAACACTAATAGATGAACCAGTAAAAAATTTTACAATGAGGCAGTGAAAAACGCATCAGAAGCGGAGAGGTAAGGAATTTTAAGACTCACTCACTGCCTCATGTCTTTCTCACTGCCTCCTCATTGCAAAAAAAATGGGAAACTTTTCACTTTCAGTAGGACCGGTACATGCAAAAGTTAGAGGTTGTATTGCTTTTTAAGTTCATCAAAAAGTGAATTGACTCTTTCAAGCGCATTATCTGAATCTTCTTGAAGAACATGAATTTCTCTTTGGTGGGCTGCTTTTTCAGCTCTAAATCTTGCAACGCCGGGAGTATCTTGTTTTCGATTTTTTACTTTAGAAACTTCCTGTTTAAACCTTGCAAGACCGGGGGTATCTTCGATGCGAGATTTCATTTGTGTGATATCTTGATTTTTATTAATCATAGCTTTTCCTCCTGTTAACTATTCAATCTTAACTAAAATAGTTATCAGAATTATATACAATGATTATTATTAATTTATTATTAAAAAAAATTTTTTTAAGCTAAAATACGGAATAAAGTAGACACAACAGGAAAAATAAATAAGAATACAGAGAGTAGGGCAAAGAAAATCAATTTATTTTCTTCTAGTCGCGAATGCGACTAGAAGAAAATTTGAAAACATTAAGTTGAGTGTGCTAAAAAGTCACAGATCTCAGGTAAACGAATTTCAATTGGCCAAGGCATTTGTTCTTGCGTTGGTTTAGCCATTAATTGACCCGACATATTACCGTCTAATGTCAAATATGGAGGAACTTCACGTCTTGGACTTTCAACTGATTCAACAATTGCTTTGACAGTACGTGATTTTTCTTTAACTGAAATAACCATTCCAGGTTTTACTTGGAAAGAGCGGCGATCCACTTTTTTCCCATTCACAAAAATATGACCGTGAGAAACTAATTGCTGCGAAGCAAAAATGGAATTACCAAATTTCAAGCGGTAAACCAGTGTATCCAAACGGCATTCTAGCATTGAAGCTAGATTATCTGCTGTATTTCCAGGAATACGCAACGCTTCTTTATAGTATTTAACAAGTTGTTTTTCGCTAAGCATACCATAAATTGCTTTAAGCTTTTGCTTTTCTTCTAACTGCAGGCCATAATCGGATTTCTTACGGCGACGTGCCCCGTGAACTCCCGGTGGATTTGGTTTATGCAATAAAGGGTTGCGTGCTTTTCCGAAAATGTTAACGCCAAAACGTCTGGCGATTCGGTTTTTATTACCTATGTAACGGGCCATCATATCTCCTAAAAGATTTGTAAATGATCTTCTATTTGTTTAGAAAAAACGAATTATCTCATAATATTCCATTTTTTTGCAATGTAGAACTTGATCAAAAAAAAAATTCACCTTAACTTAAAGCTATGGAAGATCAAATTTCAAAAATAAACACTGACGATTTTATCACTCTAACAGACAACCTTTTACAAGGTATTATTCGCATCAGGTATCATGATGGATTGATTACGGCTTTTAATGAAAAAGCTTGTAACATGTTGAGTTTAAAACAAGAAGACGTTTTAAATACCCATTTTTTAAAACATCTAACCGATTCATTTTTTGGATTTTCTATTCAAAAAGCATTAAATGAAAAAAAAATCACCCCTTTTGCTAAAAATCCTTATGTTAACCAAGAAAATGTTAATAATGAGATGCAAAATTGCTCCATTAACTGCTGCTTTGGAAATGAAAGCCTTATAATCAACTTAAGTGATTTGAGCGAGGATAAAGCAAACAAAAGATTAAAGGATTTAGGTGGCATGACTGCCATGCTTGCCCACGAAATTAGGAATCCCCTCGGTGGAATCAAAGGATTTGCCTCACTTTTACGAAAAGACCTCGAAGAGATGCCCCATATGAGGCAAATGGCAGAATTGATTATTGATGGCACGGACAATTTAAATAATTTAGTGACACATATTTTAAATTTTGCGCATCCCCTCAAAATGAAATTCTTAAAAGTTAATTTAACGGAAATGGCGTTAAAGTTAAAGTCGGCAATCGTTGTAGATGAAAAACTTAAAAATCAGCTTAAAAATCAAAACATTCACTTTGAAGTAAAATCACTAAAGCAGAGCATTCACTTGGCAGCAGATGCCGAGCTTTTGCGCTCCTGCCTATTTAATCTAATCATCAACGCCATTCAAGCCATGCCAAATGGGGGCAATTTAACCCTTCTGCTCAATGAAAATGAACACCTTGTGATCATCGAAGTCATTGATGAGGGAACAGGCATAACGGAGCAAAATCTTAAAAAAATCTTTTCGGCATTCTTTACGACAAAAGAAGATGGAAATGGTTTTGGTTTGCTTGAAGTCAATAAAGTGGTACAAGCACATAAGGGAACGATTGAAGTCAATTCCAAGGTCAATTCCGGAACTACCTTTACTATTAAAATCCCAAAATAAGGCTTTTATATGGCAATTGAAAAAATTTTAGTGATCGATGACGAAGAGCTTATACGTCTTTTTTTAAAAGAGACATTAAAAAGGATGCATCTTGATGTCACCCTGGCAAAAAATGGGGCGGAGGCAAACCATGCTTTAAAAAATTCGGCCTTTGATTTGATCATTACCGATATGAAATTACCGGATACAACAGGCATCGAAATTTTGAAAAAAGCAAAAGAGCTTTACCCTTTAACTCCGGTCATTGTCATCACAGCATTTGGCACCATTGAAAATGCAGTCGAGGCAATGAAATTTGGCGCCTTTACTTACTTAATCAAACCATTTTGTGCAGAAACCATTGAAGCTGCAATCGATAAAGTAAAAGAACATATTCTATTACTGACTGAGAATCAATACTTAAGAGATCAGGTTGCAACCGGTGGCCGCCACACTAAAAATCAGATTATTGCCAATAGCCCCGCTATGAAAGAAATTTTAGCGCAAGTTGAACAAGTGGCGAAAAGCAATGCAAGTGTTTTTATTAGCGGTGAATCGGGAACGGGAAAAGAAGTCATTGCTCAAGCAATCCATGACAATTCACTTCGCGCTAAAAATCCCTACATTAAAGTAAATTGTGCAGCTGTGCCTGAAACTTTGCTTGAATCTGAATTTTTTGGCCATGAAAAAGGGGCCTTTACAGGGGCTATCAATAAACGCCTTGGCAGGTTTGAACTTGGTAATACCGGCACTCTTTTTCTTGATGAAGTCACAGAAATCCCTTTAGGTGTTCAAGCAAAACTTCTTAGAGCCATTCAAGAACAGGAATTTGAGCGTGTAGGCGGACATAAATCTGTGAAGGTCGACGTGCGTTTGGTTTCAACAACAAATCGCGACATCAAGGAAGCCATCCAAAATAAAGTGATTCGAGAAGATCTTTATTACAGATTAAATGTCGTGCCTATCCACATTCCCCCTTTAAGAACAAGACCTGAAGATATCATTCCACTTGCCGACTACTTCTTGGAACGAGCAAGTGTTGAAAATAAGTCCAAGAAAAAAATCTTAACGGATACTGCCAAGAAAAAGCTCATGGCTTACGCATTCCCGGGCAACGTCAGAGAGCTTGGTAACATTATCGAAAGGGCATCTGTAATGACTCCAGGAGAAGAAATCACCGATAAAGACCTTTACATTTAGATTTTTACAAAAAAAAACACATAGACCATAGGAACAAAAAATTTCTATAGCATTGCAACTTTTCACTTTCAATTAGCATCAGCATATACTGATGCTATTTGAAAGAATCGATATGTTATGAAGAGTAGCCTAATTGGTTCATGATGACTTGGTAGGCCTTCTTGGTGTCTTCCGGTTTTAAAATGGCGCCTTCAGGATGCAATGTCGAAATAAATTTATTGCCAAAATTAATGGATAAATGCTCATCCAAATCATCTAGAATGGTGAATGCCACATATTCCGGATGGAGTTTTATCCATCTATTAATTTCACTTGCCCTGCATTCCCAATGTTTATAAATAAAAGCTTCCAATTCTTTTGGGGTAGGCCATCGATCCAAATTATTTTCTAGCATGCAGTTTTCATCACTGATTTCAAGATGAGGAAATGTGCAATGACCTTGCCATTCATGAAATGAGGTTTTACTATCAATTGTTTTATCAATAATATGCTTGGAAAACTTATGCATATGAAATATGGCTTTTAAATCGTCTACAGATCTACCGGTTCGCCAAGTGGAAGAAATCACAATATGCACATTAGCCACTTCTGAAATTTTTTCTATCAAATTATGGAAGGGTTCTAAAACTTCAGTTTTAAAAAGAAAAGCCTCTGCACTGCTGCAAGAATTACATCTTTTACAACCGAAAGCATGGTAGGGGTCTTGCACGAGTTTTTTAATAATCTCTTTTTTTTTCTTAGATTCATCTTCTGTCAATTCTTTTGCAGGGCCTAAGACACCATCAATATCAAGAAATATAGCGACATAGGGTTTGCTTGCATCATGTAGAGAGTTCATTTCGCTCCTGAATTTAAAAAAAATCCAAGTTGGCAAGTTTTAGCTTTATTATTCAATAAAAATTAAAACAATTCGTTCATAGTAATTTGATGATCAACAGTGATAATTGAGTGTGGATTTTTTTTGACACCAAAAGTTGTTACCAAAGTCAAAAACAATGCTTTAGTTGTGTCGGTTTGTTCTCTAAATATTTTCTTTTTATTCTGTAATTTTTCTGCATATTCCTTATCAATCAAGAATTCCGAATCACTAAATTTCATTTCACATAAATTAATGCATCGATCAGCTCTATCTATGACAAGATCAATTTGAGCACCTCTTTCGGTTGATGATTTCTTAGGGTTATAGTGCCACCCTGATTCTATAGTAGTAACACCTGTAATTCCAAGCGATTTTTTTATTTTGGGAATATGTTTAAAGCATATGGATTCAAATGCAATACCACTCCATGCCTTCCATTTAGATGTCCCATATAGTTTTATCCAAAATTGATTATCAATACTTTCAAAGGGTAATTTTTTTAAATTTTCTTTAATCCAGGTTAAATAAAAAAGGGAATACTCATCAATAAGACGATAGATTCCCCCGGTTTTTTTTTTATTAAACGAAGGCACATAAATAAGAAATCCGGCATCCACCAATTCTTCAAGGATCTTGCTGGAAGTGCCACCGGAAGCTAATTTTACTTCTTTGAGAAGTTCATCTTTCATTAATCCGCTTCCCGTTTTGGAAAGTGCTTTAACAATTTCTATGTGATGTTCATAATTGTCAAAAAGAGATTTATACAAATTGTCAAATTCACCGTACAATCCTCCATTTAATGTAAAACAGACCTCATTAATAATTTGGGTTGCTGACTTTCCTCTTTGTGCATAAGAAAGATACTTTGGAACCCCGCCCATTACCATATAAAGATCTATAACCTGTTTTCTATCCAATTCAATCTGACGCGATTTAAGATATTTTTCCGTTTCAGAAAGTGTAAAGGGAAGTAAGCGCATTTTTCTTGTCACCCTGCCATGTAGACCACCTTTATTATTGATAATATTACTAATAATCCAAGATGCAGAAGATCCGCAAATAATCATTACTACATTTTTGTTTCTGGATAAATATCGATTCCAAAAATGTTCAAGAGCATTTAAGAATTTAGAACGAGGAGAGGCAAGCCAAGGGACTTCATCAAAAAAAAGAATAATTTTTTTATCTTTTTCAACTTTCTCTATAGCTTCATGCAATAAACTCAATGCTTCGCCCCAATTCTTAGGGGTCGGAATCCGTATTCCTTCATTAAATTGACGTGAAAATTCGTAGGCAAATTGAAAAAGTTGCTCAGCGGTCGATCCATTTTTCATTCCGGTTATTTCAAAATAAACCCCTTTATTTTTAAAAAACTCACTAATCAAAAATGTTTTACCTATTCTTCTTCTTCCATAAACAGCAAGAAATTCAGGTTCATTTGAATCATAAATATCTTCTAGAATTTCTAATTCTTCTTCTCTACCTATAATAATTTGGTTCATTTTCCGCTCCATTTTTACTAAAAAATAACATAAATCCAGCGAAAAGTCCATTTTTTTCTTAATTTTCGCTGGGTTTACGGATCAACTCAGCGAAAAGTTTACTTTTCTTGTAATTTTCGCTGGGTTTAATTCAAGGATATTTTATTTTCGTTATGGAAGCGTTAAGGCCATACGGTTGACTTCTGCTACTTTAAGCAGAAACTTAATGCGCAATTTGTTTAACTCTAGTTTTTTCAAAGCTTTATTTTTTGGAGAAAGTTTGCTTAAACGAATATTTCGCACCTCATGGCTAACAAGCCCAGAAAAAACTTCGCCAAACACTTCCAAAATATATTTGTAACTATCTTCTTCAAAAAGGTCAGATTCAAAAAGGGCTGCTCTTCCTGTTAAAAGATTTGCATTCGGTTCTAGTTTCTTTAAAACTTTTGCCTTTTCTTTCATGGTGACAAGTTCTTCAAGAAGAATATTTAAACATGAAATGGAATTATCAAGACTTAGCAGTAATGTTTTCTTTAAAACTTTTACTTTTTTAAGAGTTATTTGAGGCATTGCCCCCTCTTTAATAAGCTTTTGAATTTTTGATGCAAATCGGTATTTTTTTTGTAAATACTGTTTTTTAACACTTTTAAGAGACTGATTTTTAATGTTAGGAAAACCAAGCCCGCCCTCCGTTGCATTAATGAGTTGAATTTCAGGATGCTCTTTTGCAAAATCTGCCATCCATTCAGACTCTACAATCCATTTCCAAAGAGTGTAGATCGGTTTGCCGTAAATGTCTTTTTTTAAAACGGCCTTTAAATCAAAATCTTTTGGATTTTCTTTTTCGGTTTTTAAAATTTCATTTTTACTAACATTAGGATCATCGATTATTCCATCTGCGTAACAGCGCATTCCGGTAAATCCTAAATCCATGCCCACAAATATAATCGGATTGCATCCAAGCGCTTTTGCAATTTCAACTTCAAAATTGATTACATTGTGCCCCTCGTCTAAAAGAGCTTCACGATCAATGTTTAATTTATCTTCAAACCATTCTGAAACATCATAACCGCCACTTCCCGGAATATAAAGACGTGGTCCTTCAATTAAACTTAAAGCATCAGGATGAATACGGTTTCTAAAGAAAAAAGGGATTTTAACATGACATGTTTGACTGATGCGCAAAATTTGTGCGGCATTTGGGTCTATACCTGCCCCAAAATGTGGCGTAATACCATTTGCAACTAATGAATTTAAAGAAGAGCCTCCTGCAAAAATCAAAGCGTTGTCAGATAAACCTTTCAGCTCTTTAAAATGTTGATTTAAGGAAGGCCCTGCACCGCAAATAATGGCGGGGACATTCTTGAATTTTCCAAAAAGCGAATTGCCAAGATAAGAGCCCGGCAGAAGTTCCATGTTTTTATAATAATTTTTAAAGAAAACGGCCCCATAATCTAGATATTCGCCAACAAGTGAATTATGAAGCAGTTGATCATTTTCGATGCGATGAAGAAGTTTTAAATAATTATCATTTTTTATTTTTTTATAAAATGGAGAGTTTATCACATTGATTTTTTTCATAAAAAATTCAAAGCGTAAAGCAAGAGTAATCTCTTTGATATCATCAATGCGGTCAAAATAGTAAAGAGAAACTTTTGGATCATTCATGATCAGGCTTCCGGTTTCAAGTGAAAGAAGATGGTAAATAACTTCTGCATCATCTTCTAAAAAAATAAGACGTCGATCACCTTGCAGCCATGAAGTTAAAGCTAAATAGCCCTCTCCTTGCTGAAGTCCATAAACAAATAGAACTTCTGTTTCATCAATTTCTGATGCATCCAACCATTTGTCTAAAACAGCCTTGGAAGTTGGTTTTTGCTGATTTTTTTCATTTTTAATATCAAGATAAGGAAGCATCAATGCTTTTTTTGGGTCTGTTAAAGACCATTTCTCTATATTTTTTTGAAAAAGCATTTCATTCATTCTTTTTCTGTTCCTGTTTTTCAACAATTTGGCCTATGAATTGCTGCATCTCCATCATTTGACTTTTCATTAACTTAATCAGAGCTGCTAATTGCTCATCAATAGATTTTTGTAGGACTGAAGATTTCCAGATGGGCTCTTCCATAAGAAGTGCATTTCCGCTGAATTTTTCTTGAATATCTTTATTGATAGCGCTCAATTTTTTGATTTCACTTTGCACAGAATGTAAATCATTTTTTAACTCTTGTACTTTAACTGCTTGGAGCTCATCTAAGAAGGGAATTACAAGATCTGCTTTTTGAAAAAGATCATGAATTGATTCCATAAAAATATTAGTCATTTTAATCAATTTATCAAAATAATCTTGTTCTTCTACAATCTCTTTTGGAACTTCTTTACCGTCTCTTTCAAAACAGCGAATCTCATATCCTGCCTCATCGTGCCTTACTTCCTGTTTTAAAACCCCATTATCATACCACCATTTTGAAATGCCGCAAGGTTTATCAGCCATGTAGTAGGCTTCAATTAGAAGCTGCCCCTCTGCATTCCACATGCGCTCGATTCCTTCCCTCATTCCCATTTTAAATGCAAGTTGACGTTTTAATTTTCCATTTGGATAATAAAGCAATACATCGCCATGAAGCTTGCCTTGAATGTAGGAAATTGAAGATTTTAAAGTCCTATCTTCGTAATAATATTGATGTAGGCCATTTTCAAGACCCTGTTTAAATTCTTTTTTTGCAAAAAGATTCCCTGTCAAATAATAAAATTCAGCAATCCCCTCCTTCAAGCCTTTTTCAAAAAAGGAGCGTGAAAGCACTTGATCGCTTTTACTTTTATAAACTGACAAACCATCAAGTAGATGCTCATTTCTCTCTGTTTTAAGTTTACCCATATCGCTTGATTTTTTATCTTTGATTTTTTTTTGATTTTTTAAACTAGCTGAATGTAACATCTCTGAATGACTTTTAATGGCATTCTCTAAAATGCTTTTATGAATATTTATTACCGTTTGAAGAAAATGATTACAATCAAGTTCAAGCTCAATCCTAGATTTGATTTTTGCATCTTTTAAGTCTTTTTCAAAATCATAAAGAAAATAAGGCATGCGCTTTTCAAAAAGCCAAAAATATTTATCGGCAAATGGATTTAACACATAACGGCCAAAATCTTCACTTGCCATTTTGTCTCGCAAAGTATCGAGGGTGCGGCATTTTTCTTGCAAAGAATAAGGTTTTTTCGCTTGATAATCAGAAATAAAACTGGAACATTCTACAATGGCCTCTTTTAATAAATTCTCACATCTCTTTAATGACTTATCTAAACTTTTTAGTTTTTTTAAAACATTTTCATCTGTAGTTTCTGCAGAAAAGTGACTGTTTTGAATTTTAGCATGAATCAATCCTTCGCAATCATAACTTTTTTTAAAGTATTTTAAAGCAACATCTTCCAAATTCATGTTAACAATGTCAGGAAAACCAATTCCACCCTCTGTTGCATTAATCAGGGTAATATCAGGATTAGATTTTGCAAAATAGGTGTACCATGAGGCTTCGTTGATCCATTTCCAAAGTGTTGTTGTAGGATTTCCATAAATATCTTTAAACCCTATAAGCTCATCTTGAGGCCCTTTTGTGATAAACGTGCGTTTATAATTGTGCAGAGCATGAAATTTAATTCCCGGTAAATACGATTGGTTATTTGTATACGCCAAATCCATCCCACAAAGAATAATGGGATTGCATCCTAATGCTTTTGCAATCGATACACTAAAGTTGATCACGTTGTAACCCTCATCGATCGGGCTTGAATCTTGTACATCAAATCTTTTTTCAAAAAGTCGAGGGATCTGGTAGCCCCCTGCACCTGTAACATAAAGTTTTTCTCCCGAATGAAGGTTTAAGGCCTCAGGGAAAATACGGTTTCGATAAAAAAATGGGGTCTCATAAGCATTATTTCCAAGAAGGCGCATGAGTTGTGTTTGATTTGGATCTACTCCCACAGTCAAATGAGGAAAAACATGATAAGAATTTAGGGCATTGACTGCGGTTCCTCCTGCAATGATCAAAGCCTTATCCCCTAAAGTCTTTAAAAGCTGAATATTTTTTTCAAGGGATGGGCCTGCACCACAAATAATGGCAGGAATATTTTCAAATTGATTAAATAACTTATTTCCAAGATATGAGTTTGCTAAGTGTTTTAAGTTTTCATAAAAATTTAAAAAATAAGGAGCACCGCCGATTAAGAATTCACCTGACATTGACTGTTTTGAATAGATCGCATGGGAAAAACCAAGAGTTAGATTTTCAAAATCCTTAAATCTTTTTTCCTTATAAAAATCCAAAGTTGCAAGAAGGTAGGGATCAAATAAAAATGCTGTTGTCAATGAATCCAAAGCAGAATTTTCAAATGAGCCATGATACTCAATATAATGCAGCCGACATTGAGAGTTATGCAAAATTTCAGTTGCCATTTCGGTACGCAAAAAAGAAGAGATCATTTTTTTATCATCTTCGATAAAAATTAAAAATCTTGTAAAATCTCGGGCCAGCCATTCTTTACAGGCTTCATAGTAAGCCCCAAGACCAATCCCAAACACATATAAAACCTTAACCCCATTCAAATTCAACTTGGAAAACCAGTTGAAACTTTCTTCTTTAATAGTTGTTGAATAGAGGATTTCATCTTTTGGAAGTTTTAAATTAAGTCCACCATCTTCATTTTTGAAAATGGGATAGAAAGAAGAAAATGAAATTTGATCGGCCTCTTGTTTTGAAAAGAAGGAATAACGCTCAAGATTTTTTTTGAAAATCTCTTCTTCGTCGTTCAAAGATGCAGCCATTTATCCCCGCCCACTCGTTTGAATTTTTTCTTGCGTTTGGCGATTTCATCAGCTTTTTGTTTATCTACAGAAACTGTTTCATCAACTGTTTTAGCGGCTTGCAATTGTAACCTTGCAGCTTCTACTTCAGCTTTTAGTTTCTTTGAAAATTCCATTATTTTTTTCTGTTTTGGATTCAAACTTGAAGGATTTTGTATCACTTGCTCCAATTCCGCTTTACTCATACCGCCGGCATTGATGGTGCTTAAATTGAGTTCTGAAAATTTATCTACCAAGCCTTTTAGCTGATCAATCCTTGCTTGAACCTCAGGGGTAATTTTCTCATGGATCGGCTTTTCTTTATTTTCATCGACAAGTTTAAATAGATCTGCAAGTTCATGCAGCATTTTTTCGAAAGGATCTGAAGAATTCATAATGCCCCCTTTTTATATTTTATATAATGTAACTAGCAAGTATTTACAACTATTAATATTGGGACAATTCTCTCACAAGTGCATAATTTTTAATCTAAATTTTTCATAAAGTCTAGAGACTAGGATTAAAAGTTATTGCACTTATGAGAAAACCGTCCCTTAAGCTATTTTTATATCACTTGCTAGTTACATTATATAAAAAAATTAATTTAAAGAGAGGATAAAAGTTCTTGATAGGGAGGAATATAGGAAAGAAAGTTGTATTGCTTCTGTTCTTGATTAAAAAAACCGAATTGGATTTCAGTTTCATTAGCGATGGCAATAAATTTAGCTTTTACATAGTGATTGTACCCGACAACTTGATTGATCACCTTAGGGGTTAATTTAACCGCCTTGCATTCGATAATCAAGAGTGGGTAAAGATTATGGTCTGGATGAATATCTTTTGCAAAGCAGACAATATCTGCACGTCGATTGGGGATTTTAACAGGTGAAAGCATCAGATGCGGCATTTGGCATAATGCTTTTTCCAATACAAGAAGGTTTTTCGGAAATTGAAGATTTTCTATTAAGTGATGGATAAGCTTTTGCCGGACAATCTCTTCCGGCAGGAAAGCTACCCATTCTTTTCTTGTAGAACAATAAATTTTATTAGGTCTCAAATCGTTAAACTTCGGGTTCTATAATAGCAAAGCTATCATCTCTTCTGCGGTAAATGACTTTTAATTTCCTATCGGTTTCATCCTTATAAATTAAAAAGGCGTCACCTGATAATTCAAGTTTCATGATTGCTTCATCACTAGTCAATAATTTTAAAGCCAATTTTTTCTGCCTCTGAATTTTACGAGGGGCATATCGCATTGAATTTTTTTGACTATTTTCTTTATCAATTTCGTCATTAATCTCTGCAACCTCAGTCTCATTTTCACCTAAAACATTGACATTCATATCTATAGATTCATTCGCTTTTAAGTGATAATCTTGAATTCTGTCTTTATATTTTAGAAGCTGAGTTTGAAGTCTATCTACAGCTTTATCAATTGAGGCATACATATTGTCAGAAATTGCATGACTTGTTACTTTTGTATGCCCGGCTTTCAGGACAATATAACAACGATGCTCAAGTTTTTGAACTTCCAAAACGACGGATACATCGATAATGCGGTTCATAAACTTTTCAACTTTAGAAACTTTTTCCATGGCATAATCTTCCATGGCTTCTGTCATTTCAATGTTTTTTCCCTGTACATCAATATTATAAGAAACATCAGCAAATTCAGCAGCTTTTGATTTTCGACTCATAAGATACCTTCCATTTTTAGTTAAGTGAAGTGTTAGCTCCCTCGATTTTTATTATAACTCTTTAAAATTTATAATATAAAGCAAAAAAGTGAGGACAAGTATCTATTGACATGCTGAAATCCCCTGAACAAAATTTATATCCCTAAGGTGAAACGATTGATTTTTCATGCCACAATAATAACGTTTGTACAGCCAATGTTACTGTTTGGATAGTACGACTTTCTCATTGCTTTTGGTTGATCACTTATGTTACGTTCACGTCCACATATTTAACAGTATAAGTTTATGGAGTTTATAACTCCTGACACTATGAGTAAGATACAAACAGAATTTATGATTATAGAATATTTGATTATTTGCATCACCTCCTTGCTGATTTCAATCATTACCCTATTTTCAGGATTTGGATTGGGAACCGTTTTAATGCCGGTGTTTGCCATATTTTTTCCCCTTCCTGTAGCTATAGCATCGGTTGCTGTTGTCCATCTTGCAAACAATCTTTTTAAATCTATTTTAGTTGGAAAAAATGCTAAAACGAGTGTTGTAATAAAATTTGGTTTTCCGGCCGCTTTAGCTGCAGCTTTGGGAGCATATCTTCTAAGCGTTTTTTCAAATTGGCCACCTCTTTTTTCGTATAGTCTTTACGGTTCAGATTTTAGGGTAACTATTATTGGGATAATAGTTGGTAGCATGGTTATGTTTTCCTCGATTTTTGAATTGGTTTCTCGATTTTCTGAGCTATCTTTTGATGAAGATTATATCCCTCTTGGTGGGGCTATTTCTGGTTTTTTTGGAGGGCCATCTGGCAATCAGGGAATTCTACGCTCAGCATTTTTAATAAAATCAGGATTAAGCAAAGAAGAGTTTATCGGTACGGGTGTATTATGCAGTGTTATTGTAGATGCCAGTCGCATATTAGTTTACGGTTTGGCTGTATACACTCAAAAGTTTACGGAAGCTTTTTCTCAAAATATTATCGGGATTGTAACCGCAGCAAGCATCAGTGCCTTTCTAGGGTCGTATATTGGATCAAAATTAACCCACAAGATTACATTAAGAATGCTTAAAATCATTGTCGGTTCAATGCTTTTGATAATGGGTTTTGCAATCATGATTGGAATAGCTTAAAATATAAAGTAAATTGGCTTGATTTAGAGCTCCTCTAAAGGTTCAATTTGAACAAAAACACCTCGATTGACAATTGACTTGAATTCAGCTATGATAGATGTAGAAGAAAAAATTTGCACCGAAGAGGGCTCGAACCTCCAACCACCCGGTTCGAAGCCGGGTACTCTATCCATTGAGCTATCGGTGCTTAAAATGGATTCCAAATGATAACAAACTTGAAAAAAAAATGCAAACACATCTGTCTTACGGTATTATTCTTCAGACACTAAACTTTAGCGATTTCGATCAAATTGTTACGGTATTCACTGAGAATGAAGGGGTTATAAAATTCTTCGCCAAGGGAGCCAACGCACTCAAAAACGGCCTTAAAAGTAGTTGTTTAACATGTGCCGAATTTGTTTATGTGATAGGTAAATCAGAGCTTTATCTTTTAAGGGAAATGTTACCAAAACAACATTATTTGAATTTACGCAATAACTTTAAGAACCTTAATACCGCGTGCGAGTGCTTAAAAGCCATTTTAGAAACACAACTTGTGCATAAGCCGGCTCCCCTTCTTTACCAATTATTGATTGCCTATCTTGATAAAATTCCAAATTTCCCAAATCATGAAGCGCTAGAGGCAAGTTTTTATTTAAAAATCCTTTATCATGAAGGCGTTTTAGATTTGAATGCGTCTCATTTCTTTTCACAGGATGAACTCGATTTGGTGGCCCAATTGGCAACTAAAAGTTCATTTGCAAAGCTCAATGACTTAAATGTCTCAAAAGAGTTCAATCAAAAAATCAAACTCTTTTTCCGCACCTCAAAATAACCTCCAAGAATTATTGAGGTTGATTTTTTAACACAAAAGCGCAAAGAGGGGTGCGGTTCCCCGACATCATTTACACTTTAGTTCACTCACATGACTTACACACATTGTAAGAATTAAGTAGAGATGTCGTCTTTGTGTTAAGTAGAAACGTAGCCTCTGATAAATCAACTTTTAAAGCAATTAAGCTTTAAGAGGAGGTATAATATGGGGGAAATTGTAGAAATGATCTTAATTTGTATTCATA